>Ga0209668_10000067_pt1 | contig 39336 bp, 46 predicted proteins | sample FrelakmetPLP11PL_FD_187150 | JGI IMG/M metagenome (GOLD analysis project Ga0209668, IMG submission 187150) | Freshwater lake sediment microbial communities from the University of Notre Dame, USA, for methane emissions studies - PLP11 PL (SPAdes)... | ecosystem: Environmental > Aquatic >...
TGACGATTTCCCGTAGTCTTGGCGTGGGTGTCGATGAGGCCGCACTTGCCAAGATGTTGCTTTTTGAACGTTGCGGAGATCCAATGGCCTATGAAGCTCTAGCAAAAGCCATAAATAAAGACAATGAGGGGAAACCTCGCTTCCTTACTGAATGGGAACAAAAAGCTCTTACAGGTGAAGAACTACAACTTAAGGAGCCTTGGGATAGCAATTTTGTCCGGGAGTGGCTAACGCTGCCGCCATGTTTGGCAGATCGCGATCTGCGGGGTGTTCTTTATGTCAGCAGGGAGCACGCACCTCTAATCACCCCGAAAGACCGGTTGTCCTCCGAAGCAGCCGAGCTTCTGAAAGCCTTAATTGAACATCCTGATATGAGCGGTGATCTTAAAGACCGTTTAGTATCTGTGCCACATCTTGAAAGGTCAATTATTTTTGATCATCTACTAGATCAGGCGCGCCAAGTACAAGAATGGGGAGCGCCACCTATTCTTGAAGCGTGTTTGGCTGTAACTCGGGTCGATGAGAGCCTAGGAACACGGCTTGCAGCATTCCTTGAGGGACTTCCGCCAACGCAAATTAAAGCCAGTATCGTTCCGAAGATCGGGAGTGAACCTTGGGCTGATAAAGTATATACGAAATGGGAAAGCACCTCTGTCTCAAGTCAAGTGAAAAGAGCAATTAAAAGCCAAAAATAAAATGGGAACATCTCAATCTAGTTCGGGGTCGCCATCTGGCGTACCAATGGTTCCTCCTTGGGTGCCGGACGTTCCGGAACCTGGTGATGAACTGAATAACGGCACTGGAAACGATGAACAGGAAACTTCCCCTGCTCCTGAACAAGCGTTACCAACGATTCCAGAAATTGCTCCGGCAGGGCGTTGGCGAGGATCGCGACAGAGCCTTGGAAGTTTCGCGCGTTCCGCTAACGCAGCTGATATGCGGCGTGGTGTGGGGCGCTATGTAAGTGGTCTTGGTGGTTCTCGTACCGGTACGCGCCGTTTTGGAGGCACCGTAAAGACCGCTGATCGACTATATGGTGCATTTTCAGGCTTAGCTGGTGAGCAATCAGTCGAGACGGGAAGTCAGCTCGATCCCGCCCTACTTGAAGGCCGAACAGCCCGAGAGATCATAGATGCTGTCATAGAGGCAGTGCGACCTGTTGATGGTACCCAAGATGCTGAAGCGAGTCGGATATCAATCAGCGATGCTCTTTCCGATCTCATGGAGCGCTTCCCTGATGCTGACCTTTGTAAATTGTCGCAGGAACAACGCGAATTCGCGATTGAACGTTTTGTCTCCTATGATATTTATCATCGCTTTATGCTGGATGTGGGTGGAAAAATCAAAAGTATGGCTCCAAGTCCGAACAGCGCACTTTCCCGATTACGTGAGGTTAAAGACTACATCCGGGAGACTGTAGCAGATTCATTTCAGCGCCTACGCAATGCGACTCAGCGATTGCGATCAGGTCGCGTGATGCAAATTGTCAATCAAGCGCTCCGCAGAACGCTTGAAATTTTTGAAGAATACATAATATGAAACTTATCTGTGTTCCATCGGAAAATATTTTGGACATCACTGAAAGCGGCGATCTGCTTGTCAGTCTATACGGTCGAAATGAAGATTCTAATATAGCTTCGGCTGGGGCAGCGATCAAGGAGGAAATTGTACGTCGGAAATTATTTTTAGAAGCTCGTGCTTGGGACCTACTGTCGATTGCGTTATCTGTCATTACAGCTGATTTTGCCGTTCCACGGGATAATAGTCCAGATGGCTGGAGTAGAGAAATTAAACTTTACGTTGCTGTTAATGATGCTAATTTTTGGAGCAGTCAGAAATCGGAAATTGAAGCTCTTTTACGATTCCTCACGACTGATCCTTGGGATATTAATTTCCTTGAAGGCGGCTTGTTACCAACTCCACCAAGAAACCCTGCAGTTCTTCCACAAGATAGCGTAGTTTTACTCTCGGGAGGTCTTGATAGCTTGATTGGAGCGATTGACTTGGTAGCAGGGGGCAAAGCACCCGTTGCGGTGAGCCAAACCGTCAGAGGCGATGGCGAAAAACAAACCCTTTTTGCAAAAAAAATTCATAGAGGTCTTGAACATCTTCAGCTTAACCATAACGCTAAGGCACCAGGTATAAATGAAAGATCACAGCGCGCCCGCTCAATCATATTTTTAACTTACGGCGTGCTTGCTGCAACATCCCTGAAACGTTATCACGAGGGACAAGTCATACCGCTATATGTGTGTGAAAATGGTTTAATCTCAATTAACCCTCCGTTGACGGCTGATCGGGTGGGGAGTTTGAGCACACGTACAGCACATCCTGTTTTTCTCAATAAGTTTCAGAATTTGCTTAATACGGCTGGCCTTCATGTACAAATTATAAATCCTTATCAGTTTAAAATTAAGGGTGAGATGTTAAAGGAGTGTGCCGATCAGGTATTTCTTCGTCAACATGCACACATATCAACAAGCTGCGGCCGCTTTGCTAAATTCAAATTACGCCATTGTGGTCGTTGTGTGCCTTGTCTAATTCGCCGCGCGGCTTTTAATGCCTGGGGCATACCGGATACCACCGATTATGTGTATAAAGATTTGTCCATAAATGACAGCGATCATATGCATTTTGATGATGTACGTTCTGCTGTAATGGGAAATGCCGAAGCGCAAAATGTTGGGTTGGAACGCTGGCTCGCACCGAGCCTAAATTCCTTTATCCTTGGCGACATCACATCTTATCAGCAAACCGTAGGGAGAGGTTTGCAAGAATTAAGAGATTTTTTTAATGCAGTAAATGCAACATGATTGATTTTCACTGTCATTTAGATCTCTATCCTGATCCTCATCAGGTTGTGGCTGCCTGCCGACAACGCGACTTATATGTTTTATCGGTAACGACAACCCCAAGCGCTTGGAATGGCACTTCAGCCCTCGTTAATAAGCAAGATAGAATTCAGACCGCGTTGGGGCTACATCCGCAGCTAGCCCACGAAAGGCATAGTGAGCTTTTATTGTTTGATGCAAACCTTCCCAAAGTTAAGTATGTCGGGGAAATTGGGCTCGATGGTACTACCGAGTTCCGCCCACATTGGGAAATGCAGATTAAGGTATTTGAACACATTCTTAGAAGCTGCATTAAGGAAGGGGGGAGGATTATGTCAATTCATAGCCGAAGTGCCTCCCATGCGGTTCTTGAAAAATTGGAGGCATTCAAAGGGGCGGGTGTGCCAGTGCTGCATTGGTTTTCAGGAAACCTTCGCGACCTTGAGCGAGCAAAGGTTTTGGATTGTTGGTTTAGCGTGGGACCGGCTATGCTGTCCGGAGAGCGAGGACGCGTACTTATTGCAAAGATGCCTCAAAATAGAATTCTAACAGAATCAGACGGGCCTTTTGCGAAAACGGAGGGTCGGTTTTTATACCCGTGGGATATGGATATTGCGTTGCGAAAACTCTCATCAATTTGGGATTTATCGTACGAGGAGACCGAGCATATCATTGGTGAGAATTTCCAACTGCTTGCTTCAGCTGCTTAATAAAGACATTCAAAGCGATGTTATCAAGTTTGGACACCACGGATTAAAAACAGCCTCAGACGAAAAATTCATAAAAAAGGTAAATCCCAGTTATGCCGTTATCTCGGCCAATGATAAGGATGGAAGAGGAAAGACATATGGCCACCCGGACAGGGAAACTTAAGTGACGCTTCGAACGATAGAGAATGTGAAGCTCTTTCGCACTGACCTTCGCGGCATTATTGTCATGACTTCTGACGGCTCTGCAATCACGGTAGCTACCGAACACAAGAATGTTTCAGAAAAAGCACTCTGGAAGCCGGGAAAGAAGACTGTCTCACGTAAAAAAGGATAATTTATGAAAAAATAACGAAGGAAGTGAGTTTTTTTGTAAAGGTTTTACTAATGAACATGTCGTCCTTAACTACTTTCCCGGATAACTGCTGCTATTTCAATAATACAAATAAAGCACTGGGTCTAAGTGTTTGTGTTTTATTAGGTAAAAATGACGAAAAAATATTTTGACTTTAATTAGATTGCATTATAATATTAATAGTGTTCTTTAAAAAATAATTATTTGTTATTTTGTCTATTGTTTTTATAGATAGTACCCTTCGTGGTTTAATCGTTTTCTAAGAAAAAATCTTTGATTATGGATGATATTAGAAATCAGGCATTAAAAGAAACAGCCGAGAGTTGGATTGATGCTATTCATGAGTTCTGGGAAAATAAAGAGATAAAGTTATTAAACTATTCACGCCTTGAACCCTTTGTTGGTTATAAGGGTATCTCGAAAGAAGAGTTTGAACCCCAGATAAAATTTGAAGATGACTTTGTAGCTGTTTTAAGAGACGCAGTATTTGAGCCCTCATTGTTTTCCACTTATACTGCCTATAAGACCCTCCAACTACCTATAGTGCAAAAAAAAGATTTTTTTAAGGGGAAAGAGCAAGAGCTGGTGGGCTTTATTAAAAAGCAATATGACCCTTCAAGAGGTGCTTTTTATAATCACTTCCTTACTCTTAAACCTCCTGCAGAGAGATGCAGCCTTAAAGCTACTAGTTGGGGATTAAACTTGCTTGGATTAATTTCCGGGATTCCCTTATCAAAGAGTGTTGGGCGACTGAATATTGTAAAATATTTAGGGAAAAAAAGTGACAAGACCATTCTTGAGTTTACCAGAAGTTGTTTTCGTAATAATGGTTTTATTGATTCCCCTGAAGAAAATTTTCAACCAACTTTATCTGCAATTTCTGCTGCGTTAAAAATTCTTTTTAATTTAGGGAACGATAAGTTTTTATCCGAAAACAGGATGGGTATTAAATCATTCATTATGGACTGTTTTGCTGAAAAAGAGGGCGGTTTTTCTTATACTCCTGGAAGCTCTCCTTCTTTATGTGCAACTCGTTTCGCTTTAAGCCTATTAAAATTAATAGAAGAAGAAAAAGGTATTGCAACAATAACTTCGCAAGTTTCTAATTTTCTCAATTTATGTAAAAAAGCTGGGGGGTTTTCAACAACTCCGGATAGCTTGCCTAACACAATTAGCATAAACTTCGCACTGGATATTTATGAGTCACTTAACTTAGATATTAAAACGAATCTTATTCGGGAAGTCATTCAGTTTGTTAAAAATTGCTATGTACAAGATGAGGGCTTTTCTTTAACTCCGGGGTTCCCCCCAAATCTTTTAGGTAATGAAAATGCCGCTCAAATATCTTATTGGTTATATAAACACTACCCTCAACTTGCAAATAAACTACCGTATAACCGAATTGGAGAATTTGTGATTAAGAATCATTATCTTGGTGAAGGTAAATTTTCCTATCAAGTTTTATCAAAATTTGTCGATGGCACACAAGCGAGGTTTGGAGCCCGAAGTGTCCCATTGACGCTGGGGTTTGAACCTCCTAAACAATCGGAGGAAAAAATGAAAGACAAATTAAAGAAAAGCTTAGATGAATATTTCTGGAACTACTTAGATAAAAAGGGATACGATACTTACTTCAAAGATATTGACAAATTAAAGAAAAAATATCCTCCCGAGACTGTTTTGGGATTTGTAGATGGAAAGCTGGAGGCAACCGGACAGAATAGGGAGGAAGTGTGGAAACAAATCAGGGGAAGATTTAAAAGAATCCCCACTACACGCTGTTATGTTACCGGAATAAATGTAGCTGATATGAGAATAAAAGCTTGATTCTCATCTCTTTTGACTGATGCCCTAATTGAACAATTAGGGCATTTTTATCATTCCAGGAAAACAGAAACTACTATATGATTACTCATAAAACGCTATTACTTTGGCAAAACAATAGCAACCCTGCTGGATATCAAATATCGTTTGAAATTTTTCCCCAAAAAAATTTCAAAAAAAGAGTAAACATTGAATGTATAGTAGATACTGGTTTTAATTATGAATTAGCCCTCACTCCCGATATGTTTCAGCGAATGGTTAGAAAATGTGATGCAGAACAAGGTCAAGAACCTATTGAAACAGTGGTTGGACGTGCTTTTATAGATGGTAAGCCAATTCTACCATGGTTTTCAGAAATCTATGTTTGTCTTTCGGGGCTTGCAGCCCCGAGTAAATTTAAAGTCAGTTCGTGGTATGGCCTAAAAGAGAATATGGTTGGCCTTGGTTTTTTGCTTAAAAAGTTAGATAATGGGGAGCATCTTTTTGATAGGTGGGAAGGAAACGAACATGAATTTCTTTTGCGATCGATTATTCTAAATAGTTGTTATAAACACAACATGGATTGTAGTATTTCAAAAAATGGGAGGGCACGATGAGTCAAAAAGATAACAAAATACTGCTGGCTGACTTTATTGAACAAGTTGTAAGAGAAATTGAATTACGGCACCAAAACGCTATGAAAGGAACTACCCCCCCATCTTTTAAAGTTGAAAAGCTCGAATTAGAAATAAAAGTAGATGTTAAGACAAGCAAAGAGGGGAAAATCGAATTTCCAGTTCTTTCTTTTTTAAATCTGGGAGGGAAAAAGGAAAAATCAGGCTCCTCAGCGCATACTGTTAAAATCACCTTAACTCCAGCATCAGGAATAATAGCTGCAAGGGTTAAAGTAAACCCCAAAATAAAAGCCTAGAATAAAAAGATATTTTACTTCACCTTTTCTGTTAAGCAGTTATCTACTTTTATAACCCTGAATTTGCCTCTTCCGCCAAATTCACCCCTCTTTTTTCCATCCCATTTTTATCTATACTGAAACCATTACGCAGCTTCCGGATACTTATCCCGGAGGTCAGGAATGTAAATATATTCATGCGCTTTTTTAGAATTGTCCCAAAGCTGGTATTCTTCGAAAAAGGTTCTAATGTTCTCTACGATGGAGAGCAAAGGTTTGGCGTAGGCGTAACTATCGCCAGTTTGTGCCTTATTTAAGCCAATTTCAAGAGGTTCTAACCTGATATTTTGCAGCTTCATTTCTTGTAAGCCCTTTTCAATAATCAGGAAGGGTTTTTTGGCTTGAATAAAGAGCTTTTTATCCTTAAGTAAAAGGTTCGAACCGATAGCTCCCAAGATCATTTTCTTATCTTCCAATGACCCGTTCTCAAACCAGTATTTGGCCCGGTTGGCAAAAGTAAAGGCTTTTTCCGACAAGGCCAGCCAACTGTCGACCCGGTGTTCCGTGTCTTCAAACTTTTCTTTGAGGCGAGCGCGTTCTTTAAGCATTTTTGCTTTCTGCTCGGAAAATTCCGCATCGGTTAAAAGGTCTCTTAACCGCATTTTGGTTAAATTATCCAGTTCAGCCAGGCACTGGTTATAGGCTTTTTGCTGAGCCTTTTGAATATCGGTTCGGGTGCCAGCTTCTTTTTTATGGACTTCCTGCAGGTACTTCAAGGCGAAGTCTCTGAAAGCATCGGAAATAGTAATCCTGTCCAGATAACCGGCAATCTGTTTTTCCAGCCCCTCTAAGTCAACGCTTCTTTGGGAACATTTGATATTCGGTTTTCTTTTAGTGCAGTGGTAGTAAGTGTAGTGGTAGCCATAGCGGTTAATCTTTTCTTCCGCTGTGATTAAAGCGCCACACTCACCGCAACTAATCATGCCGGTAAAAGCAAAACTGTGGCGCTTGGGCTTGGGTTTGCCTCTTTCTCCTAAAATAACCTGGGCGCGGTCAAATTCCTCTTGGGTGATCATTGGCTCATGGCGGCCCGGAAACTTACCTTCGCTTCGCTCCATCCAGCCGCAATAAAAAGGATTGGTAAATATTTTATAGAGAGCGCTTTTGGCCATCGAACAGCCGCCTACTTTTTTGGTCTTCCTGGTACGGTAGCCCCACTCATTGGTTAAGATATGGTGAATTCTGGGAACCGTATAGGCTTCAGTCAGCAAAAGCTGCCAGGCTTTTTGAATTAAATGAAAACGCTCCGGGTCTTCTATGATAGTTTTATTTTCTTTGTCGTTAAGATAGCCTTGCGGCGCGACTCCCAGCCACCCGCCCTGTTCCAGTTTTGTTTTGTTGCCTCTTTTTACATTCCGGCTCAAATCATCAATGTATTTTTGGGCCATGCCGAACTCAATATACATGAGCATGGAGTTGTCGCTTTCCCGGCTGTAGCTTTGAGTTGGAGTGATAATTTCCAGGCTCTGCTGTTTAATCGCCCAGATGATTGAACCGCCGTCAATGGGATTTCTCGCTAGCCGGTCCAGCTTCCAGCAGATAACGCCTTTAACTTCGCCCCGGTAGATGCGCTCCATCAGTTGGTTAAATACCGGGCGTCCCGGCGCTTTGGCGGATTTGGCTTCGAAGAGGGCTTCAAAAACAGGCAGGTTTAATCTTTGCGCGAGCCTTTTGAGTTCAATAGTTTGCGATTCAATGGAGAGCACCTGCCGGTCTTCGGCTTCGGAAGATTTCCGGCAGTAGATGAAATAGGAGGACATAGGCTGGGGAGTTACTTATACTCCATTTTAATACTTTCGGGGTAATCGGTCAAAAAAGCTTTATTTCGGCTTTCGACGGGCTGTCTATATTTTCTTCATTAGGGTAATCCACTCCGGGAATAGGCCGGCAAACAATCTCCATTAAGTTCATAAACCGTTCGGCCATTTCCCGAGCTTCGGCATCGGAGAGGGTTTGTCCAAATTCCCGCTGGTGTATTTTTTTGAATTCTTGGATGGCTTCGGGGCTTAATCTCATAGCGCTTACAGGGTAATCCGGAACGGTGGAGAGATAAAAGGAGGCGGAATTTGCTGGTGAGAGCAAATTTATGAGGGTGTACAGGAGTGCGAATAAACACCGCCGTTCAGTTACACAGCAAATGAAAATCATTTCATATTTATCGGTCGTTAGAAATAAAAGTCCGTTGATGTTTTGTTCATATCAAAATGTTTCTTGACAGGTGTTTAAGAGCTTGGTAAATGTTAAGCAATTCTTAACAAACAATAAAATATATTTATTCATACTGCAGTATCTTTTTCATTTGTTTTTCAACATGAGTGGGCTAATGAAAAATATACGCCACATCAATAGTACCAACAAAAAAGCCAGGCTACATGGATATAATTTGTAGCCTGGCTTTTTTTATTAGCTTACCTACATAAATTTACTTTTTATAATACCTTTTGCTGAAGGAGCAAAACAATGCTTAAAAAAACTTACCTTCTGTCTTTATTCGTAATAGCCTTGTTTGGATTTATGAGAAGTAATCCAGCCATAGCTGCCATTGATTGTACTCTGGTGGATGTGTTGAGTTTTTGTGGTGGGGATTGTTATTATCTCCCTGCGACAGGTCGAGATCTTTTTCTAAATTCTGTACAGAATTTTTGTTACACTTATAAAGAACCTTCGTGTTCAGGATCAATAAATAATTATGGCTGGCTGAGATGGGACCTTTATTTAACAACGCATCATTGCACAGGTTATTCGGCTATTAGCAGCCCTATCTCTCAGGACGCTGAATGTTACTTAACAGAGAGTGCTTGTCTATCGTGCTATAAAAGTAATAACCCAACTCTTAATATTGGTTGTTGTTATCCAAATTGTCAACAATATTCACCAGAGCCTCCTGTTCCTGACTGCCCCGATAAAGACAATTCATCGTGCAAAATATGCTCTGGATTTGGTGGGTTATCAGGTGGAGGTAGTCCTTCAGATGGAGGAAGTTCAGGCGGGGGACTTGGTGGGGGGTTTTATAATCCATTTACCGGGGGGGTTAATTTTATTTTATCACTTTTTGATTTACCCAAAATGAGTCCCGCACCATCTATACAGCTTTACTACAACAATCAAAACAATGAAAATAGTGTTCTTGGCCCTGGATGGAGTCACACATATTTATCCTTCCTGTCGTTTGCCAATCAAAGCAATACAGATTCCTCGGTCAGTCTTAAAAAGCCCAGTGGTGTGAATAGAAATTATAATTATAGTCACGCAAATGGAAATTATACAGGTACAAATAGTGCCGACAGAAATAATTTTGTAGCGCTGCCCAATGGTAACTATCAACTTAATAAGTCAGATGGGGAAAAGTGGATATATGAAGATATTAATAATAGCTGGGAACTAAAAACCGTGGAAGATTCAAACGGCAAGCAACTAAACCTTTTTTATTCTTCCGCTAACCTGCTTGAAAGCGTTGAGGATGACTATGGGCGACAGCTTCTATTCAGTTATGATACTAATAATAAATTACAATCCGTGACAGATCCCGGGGGCTCAAGCTATGGTTTCACTTATCAAAACGGAAAACTCACCGGAATCACATACCCCGATGAAAGGCATTTGACGCTTTCTTACGATACTTCTTCCGGCAATTTATTAAGTGTTATAGACGATACCACTAGTGCAAATGTTGTCGTTGCGGAGTTTCAATATAATACGAACAATCAGTGCACCAGGTATAATGCAGATGGGGAGAACTATAAAAGAGATATTTCCTATAGTAGTAGTGATGCTCCTTTTGAAGAATTTTTTGAAAATTTTGAAAGCACCAGCTGGGAGGATCTCCAAGCCGATGGTTGGGTAACTGGGCTTTTTAACCAGAACAATCAAAAAACTGATGAGTTAGACTTTGTAAACGAAACTGGTCACGGGACAGTGGTTAAAATGGAGAGTACCAATAGTGAAGATGCGATTTTGTCAAGAAATTTTACCGGCAGACAAAAAGTAACCGTTAATTTTAAACTAAAGAGGGAACAATATAAGAAATTTGAATTGCAACTTATTTCCCAGGACAATATTTATAATGGTGTTTGCCTCGTTTTCGACACGGATGGAGCTATAAAGGCTAAATATCATGATCTTCCTGGAGAAGCGTATAATCAAAATCTTAAAAGAGGGTTTGATTTTACTTTGCCCTTACCGATTGACAATGACATTGCAACATACATGACAAGCTCTTATGGAGTCTGGCAAGAATATAAAATTGAAGCTGATACTGAAATTACCACCAGCGTACCTGAAACGGGTCGTATACGCAAGAAACAAACTTTTACACTCTACCAAAAAGTTAACGCAAATGCCCCTTGGAGGGTAAGCAGCAATAGTTTATTTAATGTTCCTGCTGGACAGGAACCAATAAATAAGATCAGCAAGATACGCTTCATAGCACCGAAATCAACAAATGGAAATAATAAGTCATATGTTGATGAAATAGGAGTAGGAGACTCAAACAGTTATTCAAGAATAATAACTGATTCACGGGATAATCAATCTTTTTTCCGGCTTGAAAAAACAGCGTCCGGTTATGAAATGAAGAAAGAAGGCTGTGCCTCCTGTGGCAGCTCAACCAAAACCTATGCTTTTGATGCAAATTTTAATAATACCCAGATCATTGATGCCAATGGCAACAAAACTCAAATGACTTATGACAGTGCCGGAAACATGCTCAGCAAATCTGAAGCAGTCGGCACTTCTGAACAAATCACCAAAACCTATGCCGGCTATCACCCGACTTTGCTAAAACCATTAACAGTTACGTCTGCAAGTGTTGTGCAGTCACCGGGAAATAAAACAACAATTTATGACTACGATAATGATCATGATACAAATTATAATCAGTCACCTACACCAAACTTGGGCCAACTGGTTGAAACGGGCTACACCCGCAATGCAAGCGGCAGCGCGGTTTCATACACCTATACCACAAAATACACTTATAATACTGACAAGCAATTAACCCTGATCGAGGGACCGAGAACAGGTATTAATGACAATATATCCTTTACTTACTATGCCAATGAATCCGGCCAGGGGAACAACCGCGGCAGTCTGCATACCGTAGCGTATCCCTATGGCACCTACACGTATGAAAACTACGACCCCAACCACAATGTGAGAAGAATTATTGATCCCAACGGACTGGAAACCTCCTATACTTATGACTCAATGGGTCGAGTGGCGACTATCACCACAGGGACCGGTACAAACCCGCCGGTTACTCATTATTATTACACTCCAGCCGGAACGATTGATCATATCGTGATGCCTGAGGGAAACATCGTCGCCTATGAATATGACACGGTGAACCGGATTGTTGACATCCTCTTGAAAGATTCATCAGGAACAACAAAGGCCAAAATACACTATACATATGATACCGAGGGGAATAAAACACGGGAAGAATATCAGGACCCGGCACAAAATCAAACCTTGCGGAAGTTTTTGGATTTTCAATATGATGAACTTAACCGTTTAAAAAAGATTACACAGCCTGACACCTATTACACTTCATTTTCCTATGACGGTAACGGCAATATAACGCAGAAGACCGACCCGCTGGCAATAGTCACTGGATATACCTCCTATGACGCATTAAACCGGCTGAAAACAATCATTCAGGCACAAGGTACTTCAGACAGTGCAACAACCAACTATACATATGACGCACATGGCAACCTCACCCAGGTAACCGATGCAGAGGGGAAAGTAACCACCTACGTGTATGATGATATGGGCAGAATAGTGAACAGTGTTGCGACACTGTTGCCGGGTGGAACATCGCCCAATACCGTAACCACCCGCTATGTCTATGATGAAGCAGGAAACCTCGTCACCAAGGTTGAAGGTGCAGGCACAACGTTTACCAGAACCATCTATTATGAGTATGATGCGGCCAATCGGCTCGTAGAGATAGATTATCCCACTGACCAGGATGTCACCTTTACCTATGACGAAACCGAATTCAACAATGTCAGTACCAACGGCATTGGCAGGCTTACCACCATGACAGACCAGTCCGGGACAATCCGCTATTTCTACGATGAGCGGGGCAATGTGGTGCAGGATAAGCGAACCATTGACAGTACTGACTATGCCGTATCATATGCCTATAACCTGAACAACACCCGGACCGGCATGACCTATCGGGCCGGTGCGACAAACCAGAGAGTCATCACTTATTCCGTGAATAATGCCTTGCAGCGGCCCACCAGCATAATATTCACCACCGGCAGTATTACAGTGGCATCAAACATAAACTACGAGCCGTTCGGCGGGGTGAGCTCCATGAGTTATGGCAACGGGCAGCAGATAACCGTAACCCATAATCAGCAGTACCAGATAGAGGAGCTGCAGAGCGGCTCGGTGCTTAATCGCAGCTATACGTATGACGGCATGGGAAACATTACGGAAATTGACCGTAGTGGCAAGGGCATCAGACAATACTACTAAAGAATGTATCAATTATTGTTACAGCTAAATTTTGTCAATCACACTAACACCGGGGGACAACATGAAAATTACAAACGTTTTTAAAACAAAAAAAGTACTGATGTTTTTGTTCTGCCCAGCGCTGCTCGCGGTACTCCTTTATATTTTTCCGGTTATTTCCCTGTTTGCCACGGATCAATACGAATATGATTCGCTGGGCAGATTAAAAAAGGCAACGCATAATGATGGGACTCAGGTTGAATATAGTTATGACAAAACAGGCAACAGAGCCAGCTCGGGAGAAAAAGTATCCAGTCAAAATACCCCGCCTAATCTGCCCGAGGTAGTTTGTCCGGGAAACGGCGATACCGGGGTGTTAAATCCCATTTTTTCGTGGACTGGGGGCGATCCTGATGGCGCAAGTGAGACTGTCAAATATTCGATATATATAAAGAAAAACACTTGCTCCACTTGTTCATTCAGCACATGTTCCGCAGACATAGGTGATAGTGTTGCCAGTATATCGGCCGCAGGTAATGTTGGACAACTTACCTTTACCTGGAACCAAACGTTAGACGCAGGGTCGTGCTATTACTGGAAGGTAGTGCCGGAAGACAGTAAAGGAGCAAAACCCACCAGCCAAATTGATGTTTGGTCATTTCTAACCACCGGCTGTCTCTGATGATGGTAGCTAGTTACTGTTGAATGACTCATAAGTATATAATTAAATCATGGAGTGACAAAGCAATGAAGCAAAAATCTATTTTAAAAGATATATTACTGGGAATCATGGCTGGTTTGTTGTTGCTAGTTACCGTGCAGACAAACGCTGTTCAGGCCGGGTCAAGCTCTGATGCAGCAGTTAACCGGTTTATAACCAATCACCGGTGGTCTGATGACAAAGCAAAAGAGATGCTTGTTTTTCTATATTATAATGTGCCGGATACATTAAAAGAGCGTGTGCTGGCAAAATACGGGGAGGTGCTTAGCAGAGAGACTGCCGCTCTGAGCAGGGAGCGCATTATCCAGATCACCGGAAACCTCATGCCCCCGGCCATGAGCGCCGAGATAAAAAGCAAACTCAATGCAGAGATGCAAAAATTTATATTGTATCAGAACAGCAAAGCGAGATAAATAGCCTGATGTCGCTTTTTGAAAGCGCGTATTAAAACACACTTTTTTCATATTCAATCTCAACTATTACACTTTAATTTCTATAATAAAAACCCTTCTTAAAGCTCCAGAGTCTTTCCATGCTCCCGGAGCTTTTTCTTTTATAAAAGACCAAATTAGCCAGGATCAGTTAGCGTAACATTCGGCACAAATTCCCGACCAGGAATAAAACTGAATGGAATGATAAAATCGATATTGCTTTTAGTTTTTTTCTTTGACATTAAAATAACTATATTTTATTACTAAGCAAAAACAAGGAGCCTTATTAATGGGTTTTGAAGATATAAAAGAAAAGAACAGGAAAGATCCACTTTTTACTCTTTGTCAGTGGACTTCTATTGCATTATTTCCTATAATCACAATTGCCATATATAGTTTTATTTCTCGCAAAGGCGGTTTAGAAGTATTTAGTGATTCTAATTGGTTCGCTTTAATAGCAAGAGTTTTACCCTGTCTTTTTTATTATGCACATGGGTATTCTTTCCTATCAAGATTGTTAGTTAAAATACCTGAAAATTTTTTTACCCGATTATGCACTTTTATTTGTGGTGTTTTATATATTATTTTAATTATTTTATCTGTCAATTATGAAAAAGAATGGTTTTTAATATTTGGATGGATGATGATTGTGCTGTCTGCGAGGAATGGGATTGGTTGGATGCTTTTGTATTTTAATGACAGAAAAAATCCATTAAAAAGTTATTTTGGGAAGTGGTTTTGGGCCGCTTTAGGATATGCGTTACTTATTTTTTTATTCTCACCTTTATTATACAGCATTAAATCAAATCCTAATACAGAAATTGTAATTCCGATTATTAATAAAAATATATCCCAATTATATATTGATTGGGTTCCTGCAATTGTTATTATTGTGGGCATGTTTGTTTCAATATTTCGTTTAACTAAAGAAGAAGAGAATATTGATAAATCATTAAAGGAACACTATGGTAATTAATAATGATCGTGCACAACTTCTTAATACATAATGAGAAAATAGTGAAGAAGATGTTTGCCAAAATCTTCCTTCCGCCACCCTTTTACGTATGGAAAACTGGTCTTCTTCTTTCTTAAAAGTGATTATGGTGTTTTTTGCCTCTCACAACGAAAGTACGCATTTTCTTAAATTGAGAAAATGAATTTTATTAATTATACAAAATATTTTTTCTTATTGCTTTTCAAGAAGGTTTTTAACTTTTTATGGCTGATTAGAATAACGCTAATTATACCAATATTTTTTGCGGGTATTTGTTCTTCCAGATTATGCAAAGGCAGGTATTCAGATTTTTATCTGCTACTAATAATTATCTCGGTGTGTTGTTTAGCTTCTGGCGGTTTTGTATTAAATGATATTCTTGATCGAGATAAAGATTTAATCGACAAACCCCGAAGACCTATTCCATCCGGCAGAATTAAGAAATACGAGGCTTATCTTATTTCAATTTTTCTGATTTTGCTTGCTTTATTTTTTTCTATTCTTTCGCAACATTATCTTGTTATCGCAGAAGTATTGATTGGAATTTTTCTGGTTCTGATTTATTCTTCAATCAGTAAAAATATTGGGTGGCTTGGCAATTTAATTACTGCTGTCCTTGCTGTTTTGCCCTGGTTGATGCCAGCCTCCTATTTGAATAATTTTAATGCAATTATCGCCCCAATAATTTCAACATTTCTCTTGGTTTTTTCAAGAGAAATACTTCTTGATATTCAAGACATACAAGGGGATAGATTATCAGGATTTAAAACTCTCCCCATTTTATTGGGGTCAAGGCCGTCCGCATGGATTTCTACTTCCTTACTGTTTTTTGTTAGTATCGGATTGTTAATACTGGCACATATTGAGCATTATTCTTTCGTAGCAAAGTGCTTTGCTCAGTTTGGAATATTTGTTCCAGCTTTGATTATTTCGTTCATTATCTTAACTCAAAAGGGAAAACACTGGATTAAAATTGCTGGGCATTTGGGCAAGTTTCAATTTGTGTGCGGAATATTGGTATGGTGGCTGAAGTGATTGATAAGCTATTAATAAAAGCCTCAAATCAATGAGGCTTTTGAATTGTTTTACCATTCGGAAAATAATATTCCCAGAAAAGCGAGGTAGCAAAGAAAATTGATTATCATGTAACGGATTAAATAGTAGGAAATTTTTTTCCTGAAGAGAATGGATGCAAAAATGCTGACAACCGCCGACACCAAGCATGCTAAGCCACAGGCTTGATTAGCAGATACAAATGTACTGTGAAGTCTTAAAATATTTTCCATCTTTCAACCTCCTATAAAAAGAACAAATTTTCATTTTACCTCTTACCCCTCAATTCTACAGCACCAGAGCTATGCTGAAAAGTGGATAACTTCCGCTGCCCTTGACAGATTCCGGAAACGGTATATAATCCACGGTTAAGATATTACCCTTGAAAAACCCGCTCAATCTTCCCGTCTTTTTCAAATAATCCTTTATTGAAGCCTTTATTCGCTACCTACCGGCTGCTTTTTGCCTTTTGAGGCAAATTAAGCAGCCTTTTTTCATTGATCCCATTCCATTACTCTGAAGGCAAGCATAAACCAACTGTGCTTGCCCGAGGGAAAATATTATGGGTGAAAAGTGTTTCCACAACTTAAAACCGGTCGATAACCGGATTTGGAAATACCGCCATATCCGGCATTTAAGCCAGCAAGAAATCGGGCGGCTTATGGAGTACAAAAATACCGCGCCGATCTCCAACTGGGAGAAAGGCAAGAAACTCCCCAACCTCATAAACGCCATCCGGCTTTCGGAAATACTCCACACCACCGTGGAGACGCTTTATCCGGGGCTCTGCGCCTATTTGCAGCAGGACCTCAACGCCAAAGAAAAAAGGCTGGCAGCCAGATACTCCCATTAATTTTGTCCACAGGTTATCCAAAAAAATCAAAAGCCGCGGGCGGTATCGATATATCGTTAATAAGTAAATATTTAATATCGATATCGATATGGAGGAATGGATTAAAAATTTTGAGCCGCAAACTAAAGAAGAACTTTTAGCCCTGGACGCGGCCACCACTTTAAATGATCTGGAAAATCTCGCCTTCTATATCTCCTACGCCAAAAAATACCCCGAATACCTGATCCGCCGAACCCTGGCGATAGTCAAAGACATACCGGACGTCAAAATCAAAAAAAGCCGGGGAGCGCTGTTTAATTATTTAATGCAAAAACATGGAAGAGAATATTCCCAGTAGGATTCTGGCCATTGATCCGGGAACGCGCCACATGGGCGTGGCTGTTTTGGAAGGCAGCGACCTCATTTTGGCCACGGTCAAGGTTGTTAAAGACACTCAGATGAGCCCGGCTCAGGCTTTAAGGAAAGTGGAAAAGATCATCTTAAGCCTCATTGCCGCCTATAGCCCCACCATCCTGGCCATCGAAAAGACTTTTTTTGTTGAGTCCAAGAGAAGCTCGCTTCTGAACGTCATGACGGATGAAATTAAAAGATTAGGCAAAAGAAAAAAGCTCCAAGTCTACACCTGCGCGCCCACCACGGTCAGGAAATTTATCTGCCAAGACGGACGGGCCACCAAAATGAAAGCCGCTGCAATTATCGTTAATCAGCATTATCCCTGGCTCCGGCGCTACTACGAAAAGGATCTCCGGAAAAAATGGTGGGAGGAAAAATACTGGGCCAATATGTTTGACGCCATTGCCCTGGGGCTCACCTGCTTGGCCAAGGAAGGAGTGAAAACCGGGCAGGGGAAAGCGGCTTAAAGCCAAGAGAGTTCTTTGAAAACTTAATGAAAGGAGGACGCTATGAACGACCGGATAAAATCCGCCCTGCAGAGTATCTTGGAAAAATTCAGATCAGGTGAAATACCGGAAGTAATCGCCATCAGTTCATTCCCGCCCTTTAACATCCCGTCGGCTAAGTGGTCACTACTGAATCGGGTTATCATGCTGTCTACGGGCACCAAGGACGCCCGAGGATTTAACCAATGGAAAGAAGTCAACCGCTTCGTGAAGAAAGGCGCCAAGGCGATTATTATTCTGGCACCCCGCATCAAAAAAGAAGGCGAGGACGAAATCCTCAAGGGATTTTTAGCGGTCCCGGTATTCAGGCTGGAAGATACGGACGGAGAACCGTTGGAATACCAAAAGTTGGAGCTTCCGGAGCTGCCTTTAAAAGAAGTCGCCGAAAGATGGGGAATATCCATCAAGGCTATTCCCCGTAACTACAAGTATTACGGCTATTACTCGCCCGACCAAAATGAAATTGCGCTGGCAACAGAGGACGAATCAGTTTTTTTCCACGAGCTCTCTCATGCCGGGCATGAACGCCTCTACGGCGCTCTGGAAGCCGGGCAGGACCCATTGCAGGAAATATTCGCTGAACTGTGCGCCGAAACTCTCTGCCAAATCGTCGGCAAGACTTCCAAGTATTTAGGCAACTCCTACCGCTATATTGAAAAATATGCCCAAGAACTGGAAGTCTCACCGCTCATAGCGTGCGTAAAATTGATGTGCGAGGTGGAGAAAGTCTTAGGCCTGATCCTGTCGGAGCCCGAGGGCCAAGAGGCGCCGAGGCCAGCGGCTGCCGCGCTTATACCCGCCCAGTATGAGGAGGGTCTATGAAATACGCCATTATGTCTTTAGAGAGCTTTAAGCTTATGGATCATAACGGAGAGCAGCCGCTTTATTTTAAGTCTTACGGCGAGGCTGGAACTTTTATCAAAATTTATTCTTTGACCAATGTTGCCATCGTGCAGCTTGAGAAAGGGAGGAATTATGTGTAAAGGGAAATACAGCCCCAAAATAGATGAGGCTTTAATCTCCGCCTTATACCGCCTGGCCAAGGAACAAAAAAAGCCCATGACGGTGCTGGTGAAGGAAATCATTGCCAAGCACTTGCGGGAGGTGCGCCATGAAAATGGAAGCCTTAAAAATAGTGCCTAAAGAATATCTGACCACCCAAGACTTAAAAGTTCTTTTGGTCGGCAACAAGATTCAACTCGATTGCGGGCATTTCGCTACTCCGGGGCATAACTTATCCAACACGATAATTATTTACTCGGAGGGCGGGGGCAGGATAAAAACGTTCTGCCATGACTGTTACTGATCTCCTGGGGGAAGCCAAAGACTTCCCCCGGAGTTTTTTCTCCAGAAACCGGTTGAATAAGTGGTTTGAAATTGCTAAAAGGATTTTACCCGGTATGCCTAACCGGATACCGGGAGCCTGTTACAGTGAGTTCTTTAAACACAGAAAGCCATACAACTCAAAAGGGGAGGAAGTTAAGCTATGAAAAAATTACTGCTGCTTGTTATTTTGTTGTTGTCTGTTGCTGCTTACGCTGCGGAAATACTTCAAGGAGGTACGCCGCTGCCTGAAAGTGGAGGTACGCCACCTTGCAAGTCAGGGGGGACTCCGCCTTGTGATAAACTGCCGGGAATACTGGTCTGCGATGGCTACGCTGATAAGCCTGAGGCAGTGTTGAAATGCAAGGGGTATAATAAGGCTGTTTCCAAGATGAAGTTGGATGAGTTGTATGTGAAGGGATATAGATTGGTTCAGGTTGTTACGGTAAAAGGGGAGTTAGTTTATTATTTTCAAAGGCAGGGCTCCGCCCTACAACCCGCCGGCGGCAAAAGGTATCTCTCGCTGCGCTCGTTCCACCTTGACAGGAAAAGGCATCCGGCTGCTTGCCTCTAAATGCGAGTGAAAGCTCGCCTAGGAAGTGAGGTGAGTCAAAATGACTGTTAAGGCAATCAATGCTTATAAAGTGCAGTCAGATATCGACCCTAAGTGCTATTATCAAGTAATTATTGATCCGGAGAAAACCCCGGCTACCCGCTGCAACTGCGCCAAGTATGTCCTGGAAAACGAAGTTTGTAAGCACATTGAACGGGCGCTGACCTGCCACATCTACGGGTTATAGCTGATGGAGAGCATGAGGCCTGCAGGAAGCAGGCTTTCTTGCTGCTGCGAGTTTACCGAAGGGCGCTTTCACTCGCTCTTCCATTGTAGCAGCCACCTTTTCCTGTCAAGGTCCTACTCTTGGTAAACGGCTCCGCTCCGCTCTGCCGTTATTATCGCCACCCCGGAAGGTAGTCCTTCGCTACGTTGCAAAGAACGAAACCGCTCTGCTTTCCATACCGTCTTTTAACTGTTTGAGGATGAAGCAAACGCGACCCTCCCAGACTGCTTCGCAGACAGGTCGGCTCCCGTTTGTTTCTGTATTTTAAGGAAAAAAGACGCTATGGAATTTCGTCTTTTCAACTGCGCTTCAGCTCCTCCTTGACACGCCAAGGCATCCGGCGTGTCCTCTCTAAAAGCGTGAAGGGAAACCCTCGCCTAGAAAGAGAGGTGATAAACATGTTTGATAAATATTGGGAAAGAACCCGGTGCGTTTGTTGCCGGGAATGGATGGAGCCGGGATTTGATAACCGGATCTGGATGGATAACAAGACTTACCATTGGAATTGCTACTGGTATATTGAATGGCCGCAGAAAGCCAGAAGGCAGAGAAGCCGCATGAAAGCTATCGCTAAATAGAAGGGACGGTTTCCCTTCACTCTCCCATTTTACACGCCACCTTGGCGTGTCAAGGAGCGACTATTTTATCGCCCACTCCCCCCTACAGTGTGTTTTCTACGCTGGGTATTAAAGGTGTCTCCTCGATTACATCAGAGGTGTGTTTTTTAAAGCCGCTCGGCTCGGAGAACTATTACATAAGTTGGATTGTTTGAGTTGAATTGGTTGAATTGTTTGAGTTTTGTTTTTATAAGCTGTGCTTATGATCATATGAGCTGTTAGCTAAGGATGCAGTGGCAGGAGTCTATAGGAATTGATAAAGCAGGTTGGTATTGAATGGGAATGAGGCAGGAGTTGGTCACAGGACAAAGAAGGCAGTGCAGGTATTATGAATCAGGAATTTATCAAAGGATAGTGTAGGCAGGCAGTTATGCGGTATCAGTTGTTAGGTGTTAGGTGTTAGGCACAGGGCAATGAGGATAGGTATTATGAGTAATTAAGAGTTTGGCACAGGCAATGATGAGGGCAGGCAGTAATAATGAAGGCAGGCAAGTTAGTATGAGGAATTAGAAATTAAGAGTTAGTCACAGGACAAGAAGGCAGGCAGTTATGAGTTAGAGTTGAGGTAGGGACACCCTATAACCCATCGGGGAAAGGTAGGGACCTTTATACGCGGCTTCGCTTCGCTCAGCCTATGGTTGCGCTTATAAAAGCTATGCAAGTTAAAATGAATTAGAAAAAAGAAGATGAAAGAGGGAAAAAGAAACTCTTAATATCCATGTAAACAGATGTAAATACTTGTAAATAAAATTTATTGAAGGCAATTGAAAAAAGTTGTTGACATTCACATCTAATTTTAATAATCTGATCTTGCCAATAGAATATATTGGCTGGAAATCGGGGCGCGAACGCTTGATATTAAATTAAGTATAGGTGTTGTCTAGTGTTCGCCCGGAGTGTTTGTAGCCCTTGGCTGCTCTGATCAAGCGGCCAGGGGCACCTAAAAAAATTAATCTCATTAACAAATTAATTTAGTAGATAAGCTGACTAGACACGGCAAATCTCCGAAAGGAGAAAGGTATGCGCCGCGATCTGGTCAGTTTAGTTTTAGACCTCCTTCAAACCCTCCGCATTGCCACCGCTTTAATAATCGGTGAAATTCTCCACGCTAAAGGTTTATATAAAAACCTTCACTCCGCCAGAGTCCAAGCCCAAAAAATCCTCAACGAATTATCCCTTACCAAGCAAATTGAAAAGTACCAGGGTTTCTACCGCGCCCTGGATTGCCAGTCTAATTACGATACCCACGCCGAATTGCTTACTCAAAATCTTACTGAGATTTTGAAACTCAATATTTCCTCAATTGTTTTCCGCGAACATACTATCACCTCCATAGGTTTAAGACCGGACGCTCTGGTACTGCTCAAGAAAGGAGAGCAAGGTTTGTGTTTCGTTCTGGAAGTTGTCCATAACGAAACCGAGCAGTACCTGAAAAACAAAATAGATGCCTGGCGTTATTGGGAAAACGCCTGCATCTATTTGTCCCGCCTTTTCGGATTTAAAATTCCCCACTTCCTGTTTGTTGTCGCCGGTGACCTGGAAATTGCAGGCACCACTAAATTTGAACACCTAATGCAGGAGGTTAAAAGCCATGTTGAAGCTCATAGCCTTCAAAAATAGGAGGCGAAGGCCTAACAAGAACGATGCCAATTATTTCCTGTACGAGAGAGAGGACCTCAAAAACAAAAGAGGTTCCATGTACCGGTATGTTTCCAAAACCAATAGTGAGCAGTATTTCAAAATCACTATTTATGACAAGGAGGATGAAGCATGCTTAACAGAATCATGATCGGTTTATGTTTCGCAGTCCTCTGCGTTTCAGTCCCTCTAACCCTGAAGCTCCAGCCCAAAGTCATTGAGCGCACCGTTGAGCGCAACATCATCGTTGACAGTTCGGTAAAGGGGGAATTGGAGCAGAAAATCAACCAATGGGTAAAAGAGACTTTGGAGAGAGAAGTTGAAAAGATGACTCCCCAGATGCAGACGTATTACCGCCAAAAGATAGAGGAATCGTGGAAGAAAAAAGAAAAGCAGTTCAGCGGTTATGTTAACGAGCTGCGCTTCCACGCTACTAAAGTGCTTGAAAAATTCACTGATGATTTAGAAAGGAGACAACCATGAATTTTTTAGATTTTAATATTTGGATAATCGTGAGTGTCGCTGCCGCGTTTCTATTTGGTATCCTGATCGGTAGCGCTATCGGCTCATACCGGGCCTATTCAAAAGTCATTAATCAGCAGCAGCAGGCGGACGCCAACCGGGTATGGCAGGAAACCTTTAAGTCGCTTATAGGAGGAATTAAACATGAGTGACCTTAAAAAACCAGATATCGCATCCCCTGAAGCCATCATTAAAGGGCTGGCCAATGTTTGTGGCAACCTTAACCCCGTACATATACCGACGCCGACCTATAGCGCCGGTATGATTCCCAACTTTATTAAACGGATTAAGGTGCGGCAAGTCCGTTTGATTGCGGAAGAGGTTAGGAAAATTGAGGAAGAGCGCACCGCCACCCTCAAAACCCAGTTAGAGCAGGCAAAATCCCTCACCTTTTACAGCGAGGAAATTAATACGACCTTCGCGCAACACGAAACCAACCGCATAATTATGCGGGAGAAGGCCAAGCAGGAGGAAGAAAAAACCAAACAGGAGGTCCACGTGACCGCTCGCTGGGAAGCATTGGCAAAACAGGATGAGATGAAAGTCCATTTAATGTACTACGAGCATAAAGAGGCGGAGATGAAACACCGCATCAAGGAAAAGGAGTACGAAAAAGAATATGGAACTTCAACCGTTAAAGGTGGGGACAAATGAAGGTCTGCCTGTCCGCGTTGAAGATCCATACACTCACATCCTGCTGGTTGGCAAGAGCGGCACTGGAAAAAGCACCGCCCTTGCCAACTGGTGGGAGGAGTATTGCTACCCGAATGTTTCAAAGACGCTCATTGATCCCAGCGGGATGCTTTCAAGAGACTGTTACGCCATTTCCAAAGGGAGAGCCCATTATTGTTCATTGGAACACCCCATATCCTGCAATCCGATGCACCTTCCCTACACGGAAGATGATATTTGCGATTTGCTGGCGGAGGCGATTAACCAGGTGATAACCAGAACCACCCAGAACCAGCAACTGACAGTTAAGATGCGGGGAGACTTTGACCCGGCGGTTAAGTACTGCCTTTCCAAAAACCGCAAAAGCCTTTTGTCGGTTCGGGACTATATTGAACTCCACGCTAAAAACTCGGAGGCTAAAGACGGATTGCTCCAGCGGTTGAATTTCATTTTGGGAGATACCAGAATGGTTAAAATCCTCTGCGGGAATAACCCGATAAAAATCGGGGAACTGATTGACAAGCAAGAGTCATTCATAATGGACTGCTCGGCCATGAGTCATGAAAAGCTTATTTTTACTGGGTGCCTCCTTGCACTTTCAATCCGTAATTATTTCCGATTTGAGCGCCAGGAAAAATACAAACCGTGTTTTGTGCAGATTGATGAGTGCGTTAATTTTTTGAATCAGACATTCTTTGAAATTTTGCGGGAAGCCCGCAAATACTCCCTGGGTGTTGTGCTCTCAACGCAAGATTTAGCCAACATTCCAGACGCGATGGTAAGGGTAATGCTCAACGTAGGGAATATTGTGTGCTACAGGGTGGGCTATCGGGAAGCGTCATTGATAGCCAGAGCACTAGGCACAACTCCCGAAGTTTTGCAGAACCTGGAAAAATACCACTGCGCCTATTTGACTTTTAAATCAAAAGGCATCGCCAAAGCTACCAGCCCCCCGGTTTTTAAAAAACTGGAGATAAAGGCGGAACCCCAGAGCAAACCGCAAGGCATTACATGGTTTCCGCTGGAGCCTTTAGAGGCTTAATAAAAATGATCAAAAACAATTGGCTCTCGGGGCGGTAATAGCCGCCCTGGGGGCTAACCCCCAGGAGAATGATATGAATATATGGAAAATACTTAAGCTAAAAAGCGAAATAGGCAAAATTGAAATACTGCGGTTGAAAGTTGAATTGGCGCGAATAGAAGCAATGTTGGTAATGGCCGAAGTAAATAAAAAGATTGAAGAACTTAAAAAAATTAAATGACAAATGGAACTCCTAACAGCTGAAGAAGTAGCCAAGATACTAAAATGTTCTCCTTGGTTTGTTTATGCGCACAAAAAGGATCTGGGCGGCTGGAAACTTGGGAAATTAGTGCGCTTCAGTAAACAGACCATCGAAAACATTATAGGAGGGCTATGCCATGACAACTTACAGGCATCAATCAAAGAACAACTGGAGGTACGACTTTTGGAAACACGGAATTCGCCACCGCAAAAGCGGATTTGCCACCAAAGAGGCGGCCAGAATGGCGGAGTCCGAGGCCCGAAAGAAGCTCAGAAAGATAAATACGGGTTTTATAAAGCTCTGCGAGAAAAGGCTGGACGATCTGAAACTGAAACGGACGAGTAAGCATTTCACCGAGAACGAAACGCTCCTTAACAATTTAATATTACGCTGGGCCCATAAAAAAGAAATAACCAAAAGCGACGTGCAGGAATACCTGAATGAAGTGGCGGCTAAATCCAAGGCCAATGCTAATAAGCATTTAAGACTTATCAGGGCAGCCTTTAACTTCGGGATTAAAATGGATTTGATCCAGTATAACCCGACCGTGGGGATTGAACGCTTTCCCCACACTAAGAAAAAGAGATATATCCCGATAGAGCAAGACATCAAAAAGGTATTAACGCTCGCTACACCGGAAGACCGGCGCTACCTTCTGGTTATTGCCCACACACTGGGGCGGATAACTTCCGTTAATCAATTAAAATGGACTGACATTAATTTTGCGGACGGTTATGTTTCCCTTTACACGCGAAAAGCCAAGAACTCCGACCTCAAGGAAATCCGTATCCCGATGAACCAGGTTTTAACCCAAACCCTGGAACGGATTGAAAAGAAAGGAGAGTATGTGTTTATCAATCCACAGACGGAAAAACCTTATCTGTACCGGAGCAAGTTTCTAAAAACGCTCTGCAAGAAAGCGGAGGTAAAAACATTTACCTACCACGCGCTCCGGCATTTTGGGGCTTCCAAGATGGACAATATGGGAGCAGCACTTAGCGATATCCAATCAATTTTAGGCCACGAACGGGCGACCACCACGGACGAGTATCTGCAAAGTCTCCGTGGCAGCACTGTAGAGGCCATTAAAAAATTGGAGGGATTAAAATGAGAAGATATAAAAGAACAAACCAAAAAGAACTGATACGGTTGGATTTAGAAGAAATAATCCCGATAGTTGAGTTCTTTATGATTTTTTCTTCCAGAGCCGAAGATTTATTGAAGTATGTTGAGGAATTTAAAACAGACTATCTGGATGAATACAGGTTTAATCTTCAAGTCGGGCTTGCATCAGTCTTGATAATTTCAGAAAACGCATTGTATAGGATTGAACAGGCAGAATTATTAGGCAAATTAAGATTAATCCACCCATCAATGAACAGGAGGACTTGATATGAAATTTACATCACGCAAAGAATTCAAACTGACTAAGGCCAAGGCCGAAAAGTATCTCGACATTAAACTTACTAACCAGGAGTATAAGAACTTTAATAAGGTGCTGGTTCCGGCTATTTATGAGCTGGAAAATGTTGGACGGTTAATGAATTTTATTCGGAAACAATATGCAAAGATCGAAACTATTGAAAAGCGGATAGAAAAAAGAAAGTCACCCATTAAATCCCCCATAAAAAAATAAGCCACCTGGGAGGACGGCTTATAATGGCGCGCCCGGAGGGGCTCGAACCCCCGACTTTCGGATTCGAAGTCCGATGCTCTATCCAACTGAGCTACGGGCGCGTATGTGGGGTGGATGAAGGGATTTGAACCCTCGGCCCCCAGGGCCACAACCTGGTGCTCTAACCAACTGAGCTACACCCACCACATATTTTCATTATACAGATTTGCGCTTGAATATGCAAACTTAAATATTCTCTTTGGCGCGCCTGGAGGGACTCGAACCCCCAACCTACGGCTTAGAAGGAATAACGGTAGAAATATCTAACTAATTAACAGTCCACCGCTTTCCCAATTTCCTCCGTTATTGCGAAATGTTGTGATATTTTATTATCACACATCTGCTCCACTATCAAACACTATGTTCACCTGGTACTGCCCCAAAACTGCCACAAAATTTGTGGGTGTACTCATATGCATTGATGGTGTTCTCATAAAAAAGCGTTTTAGTAAAGATGCAGAAAAGGCGGAAGTCATTGCTGTCCCCTGCCTCTGCTGTGTCATTTTCCCTGTTGTCTTGCCCTGCGAAAAATGTCATCGATTTTCTGATTTTTATAGATCCGCTTAGATATTTTCACATAGTCTGTCGGCTCTTTGTGCAGTAAAGACAAAAATCGCAGAGCAACACTATGCCCAAGGCTTTTATTCAGCACTTCATTTCCCTTCACTTTTATCTCAGCATCACTCATTGCTTTGACTTTCATTGACTTTCAACCTCCCGGATATATTCAACAGGGTTCATTACCCGTATTGCAAGGTTTAACCTTTTAGATCGTTTTATAAGCGCATCGTCGCATGTTAAGAAAAAAAATAGACTTCATATAAACAGCACATGACAAATGAACGGCATCTTTTGCCGACAAATTGGCCTTTTGTTGTATGACTTTGCAAGCTCATATATATTGTGTTGTTTGCGCGACATCGTATTCTGCAAAGATTTGATAGTCGTGTGACCTCAAGTTTACGTTCCAATATGGGGCATAAAAAGTTTTCATGAAAAATAAAATTAAAGAGATGTTTCTATTATTCGTACTGAGCGTGAACCCTGAATAAAAAGAATTGAAAATATTAGGAAAGAAGTTCGGAGTTTTTCGGCGAAACTTTTTCGGTTTTTAAAAAGATCTTTTAGCCGACTTGCACACGCAGTTTTAAACCAGTGCTCTCAAGAATTGAGGTAAACGTTGAGAGATACGGATTTCCCTTTACAGAAAGCACACGGTACATATTTTCCCGGTTGATTTTTGCTTTTTTTGCTGTCCGTGCCATGCCATGAGCTTCACACACATTCTTAAGAGCAACTAACAGTTCCTCTTGGGTCCCATCCTCCAGCGCTGCATTCATATATGCCTCTGCAAGTTTTGGGTCTTTAAGTCTTTTAAGTAATTCGTTTTTATAAGCTTTACTGGGTTTAGTCATTTGCAAATTCCTTTTTTTGTTTGCCACAAGCTAAACGACGTGGTTATTTTTTTCTGGCCTTATAGTCTTGCCAATACTCTTTGGCTTTTTTGATGTCTTTCTCCTGGCGTTTTTTTGTTCCCCCGCAGAGAAGAATTACAAACAGTTTGCCGTCATTGCCAAAATATATCCGGTATCCAGGGCCATAATCGATTCTCAATTCGTGTACTCCGTCCCCCACCGGCTCACAGCCGCCAAAGTTCCCCAGCTCAATTCTGTCTATCCTTTGCAGGATTCTTGCTTTTGTATTAATGTCACTAAAGCTATCAAGCCAGTCCTCAAACGGGCTCTCTTTATCTTTAGTTTGATAAATCAGTATTTCCGGCACTGAAATTTCCTGACCATTATTGATTTTTTGTATTAGTGTAGCTTATTAGCTACACTTTGTCAAACTATAAATAAGAATAGGTGCTTCGAATCCCTGCGACGAGAAACGAACTCGTATAGAGGCAATGATTTTGCGATATTCTCACTTGAGCCCTTCACATAAAAGAAGTGGTGTGGATATATTCTGAGATCGATTTCAAACTGCCACAGAGAAAAATAAACAAAAAAATAGGCAGTAGCATAAGATTGCTATCTGCCTTATTTTGCTTTATTTTTGGCGCGCCTGGAGGGACTCGAACCCCCAACCTACGGCTTAGAAGGCCGTTGCTCTATCCTGCTGAGCTACAGGCGCATTAGATTTATTAAAGTACCATCAATTTTTTTCTGTGTCAAATCGTTAAAATGTTAAGATAAATCAGGGGAAATAAGCAGGATCATCAGACGCCGGCTCCTGGCTGCGCTGTCAGCAGCAATGATTATTTGAGCAAAATCACTGCATACTTCCGTGCGATTTCAGGAAGCGTTAACCCCGTGGTAAATTCCTTAATAAATAAAATGCCATCCGTTGTCAAGCCGGGATATTTTTTTAAAATGTATGGCACGGTCTCTGTTTTTTCCGGAACGACTTCAGCAATATATTTTATGGAATACCGGGTAAGATACGCATAGATCTTTTTTGTTTTGAAATACTGCGTATAATAATAATAGGAATTGAGCAAGCCGTCCGCGCTCATGACTTTTCGCTGTGAAAGATAACCGATAAACCCGAGGTTGTGCGTGGCAATCACGGCATTTTCAGGAATAGTATCATTAATAAAGCTAAGTGCTGATTGAAAATCAGCAATGCTGATACGAAAGTCGTTGAGAATGGTACCCTGCGGCCACCGGGCACGGATATTATAGGTCTGAGTAAGCAGGAATACGATAAGCAGCATACTCACTTTAAAGGATAGTGCTACATTTAAACGAATACTGTTTTGCAGGCACCATACCACCCGGCAGCAGGCTAATGCTACAAAGAGCAATTGCGGGCCATGTGCCCATGATAAAGAATACGTATCATACTGGAGAAAGCAATAATAAAAGGTGTGTAGAGCGACATAGGCTGTCAGCAGCTGTAAACTAAAATCAGCCTGCCTCTTTTTAAATAACTGGAAAAGACCTGCCCCGATAACAAGACAGACACTTACTCCATACAGCAAAGGCACATAAGACAACGCTTCACTCCCAAATACTTTTAAAATGCGGCTCAGCGGCAATTCGATGAAGCTCATCGAGTAGAGATACCCTAATCGCACCATTGCCCGTGAGAAATATTCCTGCGGGTTGAGGGACAGTATTTGGGTAATCGAGTATGACTTAATCACGCCGCTGATAGGCATGACGGTGTGATAGGTGAGATAGTTAAAAACAAAATATATCAGTGCTGCTGCCCCTGGAATTGTTAAACAGGAAAACACCTGCCTGCTTCTTGCACGTACTCCGGCTTTTGAAAAGCTGCTGAACAGAAACACGGCGCTGAATGCAATCCACATCAATATCCCGTCCAGACGGGCAAAAAACAGAAGCACAAGGGATAGGGAAAAAGTGATGCGGATTTTTCGATTGTCAGGATCTGTCCAGAATTTTTGTGCCATCAGGAGCGCTGTCAATAAAAAAAGCATGGCCAGGCTGGACTCCATACCGCTGTATAACACCCGGAAAAAGCTCTGGTCAACGGCAGCGATAAGTACCATGCAGCACGCGATCCAGCGGCTGGTATAGCGGAACAGAAACATGAGCATCAGGTAGAAAATAAAAACCGATACCAGGAACTGCACCAGTATTTCAAGGGGCACTGCCTGTGGAGAGCATACCGTCAGCAGAATCATTACCGCCATCCACAAGGGATGAAACCCGTTGGTCCTGCCAATTCCATCACTTGTCACACCGCTTCCGCTCACCACATTATGCGCGATTACATTGTAGAAGAGCGCATCATCAGGAAATTCAGTGTATGCAAAATTGACCGTATCGCGGTGCAGAAACAGAGAAGCAGTGCAGAGGACAGCGATGCATGACAGGAGCGCGGCCTGAGCGCGGCAGCTCATTTTAAACAGGGTGACGGGATTCATGGTATTATAATTATATTTTTGCGTGTGAGGTGCCGGTGCATCAGCGGCAATGGTCGGCGTGAAATAGTCATGGAACACTCCTGGTCTCTTTCCAGCGCAAAAAACGCATGGCGTACCGGGAACAAGAGGCTACCGCATATGCGCAGCAGAGCGCTATCACGGGATAGACATGTACGGCCAGCCGGTCCTCTATGCCAAGGCTGGCGATGAAAGAAGTCTGAATCTGAAAAACAATCACGTAGGCAAAGACTATCCACTGCCGGTTCCAGATACATAGAACTGCTCCTGCCAGAAACGAAAGAATCATCCCAACAGCCATCAGATACTGTACCGGGTTCCTGGCAATGATAGAGAAAAACAGTTGTAGAGATTCAAGAAGCTGGTGCATGCTGAAATTGTTTTTCAACTTCTCTATAGAATGCGTGACTCTTCTTAAATTGCCTTTCCCTGCAGCAAAAGAGCCGGGCATGGCAAAGGTAATCGTGGCAAGGCCCAGAGTGCTCCGCGTTACAACCTGCCCCAGGGTGTGATGTTTAAAGTAATATTCAAACGGCGTTATTCGGGGGCCGGTGTACCAGCCCTCTTTGGCGATCTGTTCAGTTGTGGGGAACCCGGGCTGGCCGGCGAATTCAATATTAGCGTAAAACCGGGTATGCTGATTGATGGCGTAAAAGGGATTGCCGAATCTTTTGTACGTATTATAGAGATGGGGCAGCACCAGCAGCATGCCAATTACCAGGACCGCCGCTGCCATGCGGGTAGTCCATTGCCTGCGAAGGATAACCAGATAGCCTGCTAACGTTAGAATCAGCAACGGCAGGCATTCAACGCGGGTAAGCAGCAGGCAGCCGGCAATAACGCCGCAGGTGACAGCCCGGGAGCGCGATGACAGGCTGGTTTTAATATGCCCATAGTAAATAAAGAGCAGCAGCAGCGTGGTAAACAGTTCCTCGCGCAGTCCCCGGCTGCTGAGCGCTATTACATACGGATGGACGGCCATTATAAAAGCCGCAATCAGGGCGGTAGCTTCATTAAACCATTCCCGCCCGATTCTGTAGGTGAGATACACGACGACAAGGGAAAAAATAGATGACACCATGCGCAGATGGGTGTCTGACGGACCTGTAAGCATGAAAAATAGATTTGCCGCACTGATAAAAAACGGTTCCCGAATGCCAAATTGGGCAGAATAAAATCCGTTTGCTGAAAAGAATTTCATTTTTTCTGCAAGCTCGCGATAGCCCTGGGCATCCGGGTCAAGGAGCGTTCCTGAAACACGGACCAACTCTTCCCAGCGCAGATATGCGCTCATCAGCACGATACCCGCGAGCATGACCGGCGCTATCCACTGCCGCAGGGGAACACGCTCAGGCAGCAAATAACAAAAGAGGAGAAACAGCAGAAAAAATATGGCCAGTATCCGGTGAAGATCCGGTAATGACGGCCGCACGTTCAGCCCTGTGCCTGTGGTGACCTCCACCCTATCCAGCACCGACGGGGTAAACGGAGAACTGTTTTCTGCCGCAAACATGAGCTGGAACTGCCTGCTCTGCGCGACAAACGGCGTTATGTCAAACACCGTTCCAATATAATTTTCATTGCCGGCAATAGCGGCGAAGGTGTGCCCGGCATCAATTGAAATTTTTATTGCGTTGGGACGCTGCTCTCCCCGGTCGCCATAAAACCAGACCCGGAGCAGCACCCCCTGGTTAATCTCTTTATTAAAGGAAAGGATTAGTTTACCGCTCGTGCCCGGTGCTAATTGAAGCCCCTGGCCCTGATTAATAAACCCTTCGCAGGCGGCGATCTGTTGAGATGACGGTGCCTTGAGATCATGAAATGATAATTCAAAGGTGCGAGCTTTCGCCGGATCGCCCTTGAACAAAAGCTGCAGGTCGCTGCGGAAGACCGTCAGGCAAACAATAAGAGACAGCCCCGCGATGAGCAGCGGTTTGGATTTGTTATACCAGTGCATGTTTGACCTGTTCGGGAAAGAAGATAGTGCAACTCGCTCTGGATGGTGCGCAGCAATAGCCGTTGTGCACGGACATATTGTTCAGCTGGATTTCATCAGGGCCTGGTACAGGGCAGTGTAGCGATTGACAATGGCAGCAAGCGAGAACTGCTGCTCTATGGTCTTGAGCGCCTGCCTGCCGAGCCGGTCTGCCAGTTGCCTGTCCGTGAACAGCCTTTTCATTGCTTCATATAACTGATCGGGGCGTTGCGCATCAACCAGCAGCCCGTTTTCCCCGTCTGCAATTATATCAACAATCCCGCCCACCCGCGTGGCAATGACCGGTAGTCCACAGGCCATTGCCTCCAGCACTACATTGGGCATTCCCTCTGATAAGGACGGCAGGACCAGCATGGCTGCCTGCTGGAGATAGGGCGCAACCCCGTGAACCGCCCCATGGAAGGCTACCGCATCATTTATGCCTAATTGCTGTGACATTATCTCCAGATTGTTGCGCTCGGGGCCATCCCCCAGGATATCAAGACGGGCAGGTATCCCCGCGTTAATAAGCCTGCTGAACGCCTGAAGCAGAATATCCACACCCTTCAGATAATCAAGCCGGCCAATAAAGGTAATGGTGGTCCCCGGTTTCCCAATATCCGGACCGGGCTTAAAACAGGCAGTATCAACCCCGTTTGGTATGTAAACAAGCTGCGCAGGAGAAAACCCCTCGGCAAGCGCTTCTTCACGGGATTTGCTGCACAGGAGTATGAGGCGGTCTGAACGGGCAATCAGCCGCAAGAAGAAGTTTCCCATAAAAATATTTTTCATCTGCAAAAAATCGCTGACAGGCCCGGTGGCGCCGACTAAAGAGATGGTCTTTTTACCAAACAGCCACTTAAGCAAAACAGCAACAGCAGAGTGAAAGCCGAGCAAATGGCAGTGGATAATGTCATAGGAGTTTCGATTGCGGAAGAGAAACCAGAGCGCTGACACCATGTAGCTCAGGCCGAACCATTTCCCCCGGGGAAGTGTTCTGATGCAACGATAGACCGGAACGCTCCGGATTACTTCAAAAGACGGGAGACCTTTAAATGTCCGGGTAAGAACAGATACCTTCATTCCTCTTTTTATAAGCTGCTCTGCCAGCATGAGCGCCTGCTGCTCGGCCCCTCCGAGATGCGGATGAAAGAGGGATACGACCATCATGATTCCAGGGGATGAGAAGGTACTGCGCCCGTTGGTATGAACCGCTTCCTGTGCCATCATCCTAACTTTTTAAATACATATTCATTGCAGCCATAACCACCGCCGCACGTTTTAAGTTGATATAACATATACCCTTTTTTCTTATAGAAAGAAAATATCTGCTCAGGTGCTGCAAACTCGAAAGGATATCCGCCAACCAGGTCAACATAATCATGCCAGACTGACATACCCCTCTGCTTCTTTTTGTTTTTCCAGTCATTCCAGGGGAGTGGATTCTCAAATCTGAGCAATTTGCCTACAGCTCTTTTTGCTTCCAGGAGGAAAGCAATTACCGTCACCAGCAAGAAGCGGATTAGCTGCGGAGAGTCGTTATATAGCTTTTTTATCCTGAGCCATCTTCTGCTCACTCTGCCACTGTCGTTGTAAATGGCAAGGTATAAGAACCCATTTCGTTTAACTAACCTGTCAACATTATGCAGGGCCTTGTGCATATTACCGGTGTGATGTAACACTCCCCAGCTGTAAACAACATCAAATTGCCCCATTGATTGAATATACGCCTCATTAAGTATATCCCCTTGTTCAATGTGCCAGCTGGTGTCATTTTGAAAAAATCTATTTTTAAGGTGCGCTGTGCAGGCAACGCTATCCGGATCAAAATCAAAACTATGTACCTGTGCCCCCAGCCGCCGCGCTGCAAGGCTGAACAGTCCACTGCCACAACCAACATCCATAAATAGTTTTCCCTGCAAACTAACCGCTTCAAGCATACCGGTTAATGATTTCATTGCTTCCTGAATGCGCAGTTCATCAATTTTCCCGGAAAAGTGTTGCCAATTTTTACCAAAATCGAATCTGCGATTGGATGATTCAGGTTGTTTGTAATTCATAACCCTGTAAAAATGCTGTCTATGTTTTTATGCTGCTGCGCAGGTTATAGAGCTTATTCAGGTTGCCGAGGGTTTCTAACAGTAAACAGCCCCATGTAATTTTTAATCACTTGTTCCAGGGTGTAGCCTGCCCGTATATGTGCAAGGGCGTTTTGAGAAACCCGTTCTTGCAGCTGTTGATCGGTGAGCAGTCTATACAGCGCTGCTGCCAATGCATCTTCATTTCCTGGCGTAACCAGAAGGCCCCGCTCGCTTATCCAATATCCTTCTGGTTCCGGCGCAGCCTGATCCGGCAGGCCCATTACGTCCAGGATACCCCCCACCCGTGAGGCAATGACGGGAACACCGCATGCCATTGCTTCAAGAAGAACCAGGGGCATTCCTTCCGAGTATGAAGGCATAACTACTACCCGGGACTGCTGGTAATAGTCCGCTACATTGGGTACGGAACCCGTAAAATGTATAGAGTCTTTGAGGCCGTACTCACAAACCATGTTTTGGAGCATGGGCCTCAGTTCACCATCTCCAACGATAAAGACCTTGAAATGGCTTACCCGACCCTGCAGCAGGTTGATCGCTTTCAGCAGGGTATCAGGCCCCTTCTCTCTGCTGAGCCGCCCGATATAGCTGATTATGGGGGCTGATTCACGGGATGCCGGGGAGCGGGGGAAAAATATAGTGGTGTCAACCGAGTTTGGAATTCTGTGAATTTTTCTGCGGGGAAATCCATTGCTCATGAGCTTTTGCTCTATTTCGCTGCTGATGGCAATAATGCCGTCAGCCCATGGTGCGCAGCGCAGGATAACATTTCGCAGCGCAAGCTGTGAAATACTCCCAAAATCTCCAAGCTCTCCCGCGCCTTCGAGACGAAAAAGAACTTTTTTACCAGTAACACGGCCAAACAGAATTGCCGGTGCAGTAAAAAGATATAAGCCAAAACAGCAGAGTACATCGAAATGCTTCCGGTGTCTGAAAAGAAATATGAGAACAGAGATCATGTAGGTAATCTCATACAGGTGCCAGCCGCGGAGTTTTCTATATACCGGAATATCATCAATAACCTCATAGGCAGGAAGCGCATCTCTATATTGAGTTAAAACTGAAACCGAGTACCCCTGCTCCTGCAATTTTTTTGACAGTTTCTGGCATTCCCGTTCTGCCCCGCCAACAGCGGGATAAAAAAGGCCGATAATCATAAGGATTTTTTTATGGTTTGAATGGGGCATGGTGGTCATTACCGGAGGCAATTAGAGCCCTTTGCGGGTTAACACCGACAAACTTCATGCAGCACTTCTTCTGTCTGCTGCGCAACGCGGTCCCAGTTATAGTAATCGACTACATCCTGCCGGGCATGGGCTCCCAGCAATTTTCTCTTTTTTTCATTACCCTTGAGCTCCCGGATACGTTCGATGATACTCGTCACATCCTGTCCTACCAGAACACCATTCACGTCATGCTTGATAATGGCTGAAAGCTGGCCCATGTCTGAGGCAATAACGGGCTTGCCTGCTGCCATATAATCAAAAAGCTTTAACGAAGACCCATAAAAGCCATATTCAATCCAGTCATAGGGTTTGTAAAGACACAGGCACAGGTCGGCACTGGCGAGATAGTGGGGAGCAGCCATATACGGAACTTCCCTCAAAACAAGCAGGTTCTTCAAAACGGGAAAATCCCACAGGCTGTCTCCGGCAACAAGGACAAATAAAATAGCTGGATCAATGGCCAGCATTTTCCTCGCGAGTTCAATAATTAAATCAACCCCCTGCCACGGCGTGCTGGCATTACCCATCCAGAAAATTTTAAACGTATCCGGCAGATGGGCGAGCGCGGTTTCCTCTACTCGTGATTCATCAAACAGATACGGGTCTGCCCCGTTCGGGATATAATACGCTTTTTTAATATGTAAAAATTCCTGAATATAGTTTTTAAGAACTTCAGAGACGCCGATACCTGCATCTACCAGACGGGCGAGTGCTTTCCGTTTACGGTTTTCACCGCGTATCAAGGCCTCGCAGTCCGGGCCCGGCAATACATTCGCCCGAACCTCTTCCACGGGGGCATTTATTTCCCATACCACCGGCAGAGAAAAAGGTCTGGTTAACTTCAGAAGTGTTGATTTTTCAAGAAAGGAATGAACCGGCCGCCCGGTAATGCGTATATAAAGGACATCAGCCTGCCGGGCAAGTTTTAGTGCACCGCTTTTGCTTCGCTCAAAATTTATGCAGTCTGGATTACCATCACCCAGACAGGAAAGGATCTGATGTCCCCTCTTCCTGAGTGCCTTAACCAGCTGATAGCCATGCACTGACCTGCTCGTGGTTAATGGATAGTACGGAACGTAGAAAAAACCAATTTTCACAAACAGCGCTCTCCACAGGTAATTGGTTGTTGGCTGTGGTTAGGATACCACCTTCCACAGCAGCTGTTCCCAGTTTCTGCCCCACTTTTTTTTAAACAGCGCCCGGTTTTTTTCAAAATCAATCGCAATGAGGCCGCTTGCCCGCGTTGTTTCCTCATGGTGGATAATCACTGATTGAGGCTGATAAAAAACAACCTTTTTATTTTGCTTCAAGTGCACACACAGATCCACGTCTTCGCATCCATACCAGTATCGCTCATCAAGCTGCGCATCTTCCCGTCTCACCAGCAAACAGGCTCCGGTCAGCGCAGATACTGGGCCGGGACAGTTTGCCTCTGGTATGGTATGCTCAATGCTGCCGTTTCTGAATTTGTGTTTCTGGAATGATGTTTTAGCATCCCGTTCATAGCCGGCAAACTGAATAGTGCCATCCGGGAAAATCATTTTAGGCCCGACTGCACCTATGCGCTCATCACTCTCAATTAAACGGTATAAGGGCGTAAGCCAGCCGTTTATTACTTCTATATCATTATTCATGAAACAAACATAATATCCTTTTGCCATGCGGACTGCTCTGTTGTTGGCGGCGGCAAAAGAGCTATTACTGTCCAGGCGAATAAGCGAGACCGGGAAAGATGATAAATGCGCGAAATCATCTTTTCGGTACGGAGGGGCTGACCCATTATCCACAATAATTATTTCCTCTACCAGCTTCCTTTCCGTATGCTCCTCAAGCCTCTGAATGCACTGTTTCAGGCAGCTGGTTAAATTATGGGAAACGATAATGATGGAACATTTTTTATCCATATGTATCTAAGCGCGGGAATATCTTGCAGCCCTTTTATGTGACCGTTACCTCTTTTATCAATCGATATACTGCATCCACGGATATGGCTTCACAGCAGCGCCAGTCATGACAATTTTCCCAGATCGTTTCGTTCCCCTGGCAGGGAAAACAGGCTATCGGTGGTGTTATGACAGAACTGTTCGGATTGTAGTGCGGGGCGCTTTTTTTTGGATTGGTTGCAGTAAAAATGGCAATCTGCTTTTTCCGCAAAGCTGCAGCAAGATGCATAAGACCGCTGTCATTTGACACAAAGAGCTCGCACTGCTGTATCAGCGCTGCAGTTTCCTGAATCGGCAATGAGCTATACGCAGTGACGCGCGGGTGGTCGATGATTTCATCTTCAGCGCCGCAGCAATAAAGGCTGAAGCCATCCGCTACTAATCGTTCTGCCAGTTCCGGGTAGTGCGGCCATCGCTTGCGCTCCCAAACCTTCAACTGCGAGCAGCCTGCATGGAAGAGGATGTTCCGCGGTTGCAGATGAAACTGTCTGTCTGCAATAGGTAAAGCGGGCGGATTGAATTTTGTGGCACCAAGCTGTGCTGCTGCCCGGCAGTAGTGTTCATACTCCGAACCCCTATTCCAGTCTGGTTTCAGTTTTATGATTTTTTTTGCATTGTCCACCCGATGGTCTGATAAAAACGACTCGATGCAGACATCATAGATCGTTTCGCTATTGCGACAGGTGTTTTCATACATGGTTCTCACAAAGGGCGATTCCTTCACTATGTCGCTGATGCCACGGTAATACGTGCCTGAAAGAAACAGGTCAACAGTGTGCCCTGCTTCATGCAGCGCTTGCACCGCAGGGAGTGCTTGCACCAGGTTCCCAAGCCCGCACCCATCTCCCAGGCAAAAGGCTATTTTCTGGTTCTTTTTGCGGCGACGAAAAAGCATAGTTAAAAATACCACCGTGTCCGGTAATGCTGTTTGAGTTGCAGCTACCCGGAATTTATAGGGCACTGTGTTTGGCTAAAAATATTTCTGCCGCGCAGCATGTATTTTTTCAGAAACAGGTTTTCCCAAAAAAGATTTTAAGTATGGTATGGACAGCCGTAACGGGATTTTGGGAAATGATGCACGAAATATCCGGCCAACACACCGTCGAAAATTCCGCGTATCTCCCTGGTGGTAATATTCCCAGGCAAATTGCTGGTACTGTACGGCAAACGCTTTCTTCCTGCTATCCTTAAGCTGCTGGTGACTATCCCAAAAGCTGTGAAAAACTTCAAAGACGGCTTTTTCTTTTGCAGCGGTGTCGTCTCCGTGAATATATATTTTATTTAAAGGATAGTACTCAAGGGCCTGATACAGCAGCCTGTTAAAAGACTGGCGATCTTCCCGGTCATAATACTTCCATGCAAAATTAATACAGTGGGTGCTGTATACTTCATTCTTCCTGTCTCTCCAGCCCTGATCCGGGGTGCGCTCAGTCCAGTATTTATTGAGCACAGAAAAGGTTGCCTGTTCCATAACGCGCATGTTGTGTTGCATGCTGTGCGGGTCTATTCTTAATCGTACGAGCGGC
>Ga0209668_10000068_pt1 | contig 39270 bp, 68 predicted proteins | sample FrelakmetPLP11PL_FD_187150 | JGI IMG/M metagenome (GOLD analysis project Ga0209668, IMG submission 187150) | Freshwater lake sediment microbial communities from the University of Notre Dame, USA, for methane emissions studies - PLP11 PL (SPAdes)... | ecosystem: Environmental > Aquatic >...
AATTCATCTATTTGCTGTTGTAAATTTTGTGTATCGTTCATGATTTGTTAATATTAGTCCACGTCGTACTGCTCTTATCCTCATTATTCCATGCTGTGCTTGCTTTCGTTCCGTTAGTCCATGAGGTTACAGACTTAGCGATATTTGTCCAAATTTGCCCTCCTACGACTAGATTGACTGCGTTCCCTACCATATTAAACACTCCTGTTGCTACTTGCATTACATAGCCTTTTGATAGGTTTACAGCGTTACCTGTTAGGGTGAAAGCACCTACTACACAAGACAAAACATAAGCACTTATACTAAACGGATATTGATTACCACTTCCACTGTTATAAAGTGCTGTTACTTCTGTGGAGGATAAGGCACGATTCCAAATACACACTTCGTCTAGTTGACCGCTAAAGTATTCTGTTGTCGCACCTTGATTATCTCTACCTATTGATACCGTTTCTGTTGCTGTTTTAAGTGAACCTGTCTTTGCCACTTGCGTAGCGTCGGTTGAACCGTTAAGATAAAGATTAATATTTGCACCGTCATATACTAAGGTGGCAAAATACCATACTCCACTAGATAAAGTAGTGCCACCAGTTATAGTTGATTCTGATGACGTTGTGATATGTCCTGCTAATTTATTTCCATTTGTAACACGAATCATTTGGTTATATGTTGTGTCATCTGTCTTTGAAACAATACGCTGATATGCTCCAGTTGCACCTAATTTGAACCATGCTGATATAGAACATGTTGCATAGGCATTTAGCAAAGCCGCATTTAAAGTTAAGGCTTGAGAAGAACCATTAAGAGTTAAAGCGTTTCCTATTTTTCCTGACGTAAAAGTAGCAGTACCAACGTTTGTAGCAGTATTACCGTCAATAGAATCTGCAACATCTTCTAGCTTATAATAAGCAACTCCTCCATAAAGACTAGGTGTATCTGTTAGTGGATAAGCGTTACCTCTACCTGAATTATAGATTTGAGATATTTCATCGGCTGTTAAGGCTCGTGACCAGATACCTACCTCGTCAATTCTGCCATCAAACATATTAGCTGATGTAGTATCAGTATAGTAGTTACCAAACGATAGTCCACAGCCTGTATATGTTATGGAAGCCTTAGAGGTTGGCGTACCAACTGACACACCGTTCTTATATAGAGTGGCTGTTGTACCGTCCCATGTTCCAACTAAATGAATCCATGCTCCTGTTGTAAATGTTGTACTAACACTTCCCCATGTACCATTCCCTATTCTAAAATTGATAGATGTTGTGTCCATATCAAAAACATAACCAAACGCACTACCAGCTATTGTATCTCCACCAATAGAACAAAAAGAAACTGGAGCATTATTTATATATATCCATTTTGAAAATGTTAACGCAGATGCTGGTTGTAGACCAGCATTAGTCCCTACGACTATTTTAGACGAACTTGCACGTGCTAATGTTGCACAATTGCCAATCTTACCAGCTGTAGCATAGGAAATAGCTGTGTCTGTACCCGAATTAGCCCCTACTGAATCGGTAGAGTTTGCATTTAGAGGATAATAGCTGATGAGATTTGTTGCGAGTGCCATAGTTTGTTTATGCTATCGTTAATCCGCCTGAACTAGAATCCCAGTCAATCGTAAAAGTATTTGTGTTTGCTAAAGATATTGACGACCCGTAATCGTAGAATCCAATTATCTCATCATTTGTTGCTGTGTCTGAATAAAGTACAACATATTGAAACGGACCGACTGCACCTGTTGCTGTTAGTACTAAATCAGCAAGAACTAATTTTGCTGTACCTGATGTTTGTGTGAATGAAGTTGTCGTTACATTAAAAGGTGTTGCACCTGATAAGTTAGTAGTGGATAAAGGTGCAGTTAAGTCTGAATATTGATTAACTGTTGAAGCTGTTGGAAGTGTGTTAGTCAAAGCAACCTTAAGCTGGTCTGTTGCTAGGTTAAATACTTTGCTTCCTAAGTTAAGTACAAATTTGTCTACTTTTGTAAAATTTACTGCCATAATATTATATATAATCGTTAATATCGTTTCTAATTTTCATTCTTGGTGGGAACATATCTCTAAACTTCTGTGAATAGTGACGTTTAATTCTAAGTAACCACTCTTGCCATTCTAATTTTCTATCATCTTTAACGGCAAGTGAGTTTATCGTTGCAAATTGTTGTGCCATGTAATAAGGGACAGCTTCGTGAAACATAGAGTCAAAACCTGGGGTCTTTGTTGTGTCCGTTGTTGCGAATCCTGATATATCCCCAGAGTACTCAACCATTATTCCACCTGTCAAAGAATAATCAGAAGCTGGATATATTTTAACTGAATTACCAATAGCCCTATAATACATAGGTGTTGAGTCTGTATCTTGAAAGGCTGGCTCTGCTTCTATGCCATTTATTTCCTCTATGGTTATGGGAATTAGCTTAGTCCAGTTATCTGTTGAGCCTTCTTGTAAAACATAAACTGCATTAAGCATGTTTGTATCTACTGGCAAAGAATAATCTGATTGACCTGATACTAAATCACTTTTGGCGATAGGGAAGTCCGTATTATTCTTGTCGTCGTACTTCCAACCTCCGTAAGCGTTGTGAATTTCTGTTAAAATAATTTTACACGCTGTATTTGCATCCGTAACTTTTTCTGTTAGTGGATAAGTTATAACATTTTGTTTGGATAATTTGTCCGCTAGAGTACAAATATCCTGTCCTGTGGCATTGTTTGCGAATTGCATGACATAATTATATCACAATTATGCGATATTTAATATGTCAAACATCTTCTTAAATCTTATGTCGTATGTGTTTTCGTAGCTTTCTTTATGAGCTTTTTCTACTATCGCTTTTCGTGCTTCTTCATGCTCTAAATAATAATCTCTTAACTCCAAAGCTTCCTCAAAAGTATCAAAATATACACGATTCTTAAATAACTTTTCACAATTAGGGAATCGTTTAGTCAAAGGGAATCCATACATCGCTGGAATATTCCAAAACCTGTTTGATGTGTAGCTGTCTATGTTGGTAAAGTGACTTATATCAAGACAAATTTTAGCCGACGAATAAATCTGTGGCATTTTTTCCATTATTTTAGCCCTTAGTCTATCTTCAAAGCTATTAATAACCATTAATCCATTTTCCTCAAAGCGATTAATCTCTAAAGCTCTATCAATAAAGTTAGCTGATGTGATTTTTCCACCTATAAATATAAAATCAAAAGCAAAGTGTTCGTTGTACATCGGCTTATCAAGTGGTTCTGCCCCCAAAGGTAAAAAGTGACATTCTTTTACTTTCCATATCTTCTTGTACATATTATTCTGTCCGTTATTAGATACAAACATAGCGTCTAATTCAGAACAATCTGCTGTAATTTGCGAATCCATCAATCTTAAATCGCCATACCACATTACAATTTTAGCTTGTGGGTTTTCTTTTCTGATTCTATCTCGCCAGTCTTTGTGTTTAACCATGTCGAGTAGTCCATAAACAATTAAATCTGGCTTAAATTCTTGTATAGTTTCAAAGTCATGGAATGTTGGGCGACACGATAGAAATAAGTGAGGATAACCAAGACGTTTAAGTCCAGCCTTAACCCCTTTAAAGTTAGGACAATGTTTTTCAAGTTCAGGGTAATCTGCTCCCACATATACTATTCTCATTTTATTAAAGTTACGGTTAATATCCCCCTCTCATTTTCTACAACGCTTTCCATTTTCCACGCTTTGAATCCGTAAACTGAACCATACAACTGATAGTGTCTATCACCCTCTATAAAATAATTAAACGTCGGTATTGTAAATTTCCTACAATCCATCGGGTCTTGGTGGGCTATTGCGTATTTAGCATTAGGCACAATGATAGTTAATTTACCACCATTCTCTAAGACTCTGTGGCACTCGTTCATAGCGTTAATGAGTCCACTATTTTCTAGTATCTGCTCTAAGACTCCTGAACAATATATTTCACTTGCCGAGTTATCTTCAAAAGGAAACGTATCTGTTACACTAAAATAATAGTCTGCTTTTGTTTCATGTGAAATGTCGGTATTTACCCAGCCATCTCTGTAATCTCTACCACAACCCAAATTTATTTTATTCATATATTTTTTTTATTCTTGGTATTTTATGACGACCATTTAAATTTAACATTGGTGCTACCTTACCCTGTGACGCCACGTCACCACTATAAATCTCTGAACCATGAACGAGGAATCTATTAGGGAATGAAACTATCTTGTATCCCAATTCAAGTATTTGAGATTGAAATACACACTCGTTAAATGAGGGGCTTTTGCCTGTGCCTTTCCCAACATCAAACACTGTAAGTCCTCCAATTTTATCAATCTCTTTAAGAATCTTTGCCGACGTGAATGTATAAGCACCATCTAAATTATACATCATATCTCTAGTGTGTCCCATAACTTCCCATAACTGACCACTTCCATTTTCGTCTTTACTTCTGCCCTCTACCCAATTACCAACTGCCCCTATATCTTTTGATGACATGAACTTTAAAAGTATTTCTGATAGCCAGTTATTCTTTGCTGGGGCTATGTCGTCTTCGTTGAATAGATAGAAATCATACTTGTCACCGAACTCCTCCCAAGCTTGCTTATATGCTCCAAAACTATATCCAAAGTTTTCTTTTTTAAGAGTAATGTATGGCAAATCTGGGCAATCTCCGTGGTCAACTAAAATTATGTCGTAATCTACACCTGCCTTAAACTTCTTATGTGCGTTTAAATTCATCATCAAAGTTTCTAACTTATTCTCAATAAAATAGTTATAGTCTTTTCTAACGATATAAACTGGAATAATACAAGCTATCTTGGGCTGTACATTCGGGTGTTTAGGGTCTGTGTAAAATCCTTCTATCATTTTGTTAGATATTTAAATAACTCTCTAGCGTATAATTTATCTGACTCCCTAATAGGGTCTGAATTGAACGAGTACGACCCCATATGTTCTACTCTCGTATCTTTACGCATTATCGCTCCACCTATCTTCTTAGCACGATAAGCCCACTCAGAATCTTGACCGTAAATGTAAAATCGCTCATCAAATTCTCCTATCGTTTCATAAGCAGACTTCGTAAACAAGAAACAATAGCCACTCCAAATATCTGCGTTACGTTCAAATGATGGGTATGCTTCGGCTTGCATGACATGTTGTCTAGCACCACCTCCACATGACGATACGGGAATAACTAGACCAGTTTCATCTATACTTTCCATCATCTTAGTCAACCAACAAGGCTCGCCCTCTTTTGTAACTGGTACAAAGGCGTCGGAGTCAATCAACATCACATAGTCGCATGTACTTTCTTTCACTAACTTATTCCATATCTTTGAGGTGTTTGCTGTATTAAGACGATTATCAAATACAGTCAATTTAAATGGGTGATTTGTGTTGTGAATTATCCTAGTAATTGCCTTATCAATCACCTCTGGGGCTTCTTTGAATTTAAGCATGATAATCTCAACCCTCCGAGTTTCTTTATCGTCGGTTAAAGGTTTCTCGGCCATTTGTTTCATTTCTTCTATTTTATCCATAATCTATATGCGTGGTTATGTCGGTCTGTAAAACCGAGCTTCTTATAAAATGTTTGCACTTTTTCGTTGTCTTCTCTGACTGTTAATTCAATACAATCTAACTTTAAGGACTTTCCTTTCTCAATAGCTCGCTCAATTAACCTAGTGGCCCTGCCTTGATTGCGATATTCCTCCTCAGTCTTAACCTCCTCAATTACGCCCAAATACCTTGATGGTAGTTTAACTGTGTAAAGTATCAGTGATGAAACTATACGCCCTTTGATTTTGTCATTAAACTTATAAATCATTGACGTATTTTTTAATCTTTCTTAACGGTAGTTGCGAGTACATAGGAAGTAAACGCCAACTATCTTCTAATTTATCCATCATGGGACAATCATTTTTAAACTTCTTAAAGACTGTATATTTATCGTTCCTAAAATGATGTTGTTCACCTTGTTTGCCGTACTGAATACATAACCATATGTGACAAGTGATATTAGGAAACGAGTTATAGTATTTCATTAGCCTTTTACGCTTGGCTATGACCTTATCAATCACAGCTAGGTTTCCTCTACCAATCGCAGCCGTGATATTGTTCATGTGCCACTTATAGCCAGCTTCCAGTAAATCTGTATCACCTAACTTCTGTTTTAGCTCTCTATCATAACCAAACCATCTTAATCTCCTTGCTTTTTCGTAATCTTCTTTTGTTTTTGTAAGGAGAATCCCACCGTCGCCACTTGTGAGGGTTTTGATAGCTTGGAGTGATATACAAGTGTAGTCTGCTTTACCCCAGTAATCGCTTCCGATAACTTGAGCCGCATCTTCAATGAGTGTGATGTTATGTTCTTTGCAAATCTCAAGCAACTCTCTAAGTCCTCTATTGTTTCCACCGAAGTGGACAAAGACAATGGCTTTTGTTTTTTTAGTGATTTTTCTTTTGACATCTTCTATGTTTATATTTAAGTCTATATCTATGTCGGCAAATACTATCTTACAACCCTTTCTAATAAGTGGTAGGTTAGTTGCTGTACATGTTAAAACTGGCGTAATAACCTCATCACCCTTTCCTATTCCTGCAAGCTCGTAGGCAAGCTCTAGGGCTGTTGTACCACTGTTTAAGGCGACGACGTTATCAACCCCAAACTTCTGTCCAAATTCTTCCTCAAACTTCTTAACTTCCTTGCCCTCGGCAAGTTGTGAACCTAGCAATACTCTAACTACATTAAAGATTGCTCTATAACTGACGTATGGTTTAAATAATCTCATTGTAAATAATCGGTTAAAGATTCCTCAAATGAATAACGTGGAGTCCAACCTAACTCCCTTAGTCTTGAAGAATCCATTTGATAAATTGAGTCCATTCCCTCTCGATGTGAATCGTGTACGGTACATTTCTTCTTAGTAATACTCTGTGCCTTGCCTATCAACTCATTTACGCTGTACAAATCATTGTTAGTGACGTTGTAAGTTCTATGACCTTTTTCCAACACTAACTTAATCATTGGAGGGACATTTTTAACGTATAAATACTCTCTATAACCTACTCCACCGTTATGAAGTGGTATTGAATAGTTACCCTCTAGGCTTTCCTTAATAGCTGGCATGATTTTACGCTTATCTTGACGCTCTCCAAAGATATTGCACATGCGAATCTCAGTGGTTTTGTCTTTTAACTCTGGGAATGAGTTATCAAATGCCAATCTCATCAAAGAACCAACTGCCTTTGAACATGAGTATGGATTTTTAGGAAAAATTATATCAGTTTCGTTTTTCTTAATCTCACACTCTCCATAAATTTCATCAGTTGATACATATAAAAGCTTTTTAAGACTAGGTAAGTCCCTGCACGCTTCAAATACGTTCAGATTTGCCAAAATATTGGCTTCTAAGACGTGATAAGGGTATTTTATGGAATAATCTACATCTGAATACGCACCTGCGTGTACAACGTACTGTGGGGCTTCTGAGCGTATGACCTCAATTACCTCTCTACTTGATAAATCCATCTCATAAAACTTAAAATTGTCATACTTCTTCCATTCTTCTAATAGTTCAGGGTGCGAACCTGCTGAAAGGTTATCAATTCCAACTACTTGCCAACCTAACTCTAAAAAGTAGTCTGTGACGTGTGAGAAAATGAACCCACAATTTCCCGTTAAAAGTAGTTTATTTTTCATTTTTTAAATTTGGTTGTGGTATTGGGTCAACCTTTGGTTTGTCACCGAATAATTCCTCCATTTTAGCTTTGTTGTCATCTTCATATCCTATAAATGTGAATCCTTTTCTTTTAAGTGTTTCTGCCATGTCCTTCTCGGGTATATCGTAAATATATCCTGATGGATTCCTGACATAAACAAATCTTTTCTTTATAGCTGGCATAAATTTTTTAATCATTGGATTACTTTCTTTTTTAATTGCATTTCTAATAAATTCCTCATCAATCGGCTCGCAAGTATCAGACTTTAAGGCTTCATAATAGCTTCTATCACGATACTTTGCCTTTGGGTCATACTTCTCATACCTCTCAACTTTCCTTTGGCGTGCGTCTTTATCTTTTAACCCATAGTGCCAAAGCAGTATTGGCACATAAGAGCCATAATTATACGCCCACTCTGGGGCAAGCCCACAATGAAGCGGTCTATTGATAAACTTGCAATTACCATTCCACTTCCAAGCTCTTATATTCCAAAAGCTCCACGCCTTTTTCCAACCATCATTCCATAGATTGGCAATATAAACATACATTGAGTCTGTTTTATCCATTAAAAGCTCTAAATCTTCTCTTGAAACGTCTAAGACCTCATCCATATCAAGACAAACAAGCCACTCTGGTCTATAAGCTTCTAAAGATTCCACAAAATCTTGTTTAATTTTGTTCTGATTTAATCCCCATTCTCGATTATCCTTTCGTAACTCAAACCCATAGCTTGCTATCAAGTCCTCACTTGCCCTATCTATGTTGTTACCCATTATAACTACTCTATCGCACAACTTTTTAAAGCAATCTAAAGTGCCTTTGAGGTAACGTTCGTTAGCCCCACATATTCCGTAACCAATGATATTATAGCGATTTGAGGTACTCATTAAATTCTTGATTAAATGTCAACGCACTTTTAAGCTGTTCAACCTTTAGAAGGGTTTTAGCAGACTCTTCTGACTCTTGTTTCTTGGCTCTCTCCTCGTAAAAGGCAATCATTAATTCTCCTTGTATAATTTCCTTTTCAGTTACCTCTAACAGTTTAGTTATTACTTCCTTTTTCATATTTTTGTTTTAATTTATTATGTCTTTTTAATGCTACCTCATAATTCTTTTTCTTTTTAAGAGGTGGCAATCTTTTTAACATTACGGCTTTGATAATCTCCAACTCCACATAAGAATCAATCAACTCGGCAATATCTTGTTGTTCAACATCAATCTGTTGATTGAGTATTCCAGTCTGCAATACAAGCCTAGCTTCCTTTTTAAATTGCTCATTTACCTCTGGGTCTATGATTGCTCGTTCCAGTATCTCTTTAGTAGCTGGGGCAATATCCTCACGCTTAGTCACTTTATCAGTCCACTCTTTAGGCACAGACTGTTGAATATCCTTTAGTACTTGCCTTTGTTCATCTGTTAGTGTTTCTAGTTTCATATCTTTAAATTACTTAATACCCCTGCTCTATCGCTAGGGTTTGGTGTTAATACGTCTTGGTTAGATGGCATTACCATGTTACCTCTAGCTTTCTCAAGTTCTGCATTAAAAGCTTTTGTAACGATTGTCTTATTAATATTTGATAATTGCGAGTCAACCTCTTGAAGCTTTACAGAAAGGTCTTTTAATATACCCTTAACTTTAATAACCATCTCATCATTGTCATCTCTTAATTCTGTAAACTTTAACCTTTCCTGTGTCTTTAAATAGTTTTGGTAATCAAAATCAATATCGTTTCTTTTTTGCTGTATGTCTACTACTTCTTTTTTGGCGTTCTTAATAATATCGTAATATGTTTTTCCGTCTGACATTCCTAGCATTTTAAAATCTTTTCTCATCCAGTTTCCACGATTACGCAGTATTCCCCATGCTTCTGTTTCATCTGCGGCAAATACTAATCCATCGCCACGCTCAAAAAACCAAGTATTTCTAGGTTGTGAAGCTTTTACGTTTTCTTGTTCATTTTCCATATAATTGTTGGCTCATTGCTCGGGTATTTTGATGAGCTAGATACCCGAGCAACAATTATTTATTTAATAATTAATACTATGAAGTCACAGCTGTTTCGTTTGCGTTTACAAGTACTGCTGCTGGCTCTCTTAGAACTGCAACACCGTAGATAATATCTACAACTGTTAGAATTCCTAAGTTTTGTAGCAAGTACTGTGCGTCAACACTGATTCCACTTTGAATAGCGAAACCAAATGCTGATGGGTGGGCGAATAGGTTTCTGTATGTAGACAAACCTTTTACAACTCTTGAAGATGTGTAAATTGGTTGACCGTATACTTGTCCTCTAAGTCCTCTTGACCTGTCCATACTTCCAAAGTTTCCATCTCTAATCACTGGGATTTGAGAAGTGTTCCATGTGTAGTACTTTGAGATAGTTGAAACTTGTCTCCAATATACAAATGGGTGGAAGAAGAACGCTGTCTGGTCCATATCGTAATCAAGTGTATCAAGTTTTTCGATAGCTGATACGATTTCTGCGTCTGAAAGAACTGTTGCGGTGTCACCTACTGTGTTTGTCGAAAGTGATGACCATAGAGCGAAGAGTGAATCTTCTAAAGCTACTGTCAAAACATTCTTTGCTTCTCTAGCATACTTCTCGTTAAGAGCGTATTTAGTAGATAGTTGCTTCATGTCCTTTTTACCGATTATCCAAGCTACATACTTATGTGTATCTACATCTAGGTAAGTATCTACTTGTGCTGGTGACTGGTCTACAACTGCATTTCCTTGAGTAGTTTGAGTACTTGCTGTGAAAATGTTTGTGTAAATGTTTGGAACGTGAAATCTATCTCCTCCTTCTGCTGCGTACGGTGAAAGGTCTGTAAAGAAGTTAGAAGCAACTGCCTTTGGAAAATTTGGCTCGTTTACGATTGGTGTCCAAATTTCTGGAATCATTGCTGCTAAGTCTGCTGCGGTATATGCCGCTGTTGGGTCTGAAAAAACCATTGTTTGTTTAAGTTATCCCCTGTTCTACTTTCTTTTTAGATTAGACATATAATCATCAAAATGTTTTTGTTTATCTTCTGGTGACATGTCTTTTCCTTTAGGGATTTCAAATCTAGGAGAGCGAGGATTAATGGCGACAGAGTTTGCGTCTACCTTTCTACTTGCTCTTAATGCTTCCAAAGCACCTTTTACAGCTGTTTGGTTTAACACCTCCTTTGTAGGTTTAGAGTCAAGCTTAAAAATAAAATCAGTTTCATCTGGTGATAAGTTATTCTCATAACCAAATTGTCTTTTCTCTTCTGCAAGAGCAAGACGCTCCACTGTTTGCTTAATTCCGTCGTCACGTTTCTCGACTGGTTTTATAATTTTGTTGTCAACGTGCTTATTTGCTTCGGCTGATTTAGCTCTAGCAGTAAGTTGTCTGATGATTTGGTCTTTACGTTGTAGTTCGGCTTGGACTTTAGCAGGGTCTAACTCGTTTGAGTTGTCTTCTGTGTCTTCGGCGACTAAAGCGTCTATCTCCTCATCAGTGATTTCAAGATTTATGCCATCTTGTGAGCTATTGTCTTGTTCGGACATTATTTGTAGTGGGACATGCTTACCACCAAGCGTTTATTTGATAGAATATGCTTACTATCAAGCTAATAATTTGTGTTTATAGGATACACAACCCCCTTGTATTAAATCATTTCTGAAAAGTACTTGTCTTCCTTTGGTTTTTCAGGCTTATTTAATATCTGACGTAGTATATTATACAACTTTTCGTCAATACTAGCAATCGCACACTTGCGAGCTTCAACGGAATAGTCACCATTACGAGCGTCTGCAATATAATTTTTAACTTCATCTAACACTTCAAGGAGTCTTTCACCTTGTGAGTCTGCTAGAATCTCTAATTTTTCTCTATATGTTGTTTGCATTTGGTGTTGGGGCTGTCGCTCCATTTACGTCTATCTTTTTAATAAGTTGCTGTGCGTCAGCTGGTGCTGTTGCCTTTGGCATACGCTCTCCTGTTAGTGAAATGATGTTTGCTAGTATTTTATCAGCTCTAGGGTCGCCCTTAGTTGCCATGGCTGTGTATAGGTTTGTTAGAGTTTCAATCTTCTTGTTAAGGTCTACTGACTCACCATCAACGATAATGTCTACCGAGTACTTTAAGTCTTTCATTTCATCCCTTAAAATCTGAATATCAAATCTACCTCTCTCAATGAATGCTTGCTCATAAGTATCAAGCTCTTGTTGTGTAGGATATGGCTTACCAGCAAGCAAGGTCTTTTTAACAAACTCAAACTTCTTTACTTCTTTAACCATGTCAATCAACTCATCAAAGGCTTCCTCGTTATCTGTGATGTGTTCAATACTTTCCTTTCTTAGTTCATTTTCAAAGTCTGGGAATATAAAGTCATATAGAAACTCCTTAAACATTAAAACTAATTTCTCTCTTTTAAGTCCATAGTGTGATTCAACTGAATTTGATAGAAGAACTGCAAGTCTAAATGGTGTACCAGATTGTAGTTGTTCACCTGACGCTACCTCATAAGTAAATGACTTTTGGTCTGCATTCCTTTCAATCATCTCTTCTGTTGAGTTGTAGTCTGCTAGTGCCTTATTGGCTGTATTTACCTGACTAATCAATCCCCCTTGAGTAACAGTCATAACATCACCATCTCTAACCTCTGACACTAGGTTTTTAGCTACTGTTTCATCTGATGATTGAAATATGTTTTTAGAACTCCAAAGAGTTGAACGCATACGCATGTTAAACACTGCGTTTCTAGCCTTTTGGTTTTCAAAGTTATTTTCAATCTCTCCAACTCCCAACCAACGACCTTCTCGCTTCTTCCAGTGAACTTCTTTAAAAGGTCTTGACGTAATCTTCTCTACAAATAGAACACAAGCATTTTCTTTCTTAGTCTTTGAATCCTTACCAACTGCGATATATGAAACTGTATCAACTGAAATATCATCTTCTGCTGTCTTATCAAAGAATCTTAAAGGTACACGACCATATCTCTCATAAACTGTAAAGTCATCATTCCATTCAAACTCTAAACCACTCAAGTCCCAATCAGGCTTTGCTTGAGCTTCCCATGCCTTCATAGTGTGTTCAATGATAACGTACGACGCACTATTCAAGTCTTTAGCGTCTTGTTGGTTTCTTAACATTCCAAGTGGAACTATATCAAACTCTTTGCCACGCTTCTTTAGTACAAGAGAACCATAAAAAGGATACTTCTCTACCATGTCATTTAATTGGATTCCTAGTCCGTATTCCTTTGCCCATCTCTTGAATTTCTTACGAGTTAATATACAACCAACATGTGATGAGTCCTCATCTGGGATAAATACAAAGTTACTAACATCAACGTCAACTTGTTTTGACGCTATGTCTGCTCTAAATACCGAGTTATTTAAATATATCTTATCCTTACCCTCTGAGTCCTTATCGCCTTTCTCAAACTTAGAAGCTCCAACATACTCAACAAGATTTAAAGTTTTGAACTGATTAAATTGATAGCCTTTTTTAGTTTTATATTTTGTGCCACCAATTGTAATGCTTTCATCAAAGAAGTCTGCTAGCTCTTTATCTAGCTGTCCTTTAATATCAAATAAATTGTGATTATATTCTGTCATTACTAATATTATATCACAGATTTATAAGTAAGTATTGTCAATTTGTTGGTTACTACCGTTTAATCGCCGTCTAGCAAGTAAAATTGATATAGGGTCTTGAATTGTTGTGTTGATAGTTGGTTGTTCTAGCTCAAAATACATTCTCATCATCAAAGAATCGGCAACGTCTGGACTTCTGCCTAGTAATTCCTTAATCTTATCTTTTGACTCAATTGCAAGCTTGCCCTCAATTACTTCATCTTTAGCTTTTATCTGTTCAAACTCCTCAATAATTTGCTGTTTGATAGTTTCGTCTTGAATCCTGATAGCAAGTTTATGTGAGTTCACAAAGTCTGCTAAGGTAAACGAACATTGTGATTTTAAGTTATTGAAGTTATCGGGCTTTCCAGTAAAACGGTTAGGAAAAGGTACACGGTTACCCATAAACCCCTTAGCACCTCGTATATGGTCAAGTACACCACCTCCTACTCCATCCTCATCAATAATACACTTACTAAAAGGAATATGACGCTCTTGTAAAATACGTTTAATCTCCTCTGCTAGGAAATCAAGACCAGTTTTCTGATATGTAAATATGTCCGTACAAACAAAGTCATCCCAGATAGACATAACACTCTTATCGTTTCCGTAACGTGCCACGTCAACTGTGACATACTTTTCATTCTTAGTTGGCTGAACTGTGTTAGTGAATAAGTCTAGGATATTATCATATGACATCAAAGCTCTAGGGTCATTCTCATACTCCCAGTTACCAAACATTAAACGCTCTTTCATTGTCTTGTCTATGATTGAGGATAGCTGGTCGCCATATGAATCTGCTGTGTGAGGGTTATCGTTATACAACGCTTGAATGAATGAATAATCTTTGCTTAGTGTTCCTTCTCTACTTGGTTTATAAATATTATGATATAGCCAGTTCTTCTTAGGGTTACAAGTGATTAATATCTTAGGTTTGATATTGTATTCCTTATTTAAGTGTCTACCTACACGAGATTTTAAAACATCAAAAGCAGTAAAGTCTATTTCCCCTGCTTCTTCCAACGCCCCACCTGTGTACTCAGTTGAACCTAGACGCTCATAGAAAGGGTCTGACGGATTCTTCTTAGCGTCAATCAAGTCTATTCGAGAACCATTAGCAAATTCTATGTAGTGATACTGTCCGTTTAAAGACCAGCCTTTTACTTTGTGATGATTAGCAACCTTTGTAAAAGTAATATAGGTCGATGACATTAAACGTGTTAATTCATTTCTAGCAATAAACCAGCGTGAATTAGGATAGGCAATACAATTAACTAGTAACCATTCACAAATAAGCCATGACTTACCCCCTCCAGCTCCTCCCCCAAAGATAATAAACTTAGATGTATCATCTTTTAAAGCTTCATATGCTTCATGTTGCTTAAGCGTTGGTGTCAGTGTTATGTCCATTAGGGATTATATATTTAATTTCTTTAACTTCTAGCGTACCTGTGATGTTTGCTTCTACATCCTGTTTAGCTTTTCCTTCTGCCATTTCCCAAACATCTTTTTTATTCATTCCCTCTAAAAAGTCTAATCGTTCCTCATCTGTCAGTGTTTGAATATAATTCTTAGCCCATTCCTTTAAAGATACAGAACCTTTGGGTCTACCAGAAGGATTACCTGACTGTCCTTTCTTAAACATCCAAGGTTTTATCCTATCAGCTGGACTATGCTTGTTATTTGGCTGTTCCTCAAGCTCGTCAAACTCATCTTCCATATAGTTTATTTATTATATACATCGTACATCTGTGCGTCATTTCTAAAATAAGGCACATCTGATGTTGATGGTTTAAAAGCCATGTAACCTATTGAATAGGATATTGCGAATACGATAGCTATTGTTATTAAATATTTCATAGTTTTATGATACCACATTAACTTCTACTTGTACAATTTTTTCTCCTTTCATTAACCTAACATTTCCTTTATCCTTTAAAGGGATTAGATTTTTAAATAATATCTGTGGCTTTACTTTACTTATTACGCACGCCAGTTTTAAAGTTTTCATTTACATATTAATTATATACTAAATTACGTTAATTTCAAATGTCATTTTTAACTCATTTTTTTACTACCTATTTTATATGGCTTAAATAAAGGCTCAGAAAAGTTTTCCACATTTAATTTTTATATACCATGTATTTTACTTGACTATGCATAGCGATAGGCATATACTATAAGAGTAAGGATAACAACTAAGACACCTTATACAAACTAAAATGCAAACAATAAATAGAACAAAGAAAGTACAAACACTCCACCCAGCAACAGTTAGAAGTATCTTAAAAAAGAATGGAATTAAGATAGGCTCATGGGGAGCAAATGGAAGAATCAAAGGTATGAGTAATTTTTATGGAGGTAATGTTGAAGTTAAAGAAAATTGGATAACTTCCGATTTTGAAACAAAGAAGTCAGAATACAGTGATAATTTAAGAATCAATATTTTAACTAATTTTGTAAGTGTTGAAGTTTCATTGTGGAATAGCAACAAGGTCGGATATAATACAAACAAAATACAAGATATTGCTAAAATATTAAAAGACAATGGTTTGACTGTTTCAAAGATTAACAAAGACTCATTAATAGTTGATAATAAGTAATATGAAAAATAAAAACGCACAGGCTCTAGGCTCACTCGGTGGAAAAGCTAAATCACTTAAAATGACAGCAGAAGAACGTAAAGAAATGGCAAGTAGAATAGCAAAGATTAGATGGGAGAAGTACAGAGCATTAAAAGCAATCAAGTCCGAATAGGACTTTTTTGTTTATGTGGAAAACTTATTTGCAGTTACTTATGGAAGTGATAAAATAGAGATGTCGGAATTATTAAGATAACTTTTGCGTCTTATGTTCTGCTAATTTACTTACTCGCAAAAGGGGTAGGTTAGTGGAACATAGGGCAATTAAAAATATGAAATGGTTTAAATTTTACGGTCAGGATTTCTTGACGGACTCTAAAATGAGAATTTTAACTGTTGAGGAAAAGATGTGTTGGGTAGTACTAATGTGTCTAGCCAACTCTGAGGACAAAGACGGGAAGATTTTATTCTTGAATGAAGATGAGGTAATGAAACAAGCAGGCATAGAATACGACACTCCAATGTGGTCTGCTACAAAGGGTTTCTTAGATAAATTTGTAGAATTAAGAATGATAGAGATAGACGTAACAAACGTAACACAGGGCGTAACGCAGAGTAACAAAGCTGTACGTTACGATGTAACATTAACTAATTTTGATAGGCGACAAACAGAGAATTTAAGCAACGCTGAACGCCAAAAAAGACATAGAGAAAAGTTAAAGGAAGGGCTAAGTATAAAGACAAAAGTACGTAACGATAGTAACGTAACACAACGTAACGATAGTAACGCTAGAATAGATAAGAATAGAATAGAAAAGAATATACATAACATACAGTACGGCGAACTAAAAAAAGTAAGTTTAGCTAGTGAAGAGTATGAAAGACTTGTAGACTTATTCGGACAAACTGGAGTAGATGTTTTAATTTTTGAGTTAGATACCTACATCGCTTCAAGTGGTAAAAAATACAAATCTCACTATGCAACACTTCTTAACTGGGCTAAAAGAAAATTTGACCAAAAACAATTACAAACTAAAGGGCGAGGACTCGCACAATAACTATGAAATATTTTAAAGTAAAAATTGGATTCGGAAATGATGATTTTATCTCAATAGATGAAACTGAATTAAAGTCGGCTTTGGTTGCACAAGTAACTGGTAAAGTAGCAGTCTTCAAAGAAGGCTCAATTGCTGGTAACTCAATCATCTCAGTGCTTCCAGACTACAATCGGGAAATGGGATACAACCGTGATTATAAATTAACTGGCGAGGATTACGATTACATCGGCTCTAAGCGAGTAGATGAGAGTCGCAACATGATTGAACTTGCAACAAGAGAAGCTAAAGGACTTCCTATTCCAAGTAGCGAAGTAAATAAACAAGTTGAGGATATGGCAAATGAATTAGGTAACTTCTTTAAAAGATTAAATTAAAACAATGAGCGTACAAATATTAATGGCTAACACCCTAGACGGTTTAGAAAATAAAATAGGACATGCACTAAATGAAGGTTGGGATTTAGCAGGGCATATAACAAGCTATACTGTTAATACACTTACAAAATCTGGTATGACCGAACATAGGAATATGTTTTATATATTGGTAATGAAGGCTTAAAAGTTTTCCACAGGTTTATTTAAAGTATGCTTGACTTGTCTATCGGACAAGTATAGAATATAGATATTAGCAATTAATAATAAATATATGAACGCACAAGAAATACAAGAGGATAGTATCAAGCCAAAATGTAACAAATGTGATGAAGACGGATACATCAAAGACACCGAGTATTCACGTCACAGTTGCGAGTGTGGTTGGGCGATAGAACAAACTGCTCTAAAGTTCAACAAGATGTTTCCAACAATAGAAAGTTTGTTTGCTTATGGACACAAGAGAATCCAAGAGAAAAGTAAATTAGAAATAGAAACACCGTTTGAAGTTATCAATTTATTAACCGAACAAAATTAAATGAAAACAATTAATATTAAGGGTCGTGAGTATGTTCCAGTAGTTGAGAGAGTAAAAGAAGCACACAACCTTGATAAAGATGTTTCAATCACCACAGAGGTTGTAGAGTTTGGCGATAGAGTTTCAGTAAAAGCCACAGTAACTTTTAAAGGAAAAACATTTACAGGTCATTCACAATCAGAATATGGAAAAGGAATGATGGGAGGTGTAGCTTTAGAGGTTGCTGAAACTTCTGCTGTTGGTAGAGCATTAGGATTTGCAAACATTGGATTACTAGACGGAATTGCAAGTGCGGACGAAATGAGAAAAGTAAAAACAATTAAACAAACTAATACAGAATCATCTGATGACGATGATTTACCATTTTAACTATGAAAACAATAATAACAATCAACGTATTAAAAATACCAAAAGATAAACTAGTAGAAAGAACTTATGAAAATAAGCTAGGTCAAACAATTATAGAAAAAAACTTTACTTTTGAATTACAGGATTTAAAAGAAAAAACATTTATCAAGGAAGGTGAAAACTGGAGAATGCTAAAAACTCACTTTGCTAGTTTGCCTAAAGAAAATAAAGATGACCAAACTATTTACATTGGTAGCGGTATTCAATTTGAACAAAAAGATACAACAAGTGGCGGATTCAATGGAGAAAAGGCTATTGCTGTGGATTCTATTCCCTTCTAATTGCCACCTATTTGCCCCGTACAGCGTACTTTGCCATATCAGACGACTCATTGTATATTTAGGGCTAAATTAACCTTATAAAACAACAAACTAAAATGACAACAAAAAAAGATAAAATATACACAATGGACAAAGCCTTTACCTTTGAAAGGCAAAAAGGATATTTACCAATGGGATATATTACAGTTGAAGATGAAATAAAGGCACTTTGTAAGAAAAATAGAATTGTTGTTCAAAGTATTGTTAAATTTGATGGTTATAGGGTTTATGGAACTAAGACGAGAAGTCATAAAGAATGTTTGGATTTACAAAAAATTATAAACAAATAAAATGAAAACACAACAAGATATAGTCCTAGAAAAGCTAATAAGAGAGGGTGAAGTTTCAAACAAGTGGGCGATATTTAATGGAATATGGCGACTTGGGGCGGTTATACACTCAATCCGAGAACAAGGATTCAATATAATCGGGGATTATGAGGTAGTAAATGGTCGTAAGAGTAAGAATTTTATTTATAAATATATACAACAATAATATGCGTGAAATTAAATTTAGAGCGTGGGATAAAAAAAGAAAATATATAGGGTATTTTGATTTAGAATCTCATAGTGAAGATGGTATAGATTTATGTGGAATAGACGGCTTTTATAAATATTCAACACCTTTGTGTGATTTAGAAATTATGCAATACACAGGACTCAAAGATAAAAATGGTGTAGAGATTTATGAGGGGGATATAGTAAAGTATAATAGTAGAACATATGGAGATGTATGTAATTCAGAACCAAAAATAATAATATGGAATGAAGCAGAAGCTAAATTTGATTTCAAGGAAAGTTTTATGGGATTACATTATAGAACTTATGAAGTAATTGGAAATATTTATGAAACCACTAACTCCTAAACAAAGAACACTTCAACAAAACAAGGCTTGCCATATTTACTTTTTAGAGGTTGCTCGTGAACTTAACAATGCAGGTATTGGAATGTCTAACTTCTTAAAAGATTTTGAAATAGATGTAACCCAACAAAGTGTTAAAGATGTTTTCAGAGCAATAGGTAAAGCAAAGTATGGCAAGGTAAGTACAGCAGATTTAACCACAACAGAACTACAAGGTTGTTGGGAGGAGTTTAACAGAGCTTTGGGAAGTCGTGGCGTAGATATTCCATTTCCTAACGCTTCAGGCTTCACAGATGAGATTATTAATAACGGTGGATATATAAAATGAAACTTAAAACAAAAGTTAAAAGTTTAGCCAAATGGAAAAAAGAACTCGACCAGATTTTCAGTAGGTTTATACGGTACAGAGATAATGGGCAATGTTTTACTTGCCCCAACAAGAATGACCCCAAGCATATGCAAAACGGACACTTCAACCCTCGTCAGTATTTATCAACAAGATATGACGAACGAAATAATAATTGTCAGTGCTACGCTTGCAACATGCTATACGGCGGACAGCCAGCAACATACGCAGTTAGACTAGAATTAAAATACGGCAAAGGAATTGTACAAGAACTAGAAAAGGAAAGATGGAGACCAGTTAAGTTAGACGCAATTTGGTATCAAGAAAAGATTAACTATTATAAATTAAAAGTAGAAGAATATGAAAAAACTAACAGATAAACAGAAGTTAATACTAAAGACAAGAAAGAAACACCCACGTTATAATACGGTACAAATTGCACAAGATGTAGGGTGTTCAAAGCAATATGTCTTACTAGTATTAAAGGCTAAGATTAAAGATAAAATTGAGTTTTCCACATGTTAGTTTATAGGCAGTTGACTTGTCTGTTAGACAAGTATATACTAAGTATATTAATCAATTAATATTAAATATATGAACAAAAACAACGTAGGCGAAATAAACAATTTAGCATTTAGAAAGGAAAAGTCAGATTATAACTTCGGGACTTGGTTAGCAGGATTTGCAATAGTATTAGCTATAATCTCATATGCAACATTATTAGCACTAGCATTTAACTAAACCAATATGACATTTCAAGATTACCTATACAAACAATTTGAGAATCAAACAGACGGAGTATTGAATGATGACGCAAAAGAAAACTTTGAGGATTGGCTAGATAATAATTTAATGAGAGAAGAATATATTGCTATGGCAAATGACTATGCAAAGATTCAATGGAAAAAAGGTCGTGACGAATTACTACTACTTCAAAAGCTACAAAGAGAATCACAAGAAGAAGGAGATGAATCAAGTGGAGATGTAGGAGATTTTAGTGGTGCTAGTGATACTTTAACAGACTTTAATAATCGCTAGAAAAGATATGGCGACAAAAGGCGTAAAACAATCAGAAGAACATATAAAGAAAAGGTGTTTAGCACTAAAAGGAAAATTTGTTTCTGAAAAGATAAAGTTAAAGATTAGTAGAACACTTAAAGGCAGAAAGATGTCAGATGAACAAAAGGCGAAACTAAGACTTTACTGGAATAATAAACCAAGAATGTCCGAAGAAACTAAGGACAAGATAAGGAAAGCAAATTTTGGTAAATTAATGACTCCAGAACAAATCCAAAAATTAAGAGATTCACATACTGGTAAAAAACTTACTGAAAAGACAAAAGAAAAACTTAGACTTTATTGGACTGGTAGAAAGAGAGGTCCTGCATCAGAAAAAGAAAGAGCTAGATTATTAAGTTATGTGAAAGGAAAAGTAACTTCAATAGAAACTAGAAAAAAGTTAAGTGAAATTGGAAAGAAACGAGTATCTGATGGATTACATAATAACTACAAAGGAGGAATTACTAAAGATAATATAAGAATAAGAGTAAGTTTAGAATATAGACTATGGAGAGAATCGGTTTTTAAAAGAGATAACTTTACTTGTATATGGTGTGGGCAAGTTGGAGGTAAAATACAGGCAGACCATATAAAACCATTTGCATATTATCCAGAATTACGATTTGCGATAGATAACGGTAGAACATTATGTAAACCATGTCACTTAAAAACAGATACTTGGGGTAATAGACATTATAAAATCAACCATAAATAAACATGAAAAACACAAACATATCACAACTCGGTTGCTCTACATTAGGCGAGCAAATAGAGAAGAATAGAAAGCTAGCAAGAGAAGATAAGGCGTGGAACTTTCTAACAGCCTTTGTAGTATTTATCGGACTAGTAATGATTATTAGCTTTTTACTACAACAATATGAATCAATTTACTGAAAGACTTATAGCCACAATATTAGGAAGTTTCGTAGGTTCTTTTATAGGAATCCTATTAGGGGAACTGCTTATTAGCTTTTTAACAATACCAAGATAATGAAAATAGTTAAAAGTTTTTACGCTTGTGGAGAATGGGTGAACTCTGAAAAAGAAGGAGATATTGAATTCTTTTTTATCAACGGAGAAATGGCAAATGTTTTTTGGCTAAGAAAGGGAAAAACAGAATGGAACGGAAAATTTATTGAAATAATACAATACTATTAACATGACACCAAAAGAATATAAAAACAAAGTGATGGTTAAGGTGGTGGGGAGCTCGTATATTGAAGATACAGAAACTGTAAAGAAGCTAATGGGTAAAATATACGAAGTCACGGCAATTAATTATGAAGAAAAAGTATTAATTGTAAATGGCTATACTTTCAACCTCTCCGATGTTCAAATAGCTACACCAGTGATGTATGAGGGAGTTAATGTGTGCTTACAAGACAAAATTCAATTTGAAGAATATTGGTATGAAGTATATGACTATATTTGGTATGACGGAAGATACCAATTATTTGTAAAAAATACTCAAGTTGAATGGAAAATAGATAAATCTCAAATCCAAGCCCTAGACCCCCTCTACAAAGAAGTTAAAGAAGAACTAGCAGTAGGTAGTGAAGTGGAAATTACAACAAAAGAAGGTAAGATTTATCAAGCGACAATAAATAATATAAAATAATATATGAAAAAAATAGGATTAAATTTAAAAGACATAGCAGACACAGTTGAGATTTCAGATGGCTACCATACTTTTGATGAATTATATGAGCATAGAATTGCTTTATATATTGCTCTATGTAAATCAATTCAAAGAAATAGATATTACGGTGATGAAAGAAATCATGTACCAGAAAAAATAGCAGGGGATATGTTAGTGTGGCGTTCTCAACTTCACAGTGATGGTTCTAATTATGATGGTTGGTTTATTTTAGGAATAGACGATAGAAAAGGAAAACAAATCACATATCATCTTCCAAATGAAAAGTGGGAAGAAACAGAATTTGCACAGACTCTTAAAAAAGCACCAAAGTTTGACGGACATACATCAGAAGATGTTTTAAAAAGACTATCAGATTTACTCAACTAACATGTCCCCAACACTTAAAGTAGGTCGCATTATTAAGGTTAAGGTAATTGAATAGAGTATATGAAAGAAATAAAAATAAACATAGATATTGAGGATAATTGGGTAGTCGCATTTACAAACCAATTACAAAAATGTATTGATGAGTACGGGATACCAACTTTCTTTGTTGATAAAAATGGTGACGTTGAGAACGTCGTGTTTGGTAAAAGCTCACATGTTTTTAACAGAGAGTTATTGGAGATAGTGCAAGGTCTATCAGAAGAAGAATTGAAAAACTTAACCATAACTACACAGATTAGAAAGCATGAAGCGATTATTGAGAACTTAAAAAAAGATTTAACTAAATAATATGGAAAAACATATATTTAAAAAACAATATCAGTTATGGATATTTAATGGTGAAGGAGGATACTCATTTACAGGATACGATACTCTAGCAGAATGTTTATCAGCTGAAAAATACACAACTGACTGGTACATAACAAAGCGAGTTGACTTTTATATTGAAGAAATTAATGAAAAATAATATGAACGATTTAATCCAAAAACAACAGGAGCGAGTAGACAAATTATATGGAAATGACCCAACTTTTGACACACTAAAACAGGAATTAAAATCCCTCATGCTCCAAAACGCTAGAGAGATAGTGGAGAATCTAAAAGAGCAAATAGAGTTTGAACGAGTTTGCTTTTGGTCGCCAAATGACGGAGGAGTACTAGAAAACTTCACTAAGGGTAACAATGCCGTAGTAGATAATCTACTCTCCAAGCTTAACAATGACTTATTAACCTTAAAATAAATATATGAAAAAAATAGAAATAAATGTTACAAGATACCCAGAAGATTGCAGAAAAATACAACAAGTATTAAAAGCCTATGACTATGAAGCTTCTTTGGGTGACTGCGAGGTATTATGGCAAAAATATTCTGATTCAATGTGTGCTGGATGGATGCATTTGCCTGATACTGATGATGAGATATTTTACTGTATTAATAGCTATATTGAAAACTAACATGTCTAACACACCAAATAGTTTGACAGACATGAGAGATGTTGACGGAGCAATAATGGACTTCCAAATACATGTTAGGACAATAACAGGAGGAGATGATTATACTTACGTTGATTCTACAAATCTAAAAATAGCGATATTAAAAGCAATTCAAGAAACAAAGAGGGAAGCATATGAAGAAATTGAGAGGGAGATAAGAGAAAAAATAAAGCTATTTACTGGTAAAAAACTTACCTATATTGAGATAGGCATAGACGAGGGTTTAAATCAGGTATTACAAATAATAAAAACTAAAAAAGATGGCAATACTAATATCACAAGCACCAATAAATAAGGATGTTAAACGAAAAGAAATAGTGGTTAAGATTCCAAAAGGATACACATTAGAGTATATCCGCTTAGAGGATAACAACACAACCGTCGTATTAGAATTAATAAAAACTAAAAAATATGGAAACTGAAAAACTAAAAAAAATACTAGAAACCCTAGCTATACTGATGCCAAACATATCAGGCGAGATTTTAAGAGAACTATTACAAGACATTAAGAATCTTGAATAACATGAAAAAACTAACTAAACACCCCGAATATCAAACATGGGAATACGCAGAATGGATGGATGACTACTTCGGAGAGCATAACTATGGCGTGATATTCCCCTCACATCCTAATGTGGTATTTGACCCACGAGAGGTAATTCTTGAAACAAAAGAAATATGAACGAAACAGAATTATACAAAAAGATAGGCTCGTACATCTGCGACGGATGCTGGACTATTAATCTAAGCTGCTTCCATGTCTGTCAGAACTGTTATATGGCTAAAGAAGTGATACTAAAGTCAAGGACATTAAGACGAGGACAGCGTAGGTTATCACTACAAAATTATAGTAGATTGCAGCGTGGTTCTGTACTTGTAAAAGGGTACGATGTACTAACATTATTAAGTAAAAACAAGGGTGTACTAACTATGGAGGATAAATTCTTCAGCGTTAGAAAGTATAAATATATAGATGTTTATGACTACACTTGGAAACCTAAAGGAAAAAAATGAACAAAAAACTAGCAAAACAATTAAAGGATATGGACTTTTGGAGTAAACATTATTCAACGATTGAAGAATATCCAGATAAAGATGGGTTTGTACCACCTATCTTATCAGAACTTATTGAAGCATGCGGCGAAAAGTTTAGAGCTTTAGTCTTACATCACAACTGTGTTGAAGACCCTAAGAATATTAAAAAGAGAGGTGAGGGTATGAAGTGGCAAGCAAAACCAAATCAACATTATTCAAAAGTAAAAAGCCAATGGGCTAGAACACAAGAAGAAGCAGTTGCATTGTTGTGGCTTGAATTAAATAAGAAATAGATTTATAATATAATTACCTCGGTTATGCGTAAATTCAAAACCAAATAAAAGGGAACATTTAATTTTTTTATATTACAGCCGTTTTTATTGAAGACTTCAACGATAACCTTGCAAGAAAGACCCTAACGGGTTTTTTCTTTTGGGATAAATTGCCCCCACCATATTTCAGATGAGGGACTTGGTTAGATGTGAAGGATGATAAGGCAAATTGAAGCCCATATAATCATCCATGTTATTGTTATGATGAAGCCCGTCATGGTGTTCTCCTTTTAAAGACTGCGACAATCTCATATTCTGGGTCACACCAATATTGGTTCAATTCACGAGCGATTGCTTTGGGGTGTGTGTCCTGAAACAAGCAGTGAAATGCTTGATGACGTTTGTAATCCACAAGTTGTACGTTTGGGACTCCGTTAATCTCGCCGTTGAATTTTACTCCACCTGTGCGAGAACGACTCTTTCTGTGGTGTAGGTTTGTCCTACGGATTCTTACTCGGCTCATGTCTTGTGTTTCCTTTCTGTGGGTATGGTGTTTCTAAATAGAACAAATGCTAGCAGTACAATGACTGATAGTTCCAATGATACTCTGATTTTGGTTTTCATCTCCGTACTCTATTTTAACATTTTTTCAACTTTTAATAAACAAAAAACCCCGCTAGGAGGTCTTTGTAATTTTACGATAGCAGACCCATGCCCGCTTGCCTTGCCGTTTTAATATTTCACGAGCAACTTCAAAAGATTGTGGGACGGTTAGAGTGTCATAATCATACCCCATTTCTGTTATCATCTTACGGTGTGTACTATTTATTTGGAAAATAGTTTTATCCGTAGACTTTTTCTTATCTTTGTTTATATTGACTGCTTTGACGTTATATCCGCTTTCGCAATCGACGATTCTCGCCATCTCAGTACCAAACTCCTCGATGACAGCTTCTTTGAGTTCGGCTTTCGAAGATGTAAAACTAAGGACTTGGTATTTTGGGACTGGTGGCGGTACATATTGACTTGGTGCTGTTTCTCTTGGTGCTACTATTATTAAAAGTAGAAGTAAATTAACAGCGATTTGTGTTAAGTATTTTATAAGCCTTTAATGTGGAGTACTGCGTGCTTGCCTGTTTATGATTAAGGATAGGTGGTGGTAAATAACAGAGTCGAACTGTCAGTCTATCTTGTTCCCCTTTCGGGTACAGAAGAGTGTTTTCCCGTTAAACTAATTTACCATCATCTATTCTCAATCACATTACTTTGGACTAGAAAGCCAAACAAGGATAAGTATTGCGGTTGAAAGTCTGATACTATTTTACACTAAAATAAACTTTTTTTCAATTAAAATATCTTCTCTATAACCCAAGATATAAAATAAAAGAATCCAAAAGCTGATAGAAAAAGAGCAAGTAATAACATGCCAATTACTAAAGACCAAAACCAACCCTCTATCTCCATCTTTGGTACAGTAGTTTCGTATTCTTTGTTTTTTAGATTTTTATCGTATTCATTCATATTTTTTGTTTAATATTGCTCTAGTCTTTTCAAATACATTTCCAGTATGAAAGCCTAGATATTTGTCTTGATAATCACAGACAGCCTTAAAGGTTACATCACCAAAATATCCTGTTGGAGTTTGGTTAAAAAACCCTTCTAATTTAAGAGCCTTTTGAAGTGCTTTGACATCAGTATTTGAGTCGCCTTTTTTAAGATTCTTATTCCACTTATATTTAAACTCTGGCACGATTACATTTTCCTTTTCAGTTACAGTCCACACGCACCAAATGTTGCCTGATGTAAAGAAGTTCTCATCTATCCACTGTAAACCCTCAAATCCAGTGTAATATCCCCATGAGTTCATAAATCTAATAGCCTTTCTACCTCGGTACATTCCTGCTTCAACACCGCAGACCCAGTGAGCAAATTTATCTGTGTCAGTAGACAAAGGCGGTAAGACATATTCACTTCTCCAAGTTCCGTTATTCTTTCCATAAATTCCTAGTATACAACCGTCATTATCACGAATTGCACAAGCAACTGCGTCTATATCCTTAAAGGTCTTTAATTGGGCGTATGCGAGTGATAAGTCTTTCAAGCCATCATTTATCATTTCCTCTGTTATATCACTGCTACGAGTCAAATTCGGCTCTGTGGCAGGCTCTGACGGACAGATTGATTCACTGCAAGCACCCTTTTTAATTAAGTGGTTTCCTAGAGCATAAACTGATGTACCACCACCTAAGGCATGAGTTTGTGAGTAAATAAACTTAGGGGACTTTACCTCATGTTTTTGGTCTTTGATTTCTTTTAAAGTTGAGCAAGCATAACCCCCACAAGCTGATGAGATTTTCTGGTCTTTAGCCTTTGGAATGTACGAACATTTAAATCCTTTCTCCCAATCAAAAGGTTGTGTTGCAGAGCCTAGTATGTAGTCCATACTTGGTTCTATTCTTGATACAATTGCTCCTGTGCGTTTTGATAAGTCCATATTATTTATTGGTTAAGGTGATGATGTGAGGTCGCATTATAAGATTCAAAATTATAATACTCACACCATCGCCCCAGTCAACAAATCTCTTATTGCTAAGTGTTGGTCTGTTGGGTCATAACAAGCATTTCACTTGAGTGTCGCTAGGATATTGACCAATCCCCCTAGCCAAAGCCTTAGTCCCTTTCTCGAGTGGAAACTTAGCTATTTTGTTTTCAATTCGTGGTAGCCAAGCATAATTGCCATGCCAGTTATCAGAACCCACTGTACTACTGAAAAAAAAAGACGTTTAAGATTCTTCTTAGTGTCTAACGTGCTATCCTTTCTGTACATAAAATCGTCCCACATAGGCTCTACTTTCTTTTTTAACTCCTCTTTGGTTGCTATATACTGTAAATAGTCCTGATTGTGTTTACTATCTATGGTTACTAGAGTGTCTTTAATATCTTTGAAGATTCTGTCGTGTTCGTTTATGGTAGTCTTAATACTACTCACGTCTTCACCGATTTTAATTACTTTGTCTAAAAGCATAGATGGTAAATCCTTGTTCATATTACTCTCCTTTAAAGAACTTAACACCTGCGTTTAATAATATAGACATAACTGACACTACAACTGCTGTGTATTGTCCGAAATCCACGTTTGGTATTTCTGATAATAGATAAGTACATAAAGCACCTCCTAGGGCATATCCTGCTCCTTTTAGAATCTTTAGACCGTCTTGCTTATTTAGCTGGTACTTCGGGCTTTGCATTTTGAGTTGGGGTTATTGGTGCTTCAATAAAAACTTTTAGTTTATTTTTTAGATAAGCTACTGACTCCACTTCTTGTCCATTCACCGATACTCGGTTTATTAACATAAGTATTCCCTGTGCTTCTTCTTTTGTTATATCTAACATATATTTTAAATTAACTGATAATAGATGTATTATACCAATTTTTCATCTACTTGCATAGGCTCTTCAATTACTATTTTTTGAACTTCTACTAATGTTTTTGCACCCAATCTCCTAGCTTCAACAATCTTTATGTTTAGCTCCTCTATTTTTTCATTGATTGCATCTCTTTGATGTACGAGTGAATCTTTCTCAACCTTAAGCCAATCTAATGTAGTCCTTTCAACCTTGTCAGGTTGAGGTGTTACAATTTCTATTGTTGTGTCGTCTATTTTTGTTATTGTATTCATATTTTTATTGTTATAAGTGTGATAATTCTCTCCATCTAGCCGTTGTAGCGTCATAAATAAGCTGAATACTATGGGCTGGTGGAATTTCAACAGTACCTGCTACTGTTGTCATAATTCTGTTTGCTGCCGTACTTGAAGCACTTTCATTTGCAAATGATATTTTGTTAGTTGTACCAATGTTTGTAATAAACAAAACATGTCCATCAGTTTGTGCAACAATTCCAGTAACAATTCTATCGGCTGCACCCCCACTTAACCTTATAAATGATTTGTTTCCTAAATCATAATTATTAACATCTCCTGACATTATTGTTGGAGTGCTGGAAGTAAGTTTAATAGCTGGGCTTGTAACTGACACACTGTTAGTCATAGCCTGACTAAACGTAAACGTTGGAGTTGTTCCAGTTAATGCAAATGTTGTGCTTCCTGTTGAACCGACCGTGGTTGAGAAGTAGTTTGTAGTGTTATAACCTAGTCGTAATTGTTCTGTTGTCTTTATAGCGTGAATACTTGCCGAAGGTGTTGTGTGTCCAACAGCAAAGTCTTGAGGAGTATATGTTTTTGTACTATCTAAGTAGAATAATTCTGGATAGCCTTGTGAGCCAGAGAATATCATCGGAGCTACTTCTCCACCACCTGCACCAGTCAATCCTGATTGAATGTAGTTTTTTCCTGAAAAGTTAAGGAATAAAACACAACTACTTGCATTACTTACTGCAAAAGAATTACCAACGTTTAATTGTAATGTTGTTAAATTTGGAGCACCAATAACTGCTTTACCTGAGAAGTAAGATTCACCATATAGGAAAGACACCTTACGCCCAGGAGCACCACCTCCTCCTGATAGTGAAAAATCCTGATTGGTTGACTGAAAATACAAAACATCTTGTCCACTAAGAGTCCATGGCACAATTCTAAGACCACCAGCATCCGTCTTAAAGTTCATTCCTACAACTGAACCAGGGGCATAAAAATCAAATTCCTCATAAGACGTAGTACCATAATATCGGAGTTGCATTTTACTTACCCCACCAGTCTTTAAATCTAACCAAGTAGTTGCTCCACCTGCTACATAATCAATATTCAATCTACCTGTTTCTGTTGTTGCCCCTCCGAGTAGCATATTACCATTTGCGGTTAACTTCATTGCTAATCCTGTATTTGAACCACCAGTTAAACGAGTGTAGAATCCTAAATCAAAACTCCAATTACCAGCCGTTGCATTTGACTTTAATAATTTAATACCTCCTCCAACTGTTGAAGAAGTGCCTGTGTAATTACCAAAGAAAGATATACCTCCACCAACTCCTGCTGCTGATGATGTTGTGTCATATAATTGGATATTTGCTGTTGAGTCTGGTGTACTTACACCTACGGCTTTACTAAAAGTAGTAGCCCCATTGGCTGTTAATACTTGATTAATTACTTGGACACCCGCCGAGTATGTAACAAGATACATTGTACCAGTATTATCTGCACCAGCCCGTACAACCTGAATATTTCCTATTGTATTCTCTACACCAGCATTATCTTGAATTATATAACTTTGTGCTACTCCAAAACCGTCACCCATATCTCCACTGTGAGTTGCTTTTATTTTTTGAGTTCCGTAAGCTCCATTTGTCGGTGTTGCTGGAGTTCTGTTTACCGTCATTACTCCACCCGCTCTATCGCCACTGATATCTAAAAGTCCAAATGTTCCACTCAAAATATTATTAATACTATAAGCGGAAGCACCATCTAGGTGTGTACCCATAACCATTTTTGTAGGGTCTGACCAATTTAAAGAATCTACAGCTACTCCATCCATTGACTTTAAAATTCTGTTGTCAATATCAACCGATGTATATGTTGATAGGTCATTTAAATAGCTTGTTGTTATTGAAGAACCAAAGTATACGGGACTTGGGGTGTTGAATCCATAAGGCGCTCCAGCAGAAGCGTAAAACTCATAAGCTTCAACCTGACCTTGCATACTCCACCAGTTTGTTGTTTCATCAATTGTAGCTACTACCGTATCGGTAGTGTCGTTAATAATATATAGATTATATCCATCACCAAAGTGAAGTTCTTGCCCTATCTTTATTCCTGTACTAAAAAATGGAACTCCAGTAACTGTTTGTGGTGTTGTTTGGTCTAGTTTTACAAGTCCTGACACATCAGTAACTCCCACAGGCGATGGAACATCTAAACGAGAGAAAGTATCATCATCAACTGAAAGAGTAACAGTTGGATTAACTCCACCTGCTTGTTTAATGGCAATTACCTTAAACATCACTCTAGTTGTAGTTGAATCTATAATCAAAGAACCGCCATAAACAGATGTTGAATATTCTGCGTCAACTAAGGTTAATGGAATAGTTAAAGTGGAAGACCTTAAAAGAATCTGATTACCTCCTGCTAAGTCTGTTGTATAAACCTCACCTCTTAATTGAACATCCTTTGCTACATTTGATACTTTTGCTGTGAAGTAAAAGAATCTTGAACCCTCTGTAACTCTATATGTTGGAGTTGCAAGCGGTGTTATAAACTCTGCGACAGTTGATTCGCCGTCGGTTGCTGTGTGGATTATAGTTTGTACTGGGTTCGTAGGAAGTGTTGTTGTTGCAACGTACATTCCACCTACATCAGAAGCGTCTTTAGTAAAGAACCAAGACTTAACTCCTCCCGAGGGTGAATTATTTAATTGATTATCTGCGTCAACTCGTACACCATTTGCTGTGTTTGTGACAGTTAAATTTGTGCCAAAATCAATAGTTGATACACCTTGCTTACTATTAACACGTTCTAGTCCTGAACTTCCACCACCCTCATGTATTATATTCGTAATTGGTTGACGTTCTTTTAACTCTTTAATGTCTTTAGCTAGCCCATCAATCTTTTCAACTTTAATAAGAGATGTTTTATCTTCGTTAATCTTAGTTATGATTTGCTCTCCTGTATCTTTGTTCTCAATCTCTTTTGTAATTTCAGTTACAATAGGTTGTTCAACCATGACTTCTGTTTTTTCTATTATCTTTTCAACAATAGGTACTTTAATAGTTTTTGCAATTTCCTTTTTGTCATTTTCAGTCAAAATATAATCACTACCATTTTTGGATATTTCAACCCATTCTTTTCCGTTATATTGATATAGATTAGGCATATGTTTGTGTTAATGTTCTTAATGGTGTATAATGAATAGCATGGAAAAACAAAGATTTGAAAGTTTTTATAAAATAATTGATGGCTGTTTTAAATGGATAGGCTATCTTGATAAAGATGGTTATGGCACATTTTACTTTAGAAAAAAGAATAGAAAGGCACATAGAGTTAGTTATTTTCTTGAACATGGAGATATTCCTAAAGATTTGGTAGTAGACCATATATGTCGGAATAGAGACTGTGTTAATCCTAAACATCTTAGATTGGTTACAAAAACAGAAAATACTATGAGTAATTCTTTGTCTGTTGGGGCAATTAATAGGGCAAAAACTCATTGCAAATATGGACACCCTCTTGATAAAAGATATGGCAAACAAAGATATTGTTCTATATGTAGCAACGAAAAAAGTAAAAGGCTTCGTAAAAAGTGGTTGGAAGAAGCTAATTCTGTTTTGTGTTAATTTTTGTACCATAAATCTCCTATTTGTGGGTTAATTGGCTCTGTTTTGCTAACTGTGAGAGGATTCCGACCTGACTCTCCTTTTTCTCCTTCCTCGCCTTTTTCCTTTTTAGTAGTTTCTGCAATATCTTTAATCTCTTTTATCTTAGATTCTAAACCATCTTCTAAATCAAGTATAAGTTCTGTTATACCCTCGCTTCCTTGTTCTACTTTATCAAGGATTTTTGCTACTCGTTTTAGTTTAGATAGTTTTTCTTCCATTTAGTGTATAATATTGGTATGTTTATAATATTGTTCGTAATTGTTATACTGTTTTTATTATTCTGTATTGGTTGGACAGCATAATTACTTCAAAGCTTCCATTAAAGCGTCTTCAATCGCCTTGCGTTTTACAGCGTCTGTTCTACCTGCAAGCTCTCCAACTGTCTGCGATATAAAATCCTTTACTCCACTAACTTTTTCAATTGCCGCTGTGGTTTGTCCTTGAAAACTAGTTTTGCCAGCTATATCATAATATTTATCTAGTATATTATAGAAATCTTGTAGATTTTCTATATTCAATCTAGTTTTTCCTTTTATAGCTGTTGCCTTATCCATGGATTGTAGGGTGGCTCTAATTTCAGGATTTGATTTAGCAAGACTTGTTAATCTTCTAGCGAGTAGCCCAGCTTGCATATCCAAAATATCCTCTGTTGCGTCTGGTATATTCTTCATATACTTTCTAATGTCTGCTAGAGGTTGTGATACGGTAGCATATTGTTTATTTAATTTTTTATAATCTGCATTTTTAGTATCAAGTACATTAGATAATCCTTTTCTAATAGCTTCATATGCCTTCTCTTGGGTATCGGTTAGTTGGGTTAAAGACTTCTTTTTTCCACCTAGAGATTCAAACAGTTCTTGCCTTAATAAGTGTTTTTGTTTTCCTGTACCGTTTTTAACCGCAGAGTTAAATATACTTTGTATTGCTTTTCTATCTGCCTTTGTTTCTGCTGTCGTCAACACTGTATCAGAAAAATCTAATATACCCTTATTGTTTACTTTCAAGCCATTTAGCCCATTAACTTTTTGAAGTTCGCCGAACACGCTTGGATATACTTCTTTTGTTGACACACTACCTAAAGTATCTGCAATCTGTCCAAGCTTCTGTCCAATTGTACCTCTAGCACTTTCCAGTTCCTTAATTCTATTTGTTATTGGCTTTCCAACAATTTCAATTGGATTAGTTTTACTTGCTCCACTTTCAAATTCTTGCGTTACTTTAAGTAGTTTTCTTAACGGAGCTTTTTGGTCTTTTGGTATTTGATATAGATATTTAACATCTGGCAAATCAATACCATCTTGAACAGCACGTTGAGCAATCTTAGTTGGTAGTTTAGCAATAGTTTCTCGTGTAGCTTGTTTCTCTGCAATGTTTGTAGAAATTCTTGATGGTATTCTTGATAACCCTTCGGCTGTTGAGCCTACTACATTTCCAACCCCTTTTGTTAAATTTCTAATACCTGTTCCTGCACCTCCTATACCAGTTGCAATTTTCTTACCAACATCGACGGTAGTATTTCCAACTACTTTTGCACCTGCACCAATCGGAATCAAAGAAGCTATATTTAATACATCTTCCAAAGCGTTTGCTGTATCAGGATTAGCTTGTTTAAATGCGTTGTAAGACTCTACGCCACCTTTTACAGCTTCTAAACCTGCCTTGCCAAGTGATGTATCAAGTAGAGCCAAACCTACTGGCTTGAGGGCTTGTGTGACTCCTGTTGTATCAGCTACACTTTTAACAGCTTCACCTGCAATATCTGTGACCGTACCTGCTACTGCACCAGCTGTCCTTAATCCAAGTCTACCAAGTCCAAGCGGTGTAGCCGTTGATGTTACCTCTTTTTTAAAGCTATTTACAATATCACCTGCTCTTTTCTTTAAATCAGTATTAACCCTAGAAAGGAAAGACGGCTTTGTTTCGGAAGTCTGACCTTTAATAGAATTAAAAGTATTTTCAACTATTGCGTCTGTTGCTTGAGTATCTGATACAGAAGAATTATTGTTTCCGTACTTTGAAAGAATCTGTTGTTTTTGTTGTTCTGTTAATGCCATATTATGCGGTTAAATTATTCATTACTTTTCTAACGTATTCTGGTACTGATGTGCCTGTAACATCTTTTGCGTTATTTTTGGCTAAAGGTCTACCACTAAACCAAATTGACGCTACGTCTTCTGGGGAGTATTGTTTTAATAGATTTTCAAATCTTGATTTTACAATCTGGTCTTGAAGACTTGGATTACTTAAAAATTCTTGTTCAGATACAGAACGTCCTAGTGCTTCTTTTGACCATGACGGCAAGTTCGACGGCATTACTTGATAAGCTCCCAATGCACGCTCTCCTTTATAAGCTCCTGATGTGACTACTGGACCACGAGCGTTATAATTTCCCTGACTCTCTACTGTCTTTATAGCGTCTGCTATATTGGAAGCTGTGGCGTTTCCAGCCTTGTTAAAAGATTGTTTGGTATATGTTGGAAGTGCCAGATTAACCGCACTTTTTACATCATCTAGTGAGAAACTTGGATTATCTCTTGAGATTTGCTTGGTTAGGATTTCTACTTTCTTTTCTACTGGAATTATATCGGCTCTTAGTAAAGCTTTGTCAGCTAGACTTTGTATTTTTATTAGTTCATCTTTAAAGTCTTTCTCTGCTACATTGTAACCTGTAACTTTTCCATTTGAATCTTTCATCTCCCAATTTCCAATCTTTGTTGCTGCCTGTTGCAATGCAATTCTTTCTGGGTCTGACAATGCTCCAAGTGTTCCACCTCCTTTCTTTAAGTTTAATATAGTGTCAAGAGTTTCCTTTTGAACTAATTGGCTCACACTAGCAATAAAGTTTTGTTGGTTTCCTGTAAACTTATCTAAACCAAAACCTCCCATTCTCGCAAATGGATTAGTTCCTACCGAACCTTTTAATGCTGGATTATTTAACACTGAATCAATCAAATTAGATTTATCTAGAATAGGTTGGATTGTTTCTTCTGTATATTTTTGTTTAGCTACTGGGGACATATAGGCGATGTATTCATTTGGTACATCTTTAATATCCATTGTACCTGCGTCAACAAATTTCTGATATGTTTCTGCACCTTTAGCCAAAGTAGCGTTTTTTACACCTGCATTATATTTATCTGTATCTTTCTTCATCTGATTTTCAAGTGTAATTCTTTCGCTTGTAGACAAATCATCATTGTATAGCTGAAACCAATCTCTCTTTGCTGCAATTTGGTTTTTTAATGGTTCAAATTCTGCGTCAACTTGCATTTTTATAGTATCTTTGGCGGCGTTGACATTTCCAAGAGCAACTGCCTGTTCTAAGGCAATAGCAGACACGGCTTGATTTCTTTCACGTCTTAAATTATTTAGACTTTGGGTTAATCCACCTCCAAATTGTCCTTGAGCATTTTGCATTAATTGCTGTTCTTGTCTATCAAAATCTTGACTAGTTCTCAAAGCACGAGCGTTAGCGTCCGCAAGTATCTGATTCTTTTGAGCAAACTGATTTTGTTCCTGTATTGCTAAAGTTCTTTCTGTTTGTGTCCCTAGTTTATCAATTAAAGCAGAGTATGACGACATCTCTTTTTGTCTAGCGGAAGGTTCTGGGGTTACTGTGACCTGATTCATTGACTGTGTACCCAAGTTGTTACTAGCTTGCATATTGTCAACAACCCCAACTACTGGTTGTTGACTACCAACTACTGAATTATAAGCAACTGGTGAAGTGTCTACTGCTGGCTTTAGCGGTGTAGGTATTGGTGTAAACACTGGTGCTGATGTCGGAACTTTACTTGAGCCAGCTGGTGTCATATTTGCAAAAACAGATGATATGTTATCTGTGTTTTTATTTGCTGTATTTGAATCAAAATTGAATATTGCCATAATTTTATATTATAATTATATCACACTTCTAAGCACTTGGCTTAAAAGTTTCTTGTATTAATTGGAACTCCTCGACGACTATATCGATTCCTCGTAACTCAATTTTAAATTGAATCCACTTTGATTGTTTCATAACTGGAATCTCTGAAACTCCGTCTAATCCTTCTCCTGTTGCTGTGATTTCTTTTAACTTAATCCAGTTATCTACTGTAAAAGAGAAGGTATCACTTGTTGCGATGTTCTGTACCGTTTCATCAATCGTCACTGTATAAGTTCCAGTAGCAAGCACAATGTTTGTAATGTGTGCTAAGTAACCTGCACCTGCACCTCTAACAATTTCCAATTCATCACCTACTTGAACCTCGCTGAATCTAGGCTCTGTTGTCGTAAATGACGTACTATTAACCCAAGTACCGCCAACGGAGTTACTATATATCTTTCTAAGTAGTCTTTTAGGCTTTGTAGTACGATATTTAATTATAATCTTATCATCTTCGTTTACTAGAGGATTAAACTTTAAATACACTTTCTGCCATACGTCCTTAATATTATGTGATTGTATTCTAGGTGTTATTTCATATCCTCTGTTCTCTTGTTTGTCTGCCACCGAGCCAATAGCGACATATACAGTGTTATTGTTTTTATATACATTACCACCCACCAAGAGTCTACCAGCAAATGAATCTGGCATACCTCTGTAATATGCAGACTTCCTAAGGGTATTTACACCTCTAGCTTTTTCGTATGCTCCACCAAATCCTCTGTTGTCTGCAAAGATTAATGTTTGGGCGTTATTACCTGTTGCTGTTAGGTCAATAGCTGTTCCAGCGATAGCGTTTGAATAGGTTGTAGCAAGTTTCAAAGTCGTTCCTGAAAGTTTAATTACAAAGTATCTTGTGTTTATTTCAAGTGGAGTCGCACGAGTCCCTGTGCCAGTTGCACTGTCATCATAAAATACTGGCGTTCCAGTATCGGGGCATATTGAACTAGGAATAGTTATTATGTTCGTAGTTGTATTAATGTTCGCAGTTGTGATTGCACCAGTTCTTATTGAACTAGCACCGTCCACTGAATACTTATGATACAAACCAACTTTAGGGTCATAACACCACACACCACTAGGAAAGTTATTTTCAAACACATCAGATGTTCCGTCATTGTACTCAGGTACATAACTGCTATCAACTCCCATGTAAATATTATCACCATCAACTACCATTCCGCCTTGTAAAACTGGGGCAAACATTAATCCAATATTTGTTTCATCTATCCATTGCTTCTCATCTGTAAAAATAGGGAATTGTTCTAACCTTTTTGTACCGCCATTTACATATAGAAGCTCCCCACTTGATGTAACACACACACAACCGTCTTTGTATCTTATCAGTGATGATATCATGTGTGCGTTTATTTTATAGCCAGGATTTGCTTCTGCTGATGAGCCGTCCCACTCAAAGATAAATGCTTCATTTAGACTCTGTGCTATTGTTCCTATATATAACCTATTATTGTTCCATGCCATTGATGTGATTGTATAATCTGCTGGTAGGGTCAATGAAGCTACACTGGGAACATTAAAGCTATCATCAATTAATACAATTTTATTCTGTCCTGCAATTGCTAGGCTTCTTTTGTTTTCAAATACACAAACAAATTCAATAAACGGTGCAGCATTCACAGTCTTATTAGCCCACACTGTACCATTGTAATAATACAAAGCACTGGCGGCGGTGACTACACAAAAATAATCAGTTCCGTCTGCTCCTTTAAACATACAACCGTCAAATTTATTTGTAGCCGATGTTGGAGTACCAGATGTCACATCTTTTGTTAGAGTCATTCCATAAGGTGCTACGGATTCAAACTTAATATGATACAGAGAATCGTCACCCATTACCCAGTACTTTTGTGAGTTACCAACTTTGACAAATTTATGTACTGGATATGCTGTTGAAGTTACCAAATCAGTGTAAGTATCTGAATCAAAGATGTTTCTAATTCTTTTTTCAAGTTTAATCACACCCTCTGTATCAAAGGATATATTTTTGGTCTGATAGACGTTACCTGATAATTCACCAGTATTTGTTTGTGAGAATTTATTGTTTTGAGGGATTTTAATCATATATTTATATTTGTATTACATAATGTGTGCCTTCTCCAACTGTTGTAATATTTACATTTGTAGCTCCACCATCTATTGATGTCTTAAATGTGCCATCTGTCGCATTAGTGACTTCGTATGTTGCACCAGTGTTATCTAATCCAGCTGGCAAATCCTTTGTAGTGTAAAACGAGATAATATCACCATTTGAAAAAACATGAGCTGGGCAAGTAATTACATCGGTTGCTGTGTTTACTGTAAATGTCTTTGGTACGCTTGTTATACTAATTACAGATGTCTTGTCATTATAATTTACTATGATATTTGCAAATAAATTTCCGCCCGCTCCGCCCTCATAAAATAGGTCTTCTCTATACTTTAGGAATCCCTGCTTGATTAATGCGTTCTTAAATTCCAAAGGAAAATCAACAGGTGAAAGTAATCTCTCTACTTGTTGCTTTAATTCATCTATTTGCTGTTGTAAATTTTGTGTATCGTTCATGATTTGTTAATATTAGTCCACGTCGTACTGCTCTTATCCTCATTATTCCATGCTGTGCTTGCTTTCGTTCCGTTAGTCCAAGAGGTTACAGACTTAGCGATATTTGTCCAAATTTGCCCTCCTACGACTAGATTCACTGCGTTCCCTACCATATTGAACACTCCAGTTGCTACTTGCATTACATAGCCTTTT
>Ga0209668_10000069_pt1 | contig 38931 bp, 59 predicted proteins | sample FrelakmetPLP11PL_FD_187150 | JGI IMG/M metagenome (GOLD analysis project Ga0209668, IMG submission 187150) | Freshwater lake sediment microbial communities from the University of Notre Dame, USA, for methane emissions studies - PLP11 PL (SPAdes)... | ecosystem: Environmental > Aquatic >...
CTCCACAACCACCATTGTTTTGACCAACAGAACCGTTAACACCATGCCCAAGACCTAATCCACCACCACCATTAACACCACCATCACCACCTGTTCCATAAAAAGAACCAGCAGCGCCACCGCCTCCACAATAATTTACATTTGATCCAGTACCTCCAGCACCCCCGCTTGCTGTTAAAAATCCACGCAATGATGAAGAACCTGAACCAGTACCACCAGCGCCACCACTTGCTGTTGTAGCACTTACTCCGCCTGTTGCAGATAATAAAGTTCCAAATGATGATGTCCCAGAAATAGCTCCAATAGTTATTGTTGGTAATACTTGTCCGGGAATAACGTCCACTATTCCAAAGGCAAATCCACCACCACCGCCTCCACCATAACTACTTGTAGCGCCACTTCCGCCACCTCCAAATACCGCTACTCCCATTTGAAATACGTTTTGTGGTACAGTTTCAGTTGAAGTTGTTGCAGTTATTAATTTAAATTGCGTCCATTTTGATGGAGCAATGCGAGAAGAACCATTAGGAGGCAATGGATAACCATAGCTACCTTTGTTCATTAGAAGTTACCGCCATAAGCAATTACTTTTAACCCAGTTTGTGCAATAGTGGTTGTTGCTCTTATTGAATATCCTGTTGGAATAATCATAGGCATAACATTTGCATTGTTATTAGTTGAATTTATAGCATTAAATGCAACAGCAGTTGTGGTTGATGTCACAGCATTTACTGGTATTTGCTGCCATAAATGATAGGCTGTACCATCATAAATAAATATATTAACAATACCTACAACAGTAGTAGCCACACCTTGTACTTCAATATAATCAATACGAGTACCTAATGAACCAGCGGTTATTACTGTTCCTACCGTTGTAGGTGCAGTCAATGAAGTATCTGCGGTTGTTAATAATGCCGCTCCAAATACGGGAGTTGAAGCATATTGTGCTGTAGTTGACATATTAAATTATTCCTTGTGCATATAGTAAATAAGAAGGTACGGCTGAAAGAACCTGACCAATTGTTATTGCTTGTTGATAATTTACGGCATCGGCAATTTGCAAAGCCCCACCTGTACAATATTCTAATACAAATTCAGTTCCATTATAAATAGCTTTGCATTTTCCATTGGCGATAATTTCACCACCTTCTAAATTTAAATTAGCCATTCCAAATAAATCATAAACAGTTCCTGCGCCATTTATTTGTATAGTTGATGCGCCAGTATTAGCATTTGATGCTGACCATATTATTTCAGTTCCAGTAACAATTGTTGGCGTAGGAGATATTACAGGTTTGTAAGTATTTGCAGTTCCTGTATCAGATGATGCGTAAATGTATTTGTTTTGTTGGATACCACTAACATTTGTAGCATGATTTGTTTGTGACCCACTAACAATTTGTAAAGCACCTAATGTGCAATGCTCAACATAATAATTTGTACCATTGAATATAGCTTTACATTCACCGCCAGCAACCAATTCACCACCTTGCAGTGCCGTACCATTTAATCCGTATAAAGTATAAACAGTACCGTTATTAATTTGTAAAGTAGATGCACCAGTATTGGTGTTTAATACTCTAAAAATTACTTCTCCAAATTCAATACTCAATGGCATTGATGGGGATAATGCTATTTTATAATTATTAGCAGTACCTGTATCAACAGCAGAAATATAACTATTGCCTTGTATCCCTGATGCTTGCACATAAGCAGACATCGCTCCTGCTGTTACAAAATTACCAGCAATGTCATTCATTAACCATGCTTGAGCGGTTGTGCCTTCTTGCGCTCTTACAATCGTACATATATCTCCACTTCTAGCTGTACAATAAGTTATTTCATGAGCAGTTCTAGTAGAAGCATCAGTTAAAGATATTCTAAAAAATTGTGAACCTACAGTTGGGTTAGGAAATAAATTACCTGTACCTGGTGCTAAGTTAAGCGTAGTGCTAGATATAGATAAACCACCTGTAGCTACCGTTGTTATTGCATTATTTGCAAATATTTCTAACATTGCCATTAGACTACCCTAACCATTAAAACAGAGCCATTACGATAATTACCCCCAATAGGAACACCACCAACAGAAGCGGCGGTATCATTGGCATAATTACCTAAAGTATTTGTTAATTGTAATTTAGCAAATGCACCTGCCGTCATTACATTCTCAATTATGTCACCAGCGATCCATGCTCTAGCCGATGTGCCTTCTTCATGTCGAGTAACAGTAAGAACATCTCCACTACGACCTGTACAAAAAATAATTTCATTATAATTAGATGTAGAGGCATCAGTAATTAATAATCTAAAATAATTACCGCCAGATGGATTGGGAAATAATGCACCAGCACCAGGAAACAAAGTGATGCTTGTATCCAATGCTGTAATTGGAGAACCTAATACTGTTTTGGCAAAATTAGAAGTTAATTCTATACCACTCATATTACATTTACCTGATAAGTGAATTGAAAGGGTAACGGCAAAATACCGCTGTCAATAGCATTTTTTAACATTATGGCTGTAGGTCTTGGTATAACACTAAAGGAAGTAACTTCAGTTTCTCCATAATGTGTTACACCATATTCAGCTCGACCATATTGTGCAGAAACCAATGCCGTTATTGAAACATTTGTATTAATTGTAATTGTTACAATATTGTCTAATTCAAAAACAACGCTTACATTTGGAGTTGTAGATATAGCTGGAGAAGAACCATCAACACCAAGACAAAAACGCATAATTCTGCGTTTTAACCAGTTGACCGTAAATACTTGCCCATCACCTTTATAAAAAAACCAAGTAACAATACGTTTATAATAATCATCAGTTATATATTGTGGCGTACCAGCAGGGGATTCATCAATACCATTTAAAGGTATGGTGTTCATTGCCCATGAATTTAATGGCGCACTCCATGCCAAAAACCCATTAGCAATAGTTGGTCTAGGTATGCCATATAATCCTGTTGCCACCCAATCTAGCATAGTGCCTGATTGCACAGTATAAATAGGTAGATTGATATTATTAAACCAATCTAAATATTCTTGCGTCATTGTATTGTAAGCACTTACAAAACTTTGTAAGTTTACATCATCAGCATACTGAGTATATAAATACGATGGCAGGATTTTAGTTAGCATTACTTATCCCTGTTGAATAGTAATGGCATTTGAAGCCGCATAGAAATAGCCTTCAATATCACCGGATATTGCGCCAGTACCAGCATCAGGGGCAGTCAAAATGCCATCAATAAACACGTTAATAACCATCCTAGTTATTAAGTTAATAGGAATTAATGTTGCAATAGATGCTGTAAATACAGTTTGCATAGTAAAAATATTTACAGGTTGTCCAACAGTAATGCTATTAATATACGTCACTAAAGCTGGAGCGGCTAATTGCGATACTGCATTATTAGTAACCGCATTATTGGCTACTGAGTTCCACACAAAACCAACAGTTACAATTTGTTGTTGTGGTGTTACATAAGTAACTGTATAAGTATCAGGAGAATCAATAATTGATATAGCATTATTTCTTAAATTTGGCGTACAAATGCCGCCAGATATATAAGTAGGATATGATGTTGTATTAACGCCAATACTGAATGTTTTTAAGCTAATTACAGTAATGGTCAAAGGTATGCCATTTAAAGCCGTCATGCCTAATATACCATTTATATAAACAACTTGACCTGACGTATAACCATGATTTAAGTCAGTTGTTACTACGCCAGCCGTTGCTTTGGTAATTGCTGTTACATTAAGTACTGATCCAACCAATAAAGACACGTCAAACAAACCTTGATAGATTGCATAGGCTTGTGCGTATAAATCACCACCCCCTACCAATATTTTCCAACCACCACCATTTGCAATAGTTTGTTGTTGAATAGATATTAATCGAGATTGAACGCCAGCTACATTATTCAATAATGTTTTGACATAGGTTGGCATACCTTGAGCGGCAACCAATCCTGCATTGATAACTTGCGCTCGGTAATCATCAGTTGTTTGCTCACCTGAACTTGGTGTACCAGCAATAAGGTTATTAACGGATAAAGTAATATAGGTAGGTACAGACGTAATCAATTGATTAACAGTATTAATAGGTACTGCCCATGATCCTGCAATAGTAGCTAAACAATAAAGTTCAACAGTTACGCCACCTGATCCTATTACACCACCTGATTGAACTACATATTGATATGTACCATCAGATACTACAAATCCTGCTGGAACAATAAAACCAATTGAACCTGTAAAAATAACATTTACACTTGTGTTAGTTACAACATCAGCTTGAACGCCATAAATTTGACCTAGTTGATTTAATAAAAACTCATTTGCTCCATATGGTGTTAGTGAATTAACTAACTCAACTCTAGCCGCATCTATGATGCTTACTGCACCTACATCGGTAGAGCTTATATCTTCAATTAATGAACCTGGTAATTGAGCTGTGTAACCCGGTGTTGTTGAAGCTACTAAAGCAAGTAATTGAGCTAATAAAGCAGATGGTGCTTGTGGTTGTAATCCTGCTTTTGTAACAACTGTAGGTATTGACATTATTGAGCAACCTGTGTATTGATTTTAGCTCCATTATGAAGCGTAATAGCTACATTGTAAACAGGAACAGGGCTTGTAGTTTTTGAAATAATTAAACTGGCAAAATACCCTGCAAACTGCGCTTGTGTTTGATTTACATAAAAATCAGGAAATACACTTGTAACCACTGACTGCTGGGCATTAATCCCGTAATTAGCCCAAAATGGCGATTCATTAATATTAAGTTTTAAACACTGGCATAATGTAGTCACCATAACGGCGTCATTCAAACCATTGCTATCTGTAGTTATTTCTTGCCAAGTTGTTGAGCCAGCTACTCTTCCCCAAGTTCTCATGTTAATTCAACATTAGATGCAAAATTACTAATTAACATTGCTCCGCAAGTGGCAGTAGCACCTAATATAGCTACAGGAACTCCACCTACCGTTGCTTTTGTTGCACATCCTGAAATAATAGGTGTTGTATAATGATAAGGAATTGGACAAACATGCAAGTCACCTAATAATGCAACAGCACCTCCACTTGTTAAAAAAGTTAAACCTGATGCAGTAATCATTGATCCTCCATGATCTGATATTGTTCCAAGTATTGCTGTATTATCCATTATGTCACCTTTAAAGTGCCTGATACATTCACATCATGTGCGTTCAAAGTTCCAGAAATGCTAACATCACTATTAAGATTAATTTTTGATGAAGCGTTTAAATTTATTGTTGGAGCAGTTATTGTTATTGAATTAGTAGCATCGATACTTATTGTTTTATCAGAATGTAAAGTTATAGAAGTGCCAGCCGTTAATGCTATTGTTGTTTTTGCATGTCCTGTTATATTTTCAGGTGTTAATGTAATAGTAGATTTTGAAGCACTATCTCTTAATACTACACCATTTGGTGCATAAACAGTAACTGCATGTATATCTACTTGACTCCAATCAACATTACCAAACGGAATAAATACTAATGCTGATAAATTTCCTTGTAACACAAGTGATGAAGCATTATCTCCCTGTCCACTCATGGCTGATAAACTAGCTGATGCGGTAGTTACAAAACCTTTATCTCCTGCCTTAATAGGATAACGTATATATTCTGCGCCAGCTAAAGGAACTGTTACTTTTGGCAATGTATAAATAGTATTGGTTTTTAATTCAAATTTAACAGTAATCATTGCGCCTTGAACTGACACAACAGAACAAGGTAATGATTTACCGTTCATTGCATTAGCGGCATCTATTTTGCCATCAGCAAATATATTTAATGAATTATTGAGCGGTGTTTTATAGGTATTATCACTCATAATATTGAATCAACAATAGGTAATGATGGAAATAATGGAGTAGTAACAGCCGAGCTTATAGGCAATAATGTAGGTAAAGGTGTAAATATATTTTCTTGGCTAGTCAAGGAAGCATTTAAAACAGTTATCCATGCGTGAGCATCAGAACTTCTAAAGTTACCTGTATGGCGCACCATTATTACCCGTAAATTTTGACCTTGAAACACACTAGACTGCATAATACCACCTGTTATGGTTGCATTGATAGAGCCGGGTATTGTTATAATTGGTGTTTTTGGCAATGTAATATAACTATTTAAAGCTATGTCTGCTCGCATAGGACAGGTTATTTGTATAGTTTGAGCATCAATCCATGTAGGTTGACCCATAAGATCGGTAAAATCAAGGTTTACCGTTGGCTTTCCTGTGTTACTTGTATTGTCCCATATGCTAATAGTATTTAAAATTTTACTTATAGTTATTCCATTATAAGAATTTCCTAAAATATCATAGCTAATTGCATTAACAAATTGAGCTAATTGATTTAATGTTGCACAGTAATGCGTGACGGTGCTACTTAATACTAATTTAGAACTAATATTAATCTCAAGCGCAACACCTTCATAAGCTCTACTCAATGTTTGTGTTAATGCTTGCGTTAAAGATTGACCTTTTTGCCATTCAATAACAATATTAGATGGATTAAATTTAGTACCTGTATCAGACTCGATAATCATATCAAGTGTCATAGCTGTGCCAATCCAATTGGCAAATGAGCGAACAACACGACCACCAGCTATTAATCCAGCTTGTTGTGGTTTTGCTAATGGCAATCCTTTTTGAAACCCTGCCCATATTAAAACACTATTGCCAGTTAATTGTGCCGCTTGAGATATATCTTCAATTGGAATGCCCCAAACTCTTACATAAGAAGCATTTGTAGCAACATCATAACCAACAACTTGCAAATCAAATTCTACATTTAAAGCAGACATAAGCGGATTGCCCAGTCTATCTTGGCTGTTATAACTTTTGTATTGAACGCCTTGAGAATTAAAAAGCTGAATACTGTAGTATCTCAACTTGTTACCTCAAAATTTCCAGAGGTATTTCGATAAACTAATTTGCTTGTAAAATAACCAGCCGTCATTGATATATCTTGCGTATCTGGCGATCCAATTAAAGGTAAGCAAACTATTAATGTGCCATACAGATCACTAATATTTATATAATAACGTTGACCATACACATTCCAATTAACAAGTACTGTGTAAGTTTGACCATCTAAGATAGGTTGAAAACTATAATTGGAAAGTGCATTTGGATTAAAGGTAAAGTAATTGATCGTCATTAAATTATTGCCCCAAGTAATCCCGACCATGTTGGATTGCCAATAATCGGTAATCCACCTTCTAAAGATTGCATAAAAGCACTAAAAGCTCCTGCATCTTCAAGTGTTATTAATGGCTGTACAAAATCAAAACGCCATGCTGTTTGCACTTGATTAGATTCACCACCTGTTGCATCAGCCATTGTATGTAATATACAACCAGTATAAATATAAGATGGTGTAGCAATAGTATATGTGCCACCACTTTGATGGTGATAATCTAATGTTTTCTTTAACGCAGATATTGTTGCTAATTTAGTAGCATAACCACCTGTTTTTTGAGCAGGGCATATCATCAACATGGATATATTATTAGGTTGTTTAATAATCGCATTAGCCGCAATAATTTGATTGGCAAACGGATAGCTTCCTATTTCATTTCTAATCAATGTAGAGCCATTTAGAGGCATCCAGTGGGCAAAATATTGGTCAATATTAGTTGCCGCATCTAATCCATTACCTTGCAATAATCCTGCAACTAAACCTGTTGCTTCAGTTAATGCTACTATTGGCAACATACCGCCCGGTATTAATTTTGCAATACCATTTGTTAAAATGACAGGTGAAATTTCATAACCAAGTCTAAATGCTGTGCGTAATGCTGTACTCATTTATTGTCCTCTGACTTGTGATGCAATTGTTGCACCTGTCGCATTATAATTAGCTGGTATTTGCGATGTTACATTAAGATTGATAGTTGTAGGCTGTTGGATGACATTATTTTTCCAATTTAATGGGGGCAACATATTTGTAGGGGCATTTGACGTAGAATTACTTGCAAGATCGGTAATTCCTTTGAGAATACTACTTATAAATGCAGATGATATATCTACCATTCCTTCTGTAAGGATACTAGCTCTATTAGATGATCCACTATCTTTATTAAATTCATTATTAAATTCATTTACTTTATCTCTACCCATGTACGCCATGCCTTCAGAACCTTCAACGCTTGGAGTTCCAGTTTTTGACAAACCTTCATGATGATAATAGTATAATTGTGCTGACGATAGATCGCCCCATTTTTTCAGTGCATCTGAGGCTTTTTTAGCAGTAGCAATGATTGAAGAATCAACATCAGTAGGATCGGTTAATCCATAAGTTTCTTGCGTAGCTTTTGTAAATTGACCTAATCCTTCAGCAGTGGATTTTGGATTTTTTGCAGTTGGTATCCACCGTGATTCAAGAGTAATAACATCATTTAAATAACCAGAAGGAAGCCCATACTGCTTTTCAAGCTGGGCAAGCATTGGTGCTTTTTCTTTAGCTAATGCTTTTCCTTCAGGAGATACAACTAAATCTTTTCCACCATTTTTTATTGATTCAGTTGATTCTTTCTTTTCAGTAGTCCAGCCAAAAAAGTCAGCAACACTTCTTATGCCATTTTCAAAATCTTTAAGAGATTGAAGTAATTGTCCCGTAGCAATGTAATCCGCAACACCTTTAATTCCATCACCCAATGCAATGATAGACTCTTTAAATGTGCCAGTGTTCATTGCCTCTTTTGCAAATGCTGAAAATTCAGTTATTAAAGTAGTAATTTGAGGAGCAAGATCAGTCGTCAATCTTTTTAAATCTTGGGTAAATTTATCAATTTCTACTGTAAATGCAGTATTTAATTTAGCATAAGCTTCTTGTTGTTTGTCAGTAAGATTTAATGATTCAGCATTTTTATTTGCTAATTCTAGTAATGTATTGATAAATTCATTTGAATTATTTTTTAATGATTTAATAGCATCCATACTAAATAAATCAGTAAGTTTATTTGCTTCCATAAATTGCTTTAAAGCAATGTCACTTCCACCTACTTTAGTTAATTCCGATTTTAGCTTGGGAATCATAGCAAGCATCATTTCAGTAGGTGTTTTGCCTAAGCGTTCTTCCTGAGATAAAAGACTTAATGACACACTTTTGCTAATATCAGTAGCTGCATCAGCAAAATTAGCTAAAGTTGTATTGACATCCATTAACGGTGCTAACGTATCTTGCAGAGCCTTCATTTGCCCTACATTAACGCCTAACTCTTTTGATCTTCTAAATTCATCCTGCGTTTCTCTAGCACCACGCAAATAACCAAATCCAGCACCAGCAACAACACCTGTGCCAATACCTAGACTCCATTTTGCTAATGATGCGCTGAATGATCCAACAGAAGATGTGAAGTTTTTTAAACCTTCTAAATTATCTTTACGAGATCGGGCTTCTTGTTTGCGATAAGAATTAACTTCTGCCCATTCCATTTTATCTTTTTTATGCTGTTTTTCTTTTTCAGCATTAAATTTAGTGTCGGAAGCAGAAGATGAAGCACCTGTAGGCGCATTGATGCCAATGGTTAGTTTATGAGCAGTCGCCAACCATTCTTTGAATTTGGTATCATCAATATCAATCTCAACTATGCTTTTTAATGCCATTAATAAAACCTATTTCCTTTTAATTTATTAACTTTAGCAGGTATTACTTGTAAATTATTGTGCGTATGTAATCCGCATACTAATGGATGTACTAATGGCACAATATGATCCACATGCCAATTAATTCCTGTTAGTTTATTCCTTAATTTAGCTAATGAATATGCTTCTTTTATAAAAAAATCATTAGACCATATTACTGTAGCATTTAATTTATAAGAACGCCTTTTAGCACATTGAGCAGAGGTTTTATCAGGATTATTTTTTTTCCATAATGCTTCTTTTATTGCATTACTTTCTTTATTTATTTCTCTATAATTCTTTTGTGTTATTGCTATTTTATCTTTGTTTTTATATTTATATTTTTTATGATTTATTGTGCATTTATCTTTATTAGATATTTGCCATAACTTTTGAGATATTTTTAACTTATCAGGATTATTAAATTGCCAAATTTTAGTAAGTAAATTTACTTTTTCTTTATTGCTTTCTCTATATATTTTTGATTCTAAATTATTACATTTACGGCAATAAGTTTGCAATCCATCTTTATTTTTGAGTGCTTTATTAAAAAAAGATAAGTCTGACTCTATATTACATTTTGAACATATTTTCAGACTCATTTTAAAACCTACTTGATTTTAATTGATTAACAATATGGCGATGCCTAAAATCTTGTGCAGAACTATAGTGTATATCATATTGCTCAAAAAACTCAGTAAAACCAGATTCACAAATCCAGTCTAAGATGGTACTAACGAGATGATCTCCATCCCTCCAGAATTCTCTACCTCTGTCGATGTCGGCAAGTAATGAGTGTATTCCGTAGAATTTAACAATGTAGTTTGCACACCCCACATTGAGAGCAAGCCTAGAACTCCACTCAGGTTCTCTTTCCTGTGCATTGCCCCACAACATGTAAAATATACAAGTACGTTGTCCACCTCACTTGCATCTTGATTATTTATCAATTTCTGTTGTAAAGCATCATAATAAGGAATAGTTTCCCAGCCTTTATTCGATGGCATTACGATATTTGTTAATCGTCTAATTTCATTAATTAGACCTTTTTCAACACTTTCTAATTCGCCTAAGTCCTTAGCACATTTTTTTAATAAAAGCCCTGCCACTCTAGGCGCGGCTACATGACTAAGACCTTGCGAATATATCTCAGAAAAAGTTTTTGATATAACTAAAAAATACTTTTCAAAAACTTCAAAACTGATAGGTGTAGAGTGAACAAAACACTCCACACCATCAATATCAACAGGGACAACGATATTCATTGCCTTATTGATTTTCATACTTATACAAGATTCCAAAGGTTATTGTTGATGTTGTAAATACCTTTTACAGTAATTGCAACTTCAGCAGTTGTTCCATTGAACGCCATATCAGCAACAGATTCTATTGCACAATTAACTAATGTGTAAGAAGGAAATGCTAAAGTATCAGAAGATACAACAATATTACCCAACAAAGTAGTATTTTCCATCTGTGTTTTCCACAAAGATGCAATACCATTTGTTTTCAAAGTGCTTATAACAACAGTTACCAATTGATATGGTTCTGGTGCAGTAACTGAACCTGTCATTGTATCAATATAAGTTGTCGCTACACCTTGCAAAGCTAAAGATATACCAGCTTTTCCAAGATAAGGAGCGGTAACAGTTAGGTTAGGTATGTTGGTGACAACAACACTTCCCCGTAATCTATTAAGCGTACCTTGTGCTATTAGAGGATTACTTGCCATGATTTATATGTCCTATGGTGCAAGGTTAGAGATTACAAGATTAAATGTAATCGTCAAGAACCCTTGTTGGGTACTGATAGTTACTGATAATCCGTTATATATACCATTAGCATAATCAGTTGGATTGGCAGTTGTATAATCAACATAAGAAGTAGCATTAACAACTGGTGTTCCACCTAGCATACCAAAAGATACGCCATTATTAACAATACTTTGTAATGATGCTTGTAATCTGTTAATACCGTTTTGATTATAATACAATGGATTTACAGAACTATTAGAGCCATTAATAATAGCCGCCGCTAATCCCATTTTACCGTTGATATATACCCAATCTACAGAATAATTGTGTTGAATAGATGAGCCATCACCCATTACACCTTTTTTCAGTATAACATTTGATAATCCACCTTCAGCACCTGATGCCATGTAATTAACTTTAGCAGTTTCCATTGTTGGAATAGAAGTGCTATTGACACCCCATGCTGTTAAGCCATACATGTAAGAATAAGCCGCTTGTGTAACTAAATTAGTTGCACTTGGAGCATAACCTATCATTAAATGAAATGGTGCGGCTGAGGCTACTTCCGTTAAAGCCGCTGTTGGTGAAGTAGACACCATAACAACTGATTTAACTCCATTATAAGTTGCCCATGAAGTAGCAGTAACTGGTAAGAAGAAATAAACCGCTGTTGATACGCTTGTATACTGATTTACAAAAGCAAGTGTAGTCGCTTCAGCGTCCCATAATACAGGTAACAAATAAGCATAAACTATACCAGCATTAGCTGTAATCCATGCTTGCAACGCTGTTACTCCAGCTGCCGCTGTTCCAGAACCTAATTCCAATACATATACACTACCAGCAGTACCTTGTGCAAAGAATGTAGCCACTGAATTAGTCAATAAACCAGCATTATAATTAGTTACTGTACCCTGTACTGTAGAAACGCCAGGGTTTACAGCCAACGCATAAGTAAATACTGTAGAACTTGTAACAGTTATATCATAAGTACCGTTATAACCAATTGGAGTTACCCCAGCAATAGTAGCTGAAATAGGATTGGCACTAATTGGATAACCATGACCGCCCGTTACCGTAGCCGTAACAACACCCGTAGTCCAAGTCATTGAAGTAATAACTTTAGGTGCGGCTAATATTGCTGTTAATGATGATGCGCTAGTTAACAACGTATAAGTACCTGATGAAGTTGTAGTTCCACCTTGCGATACTATCGCTCCTGTTGCTTGTAAGGTACTAGGGGCAGATGCCGCCTGTACGCTTACATTTACATTTACTATATTACTCATTATCTAATCCTTAGACGTAAGAGATAGAAAGAACTTGACCAGTACCAGGTGTTACAACTAAGCCAAGAGCAATTGGAAAATCAAGCTCATAAATACCAACAGTGTTTGGAATGTTGAATATTAAATTAGCCGCCGCAACACCACCAGTAGTAGCAACATCGCTTATTTTACCAGCAGTTGAACCAGCAGTTAATACAACAACTTTAGCAACTCTACCTACGCCAACTTTAACTAAAGCCAATGCAGTTACGTTTAAAGAAGAACTAAGGCTTCCAGCAGCTAATAAAGATTTACCGTTAGCATCTAATACAAGTGGTGCTAATGCGTTAGATTGGTTTTTTGATACATAATATGGAGATTGTGGCATTGCCTTGTCCTTGTGTTGATTATTAAATAAAAGTATAGGTTGGAATTGATGATAATATCAATTGACGAGCTATATCTTGAGCAACAGATTGATAATAGCTTATTTCAAACTCAATTGATTTTTTCATACCTCTAACATTTAATTCAGATTGAGTTCTTACTTCATCCCTAATAATTGGCATATTCATAATACCAAATTTATCATTCAGACTATTTGATAAAATATAGTCTTGAAAATCCAAAGCCACATTGTTTCGCAATCCATATATAACTATCTTAACAGTTTCTTGAATCAACTGCGAATGATTTGAAGTGCTGTCAAGATAAGGAAATGCTTGCAATGCTTTTTGTGAATTACTAAGAATATTGATAACCGCATACGGTGGTGTTAGGTTGGTTGGGACAAGATAAGCCGGATATATGGGCATTAATAAATCCTGCGCCAACCAAATTGGTAAGCTGTTAGAAACAACCTGTGATGTATTAGCTAATTGCGCTACATCATTGATAATTTGTGACCGCATAGCTGGAAATACAGCGTCACCATAATAGTGATACAGTCCAGACTGTTTATAATACATCGTACGAGCGGTGAAGCTAAATTCTAAATTTTCAAAACAACCCAAATACATGGATGTTGCTTCTACATGATTGAATGGTGCAACTTCTTGAATAGTAGTAAATATAACCTTTTGTACGGCTATAGTTTCATCTTCATTCTGAGATTGATTAGAATTGTAATGTAACGAGCCTTCAACTTGTATAGTTATAGGGCTTGGTGGTACATCTGCCAATAAATCAGCACGAACCCAAAACACAAAGCCATCAAGCGGTAAAATTAACTGCTTGTACAAGTTGAAAGTTATTAATTGGTTTTCTGATAAAGTATTTAAACCAGATGCCAATGACGCACTCATTTGTGAGCCTTGCGTTCCTGCTTGCTCTAATATGCTCATGCTTTTGTCCAAGCTCTAAAATTTACTTCATATAATCCAGAATCAATAAAACTTGGACGTACCGGACCTTTTTTTCTTTTAAAACGTAAACTTTTCCCCATTAATGATGCTTTAGTAGGAACACCATCTATTTGTCCATCCATTTCTTTATCAGCAAGGAAACGTCTAAATCTTTCATTAATTGAATCTATAGCTATATCGCTATCTAAACTACGGCTATCTGTGCCACTTGTAATACCTAAATATGTTTCTGCAATATCATTTAGTATTTCTTGTTCATGATTATAGAAAAAATGCTCCATAATACCGTATTTTCTTTCTAATATTCCAGCAACATCTCCTGTAGATATTGATCCTTTATCAGCATAGGGTTCTTCATTAACCCCTAAATGCAATATCATGTAGAACCCCATAGAGTGCCGTAGGATTGCGCTAATCCCATATAGTTACGACCATAAGGAGTTTTAAGCATTTGAAGGTTAGACATAGTCAGATTCTTCATAAACTCTGGGTTTAATAAAGATTGACCTGTGCTTTCATCATGTGAGTCTGTTATTACACCCGGCACAAAATTATTTATTTTAAAACTTGCCCGTAGATCAATAAAGTAACTTTGACCGGGCTGATCCTGAGCAAAATTAATTAAATTATCTGTCGCCAAGTTATATACGCATAATTCGTATATATTTGCGCTTATAGATGCCAATGTAATATTAACTATCTCAATAGAAATAGCATAAGAACTAGCAATAACAGGATTATTATCAGGTAAGTAAACAGTGCTTATCCCAACAACATTGCGTAAATAACTGATATATCCTGCTAGTGATGGCATTTATTTTCTCTTACGTCCACGAGATACTTCAAATCCTTCTGATATAGAAGGGTCTTTGTCTTGGCTAACTTCTTCAATTACTGAAGATCGAGTGTTATTTACAGCACCCGGTGTTAACTGGTCAATATATTGGTCAGCCGCAATAGCCGCTGCTTTTCTTATTTCTTGACCACGTTCATCTAAAACCTTATCGTTTAGATCAAACGCCAATTTAATATAATCTAATTTAACAGGTGCATCTACACTGTAGCATAAACCTACAAAATCACGCTGTCCTTTAATCCTTGATGCTTCAATAAAGCCGTATTGCTCATGTTGTTCAATAATGCTTTTTACTTCTTCAGGTTGCATGTCCCCAAAGATTTGAATTTGTTGACCAGCCGAAATATGCTGATTCATTAATTTGCTAGAGCCAATTACACGGTAGTGAAAATGCTCATTTTGTTTTTTAGTATTAGCAACGTATAACTTCATTTTTTTATGTTTGGGGTTATTTTAATTAGAAGATTGAGGTGGGATTTTATCCCCACCTCGCCCAAAACATCCTTATCTATATATCTTCCTGATTAGATAATACAACATTAAGAGAATCTTGTATTTTCTTTTCTTTTCGCCTAGCGTGAGCTTCTACCATTTTTTGTCTAGTTTCAAAAGATCTTTTTTTACCTGTATGGGCTTCACTTATTTTTCGTTTATGTTCTTCAGATTTAGGAACATTTTTAAATCTTATACTTAATTTATCTTTAAAATCAGAACTTCTTTTTCTTCCAATATTTGATTGAATTACTTTTTTAAAATTTTCTTTTGCTTTTTCACTATTTTTTTGCCCATTGGACATGTTTATTTTTTGTTCTTCAGTAAAAATACGACCTTTCATTTTTACTGAAAGATTAGCACAAAACTCAGGTGATTTTTTAATTCCTCTTAATGGTGCAATTCTTTTTTCAATAGTTTCAGCACTTTGTTTTTTACCTTTTTTCTTTTCAGATTGGCTTTTATTTGCCGCTTCTTTTTTAGGTGAATTTTTTTGTGCAATGCTCATATTTAAACGCATTTGCTCAGTATAAACTCTACCTATACAATTTTTATTACCTTTGCTTTTTTCAGATAATATTAATTTTGTTTCTTCAGAATGATATGCTCCAGTCCATCCTTCACCACCATCAGTGAAATTAACTAATTCAATATTCATTCCTTTAAGTTTATTGATTAACTCAATCTCATAAGCTAATGCGTCAACTTCTTTTTCAAATTCTTTTACTATACGAACAATGATATTTTCTTTGCCATATTTGGCAACCATGTTTTTATGATAAGGTGATCTCCCTGCAAAACGTCTTGCTCTGCGTCCAATTCCTTTTCCTACATAAAAAATACCAAATTCATCCTCAGTATCAGGTTTTGCATGTGTATATACATAATGAATCATGAAACTACCTCCTCAATAAATAAGGAGGTAGTGTATCATATTAATACTATGTTGATAGTATTATCACTGATATGTGGCACTAACAACGGTCACGGCTTCTGGACGCAATACCCAACCAGAAGTGATACGCAGTTCAGAAATAATGTTTGTACCGCCTTGTGGCAATGGTGACACGATTTCTTTCGGAGCTGCCATATCTGACAACATCAACATAGTTGCATCTAAGCCTGGGGCTAGTTTTGCAAATTCGTTGGTGTTTGGAGTACCAACTGGTTTTTTGATGGTAGGAGCAGAGATAATGATAGCATCAGTACCGCCAGCACCTTGACCAATCAAAGTATCATCCAACAACCACTCAACATCATCACCATGTAGGCTTGCTACTTTTTCTACCATTTCAGCGATAGTTGCAGTACCAGCACCTTCACGCTGGAATTGAGTTAACTGAACGATGCCAGTATAAGTCAATGCAACTTGAATACGTTGTGGAGTAGTAATTGTGATTTTACCTGGCATACCAACTTGCATCATGCGAGTTTTTAATGCTCCAATTTGACCTAGCAAGAACTGACCTAATTGACCATTATCATAAGTTACGATAGTAGTATTGCCATTAGAATCAGCAGGAAGGTTAACAGCAGTAGCACCAGTTGCATTTAAAATACCTTCGCCATTTGCAGGGCTAAAACCGTACAATAAAGCGTTACGCATTTGTTGAAAAATACCTTGACGCATACCTAATCTTTGAGCTTCTGGAAGTGAAATACCCCAGTTGCCAGCCGCAGCCAAATCATGGTGATCGTAATCAGCTTGCGTACGGATAAGATAAGTTGGTGTATTGATTTGTTGCGCTGTTATAGCAACACCAGGCAATACATTATAAGCATTAGTACCAGCGGCAACTTTAGTTCTTACATCAACTTTCTTGATGTAAACTTGAAGATCGCCTTCAGATAAACGTACCATTGGTGCGCCATCTGGCAACATACCGAAAGCACCTGATGCTTGTTGATATTGAAGAAGTAACTCAGGTAGTACCAGCGATGGGTTGACCTGAATCCAACTTGGAGTAATATTTCCAGCCATTGTTAAATTCCTTTAGATTTGAATTAGGGCTACAGAGCCAGAATTGTTCCAAGTAGTGTTACCACCACTGTACGAAACTGTTTTGCTGTTACCAATGTTTAAACCAATGATTTTACATGGTAAAGCACCGATACCAGCACTGTATGCAATCAATTTTTGGTTAGTAAAGTCCCAGCTAACTTGTACGTTAGTTGCACCAGTTAAAAGAGTAGCCGCTAGTGCCGCTTCAATAGCTACTGGAATTTTAGCCAACGAACCAAAACGATAGAAATTTGCAGTTTGACCGACTTGACCAGTTGGTACTGGTGATTGCGGAGTATTTATCCAAGCATGTGCTTGATTGAATACTGAGAAGCCAGCAACAGCCGCATTAGTTAATGCTCTACCTACAGTGCTTCCTAATACATAATTAGCATCTGATGGTAAGTTTTCATAAAGTGCAACAGCACCCCACATTGGCAATGTTTCAGAACTAGCAATAACGCCACCAGCTAATTGAAAGCGAACGGCTGGTTCGTCAATTGCTTCACCCTGAACATAACCAGTTGAAGAAATACTAAATCCACCAAGAGCATTGGTGGTTTGCATTGGGTTAATACTTAATGACATATCTATTATCCTTTAGTGTTGATGCCGACAAGTTTAGAACCGGGCAATTTAAATTGTCCCATCCAAGCATTAGAGTCGCCAGAGAAAGTAGTGATTTCTGTACCGCCACGCATACGAGTAGTGCTTTCACGCAGTACGCCTTCACCATAAGAAGCTGGCATATTAGCGGCAGACATAGCGTCAGCATAAATAGCACGTTCAGCTATACCGAGTGAGTTTCCTAATACAGACAAGTCCATATCTTTCCAATCAGCACTGTATTTTTTAAACATGTCAGCTACTCTTCTGCGATATGACAAAGGTTTTTCACCCATCATAGGAGCAGGAGCTTTGTCGCCAAATGCGTGAGCAACTGAATCAGCTTTAGCTTGTGCCGCAGACAATTCATTTAAATCAGCATCAGACAAGATAGCTGGCATACGAGCTTCAATAGCCGCAATCTTAGCTTTCATTGCCGCATTTTCTTTCATCATAGAATCAGCTACCACTTTAGCCTCCATTTCCTTTTTGTTTGCACTTTCATCATCATCATCATCACCATCGTCATCAAAACGAGTTTTTGCATCGTCATCGCACATATCATCAGCTTGTGCTTTGTTACGAGCTATATCTTCTTCCATGTCAGCAACTGGAATAATAGGTTCACCACCTAATTCTGGATCGCCAAGTAATGAAACTCCTTCCTCGTGACCTTCAGCTGCTTTTGCTTCGGCTTGTTTCAGAGTAGCAACATCAGCGGCTAGTCCTTGCACGAGTTTAAATAAATCACCCAAACTGGGTTCAGGTGAAGCCGGTACTGCTTCTGCGATGTCGCTCATTGAATCAATCCTTACTGGTTGTTGTGTGGAAACGCCTAACGGTTCGCCACTTTTATCCCAAACGCCCTGCAAACAAATTGCAAGATGGTCAAGTAAAGCTGGTTCACCTTCAATTAACAATGGATAAGCATCATCCTCTGCAATATTATTGCGTTGCATTTCACTTATCACACTATCATTGTCTTTTAATGTTGTCAATACAGCTTTCGCTAGTATCACGCCTGGTGAGGTTGAAAGCTGTTTACTTTCCATCTCATTTATGGCGTTTTCATCATAAATTCTTGCAATACCCCAAACCTCTTGGTCAATAATATACGCTTGCATAATTGAACCAATTACACGTTTAGAAAATTCTTCAGGGTCTAATACTTGTTTTTCTGGATGGAACCAAATTACAGGCAACCCTGCACATCGGTCTAAGAAATCTTGGTTGAGGTAGTTATCTGGATTACGGTAAACGTATTCAGGTTTTTGAATAACTTCATCTGATTCGTTTAATTTTTCATCACGAAAAGCAACGCCAGTACCTGTAATGCGTAAAGCATAAAGGGACATATTCCCATAGACTTGTGGCGATTCCATGTCGCCATTGATTATAGCTTTTGCTATATCTAGTTCATTCATATCAACTCCAATCCTTTCTTCGTCAACATTTCTTTAGGTAACTTTCTTAAGCTATAAATATATTCGTAAGAACACCGACAATAGACCTCTTCTGCTGGCATTGTTATTTGGTCAGTATATCCTGCAACACCAACTTTCATCAAGCCATCTTCCATAGCCCAATTTCCCCGTATTACATATATTTTATCATCACGTTCTTTATGATCGACACGATAATTATAATTTGCTTGTCTGAAACGTGAGTGCCATATAGCCGCAATTGCTCCACCACCTTCAGCTACAACTGCATTAATATTAGCAGTTAATTTATGACCTTGATCTATCATCACCCTTCTTTCTTCAAAAGGCAATGATGCTAATGGTTTTGCAATGTTTGCTTTAACTTCTCTTTTGGCGACAACATCAGAGCCACCATTAGGAATAGATGAACCCCAACCTTGAAAGCGTTGCATAGTACGCTCTATCATTTGTTCACGATTTAACGTAATCAAATTAGCTGATGTTGCAATTCGTCTGGTTAATTCGCCACGCAGTTCTGGTTTAACTTTATCAATGGTAAATTTAGATACGCCTTTATGCTTGGTAATAGCAGTAGGGCTTGTTACTAGGCGTTTAAATATATCACCCATAGCGTCATCAAGTTTTTGCTTAATAACATGATCTGGTTGCATTTCTTGAATGAGTGCATTGCGTAGAGCCTTCATCCACCTATCAATGCGAGATTGGCTATCAAAGCCATTAATGGCAATGTCTATAACTGCTTTGGTCAATACTTCTTTAAACTTCATTGCTACCAAAAGGTTGCGCTTGTTCAGTTTGTTCTTGTCCAAATTCTTGACCAAATGGCATTACTGGCTGTGGGTCATACGCCATTAATAACTCCATATCAAGATTCAACTTATTAGGAAATGTCATTTTTAGTTCATTGACATTCTCAGCCGCCCATTCAAGCAATATAGCTTTGTTTTGTGGGTCAAGATGATCTACTAATTTATCAACTATACCCTGTATACCATCTAACTTTACTTTTTCAGAATTTAATATAGTTTCTTTACGTTCATCTATTAAATCAGGAAATTCTGCTATAAAACTATTCGCCCAACGATAAAACGCAGTCATATAGTCTATAGCACCATATTCCGCCGGCATTTGTTGTTGTAGCGTTGCATAAAAGTCTGGAGTCCATGCTTTGCGTTGCACAATCTTAGTCATGAATTCAAATACCTCTTCCATGTCCATACGCACACGATCTATAAACTGTGCAATTGCTTTGGCATCTTCTGTGCCTTCACCAAAACCTTCAGCAAAACTATCTTGCGTCAATAACTGCGCTGGCGTTTCTGCGGCTGTGGCAATATTGGTTATAATGTTTTTACGGGTAATTGATACCGCACCTTCAATATTTGTAAGGTTTATTGATTCAACAGATTCTTCCAATCCCATACTAAAAACATTACCCGTTCTAGCATCTCTCAATACTTGGCGTTTAATGTTGGCGGCTTTGCTCATTATGTTGTCAACGATAGAACCAGCTTGTTTCATCTTGGCTACTAACAAACCAGCTTTATCCTGAACCAGATCATCGGTAATCATTGATCTGATAAATGATTTTAGAGGAAACAAGGCACGTTGATATTTACTTCTACCTACAAAACCAAAAGCAGAGCTGGTAAATTGAATGTATATAGGGTCTTCATTCATCACCACTAAACAGCGTGACGGATGATAAGCTTCACCAGCTACCGAAACAGATATAGGCGTTTGAAATGTTTTTGATGCAGGGTTTTGATCTAGCACTAATGAACCAGCGGTATTCATTGGGTCAAAAGTATGGAATATTATTTCTAGTTCATGCAAGCGATCTGGTGGAATAATATCTGAACGCTTATAAGGCAAATCAGTATCAGGATTAATTCCGGTAACATCATAGGTTAATGTAGCAACACCATAGATGGCGGCAAGTCTAGCAACGTTTTCAATATACTTATCGCACTTCATCAACTTCCATTGACGTTCAAATGATTCTGTAACTAAATCTTCTGGACTATCTGGAACGGATATTTCACGGGCTTTTGATAACGCCAATGATATTGGTGCATCAATTAACTTTTTACCCATCGGATGATAGGTATATATTGTTTTACACAATTGATAGCTTGGTTCACTACCCGGCTGGATAAAATCCGCCATAAGTAATTGCTGTAATGGGCTATCTAATGCAGTGCCGCCTATTTCAAGAGTTGACATTATTCCTTATCCTGCCTTTATGACGTTGTTAACGTAATATATCATATTATTTTAAAATCCGGCATCATTACCCAAAGCTATAGCTATTCCATAGGTAAAAACGTCTAAAAGATCATCCGCCCGTTTATAAGCGTCTTTATCACCAGGTCTAAATGATAGCACTTGAGATAATAAATGATTGCGTGATACGCCTTTAAAAGTAACTTGTCGGTTATAAGCTTGCTCTGTTAACTTTACCATTCCACGATATACATAACCGGATACCGATAACGCCCTTTCGTCTTTTCCCACGCTTGTTAGCTTTGAATCAATAGCAGTAGCGTCCCAGCCACGCCTAAGAGCTTGTTGTAGTAAAATCATACCTGATGCTTTATCTTCAATAAATACACCGGCTGAACCCATACGGGCTTTATATTGTACTGATAGGGCTTCAAGGTTTTCGTACACAGTTGGTAACCACGTTTCAAGCAATGCACCATCTATTTGGATAATGTCATAATCTAATATTAATAAAGGCGTTCCATAATGCTTATTAATAGCACAATAAATTACAGCCGTTCCATCATGTTGACTACCAGATTTTACTGCCGAATCTATGACTGCGAATACTGTATAAGTTGGAACGCCATCATATACATAATTATTGCCATCAACTAGCAGGTTTTCAAGATTAAAAAAACATTCGCCCGACCAGTCTACGAACTCTGCCAGGTATTCTTGCCTGTACACTGCTGGGTGATTTTCAGCTTCGAGTTTTAATAACTCGCTAGCCGGCAAATAAGGGTTAGTTGCGCTTGGTGCATGAAATTCTGTGAAGCCTAGACTTTTATCAGTGCAAATTCTATAAAACCAATTAGCTTCATTAATGCCGTCAGGCGTTGAAAATACCCATGCGCTGCCCGTCATATCTAATAAAGTTGGTTTTATGGCACGTTCCCAAATATCAGACATTGTATTGTCTTTTGCGAATGCCGCCTCATCAATAAAAACATGATTATATTTTCTAGACCTGCCTGCACGTTCGTTTTCTAACGACCAAAAATCTATTCTGCCGCCTGTTTCGGTTCGTATAACGCCCTCAGTCTTACTGGCGTTCTTAACTATAGGCGCCAGCATATCGAGTAATTCATTATAAACCTCACGCAATATTCTATAATCAGGCGCAAAAATGCCGATGTTCAAACCCTTAGCACTATAGTTTCCAGCTAGTATTTTGAGCAAATCGGTTTTTCCCCAGCGCCTACCACAGCGTAAGACTGTAAACCTTGAGCGGTTATTGTAGGCGGCAAGTTGCCCAGCGTGGAACGTGGGTAAGTAAAGTTCTTTTGGCATTAGGAAGTTATCCTATCAATAGAATGATAGTCTGTATGGTGCGGTTTTGTTGGATTGTTAAGTTTTAAAATAAAAATATACCGTCATTTATACCGTCAAAAATGCAATGTAACCTAGTCTGGCAAACCACCAATAATGGTTAAAACATTATCTTGGCTATCATCGTGCAATAATTCTTTTCTAGTTTTTTCCAGTGAATTGATACGACCTAAAAATAAATCAATAGTTTTAGGTAGATCTTTTAAACTATCAGGATCTAGGGTTTGAGCTTTTAATGCCCTGGCTAATTGTATCCTGGCTATTGATAGCTCGCTATCCAGTTTACCTAACAAGCTAACCGATGTTTGCTCGAGTTGCTTGTCTTCTTCACTTAAAAATTTACTGTACACTGCGCCCGCCTTTATTCCATAAGTGTTATTTTTTGCCGCTCCAATAGACTTACCGCCGTGCATTCTGCACTTTGTTTTTTCTTTTACGGCGTAGCTATTACATTGTATTCCAGATCGTTTACTTTTAGCAGTGCATCGCATGAGGTAGCTTTTTTATTATCGCCTCTCCAGCGCCCGTGAGTGCTGGATTTTGGCTATTAATTTAAAGGTTTAAAGTTATTTAGAATATAGCATCAATAAATATTAAATACAAAATAGTTTAATTATCATTAGTTAAACTATATATTAAAAATATATTAAATATCGCTTGTAATGTCATTTTATACATGAAATAATGAACCATATTTTAAAATCAACCAACCAAACGAGACTATAAAATGAACGACCTACTTAATACAAGCTATAAAATATATATCCTATCCGGACTTGCAAGTATCGCTTTTATTGGCGGTATCCGGATCATTTGCATCATTCTTTCAACTTTAAACTAAAGAGAACTATCATGTTACATATTACAAACCACTCGCCTAATCATAAATTGGCCGGCTTTCAGTCTCTTAATACATCAACTTTGAGTAATGAATTTTGTATTAAGATGATGAAGAAACAAGAATTAAAAACCGATATCAGTATCATTTGCCAAGAATGCTACGCTGCTTCAATGCAAAAAAGGTATAAAAACCTGGACATTGCAATATCAAAAAATGGTCTTTTATTATCAGAAGCGCCGTTACCCATTAGATATATACCGGTTATCAACGCTATTGCTTTTCGCTTTCATTCCCTGGGTGAATTAATCAATCTGCAACATCTAGAGAATTATGCAGCTATTGCAAGTTATAACCCTTTAACCTTTTTCACTTTATGGACAAAACGAAAAGATATAGTGAACGCCTACTTTAAAGCCGGTAACGTAAAGCCGGACAATTTAAGCTTTATTTATTCCAGTTCAGTAATTGGCAAAATTGAAAAATTACCTATGTACTTTGACAAAGTCTTTACAGCGCACAATAAAAACACCGAAGAAAATATCAATTGTCATTCAAAATGTATAGATTGCATGGTTTGTTATTCAAAAAACGATACTATTTACATAAACGAGATAAAAAAATGAAAACAATAACTGCTAAAAAATTAATAGGTAAAATGTTAGATAATGTCCAAGTAAACATAAAAGGACATAAATATCATGGAATAAACGAAAAAACATTATTTGCACTTTACGAAGTTTTATCTAGTTATGGTTATAAAAAACTTTATACACGATCTTTGGATAATGGTTTTATCGAAGTTAAAGCGGATGATTTTATTTTATCAACTAAAGTTAAGGTTTATTAATATGACATACAAACAACTACCAGGCCGCCCAACTATACCGGATGAATTAAAAAACAAAGGTATCATGGTAAGTTTACCGATTATCCTTGTTGATAGGTTAAAACTGGAAAGAAATAAAAGTAGATTAATTCAAGACTTATTAATAAAACATTTTAAGTTATAACCTTAAAACACTTCATCCAACAAGCCGCCTAAAAAGCGGCTTTTTTTTGTCTAAAATTCTATATAGTCTACACGCCACGAATACCAACGCCTAGAGCGATTTTAAACGATAACATAAAAGCAATGCTAGACTATAGCTATTCAATAAAAACGACTTAAAACTACCTTAAAACGCCTATAAAACTATATAGTTATAACGCGACAATATGCCATATTCCACTCTATCAACAAACCGCCTATAATTATTCTATCTTATTGATTATTATCAATAAACCTTTAAAAACACGTTTTAAAGCTCTTTTACATTTTACCTATGTAATACCATTACTTTAAATTTAGCCGCCTACAATCGATTATAATTGGCTATATAAAACCCTTTATAAATCAATGACTTACAAATCTAAATGAGTCTTATTTACATAAATCCCGACTAATTTAGTAGGTTTTTACCTTAAATCCCCTTAAATCCCCTAAATCCCCTTAAATCCACTATTTTCCAACACCCAACACCCCTAAATCCAACACAAAAAAAACGTAGCCAAGAATTTCACGTCTAAGCCACGTTCTCATCAAACCTATATCTATACCTTACTTTTTAGTAAATCGGCTACCATGCGATGCTTTGCCACCTTCTACCGCTATTTCATGCCGTCTTTCAGGTGTTAATGACGATGCCCTTGCATCTCCACCCTCACCAGCAATAGTTTCTTTACGCTCCGAACTAAGTGCCTTAGCCCTAGCTTCCCCACCAGCCTGTCCTTTAATCATATTCTTCTCCTAATGTTTATGTAAATATACATAGTAGTTTGTAAGCAAGCTCATGTAAGCAAGCTCCCTTACAACTCCACCCATTCAAAAGTAAAATAAAACTCTGCCCCACTAGGCATTGCTTGCCCATTCATGTTAATACATAAAGATTCACCTACACCACGTAACACCATAGGTTGTTGGTTGTTATTACCAAACTCTTCTACCCATTCTTGGACAGGAATGCCATTAGGTGTTTTAGAAGCCAATGACATTCTTCTACCTCTAATCAATTGTCCTGTACCCAATGATGATGGGTTAGCACTATATAACTTAATAGTAGCTGTTGAATCTACATTTAAACTATCATTCTTTGCTATACCATCTGTAGCAAATGTACCACCAGTATTTGCAGTTGTTCTTTTGTAGATATAAAAATCTAAAGTTCCGTTGGCTGTAGCTGTTGGTGTTATCTCAAACTTAGTCACCATAATTGTTTTGGTAGCACTTCCCATCAACAAAATAATATCCGTTGGTGTAGCAGCAGGAGTAACATCAGCCCTAGTCGCTGTATAAGTAGGCGATGTTGGTACTGCTCCAAACACCGTTCTAACAGGTATTGCACCAATATCCAGCGTCTGATTGTTATTGTGTGAACTTATGCTCATTACATTTTTCCTTTAAAAATATTGACTGACCCAATTAACCCATGCCGCTTTTGGCGTTTCACCATAGGCAACTCTATCTAAACTATAACATTTCCAATAATTCCCTACGAATTTAATCTTTGGCTTCATAACTACGCTCATTTGCCTTAAATCTTTCACAAACAATCTTTTTCCTATTCTTGTTACTTGTCTTTAATGCCATTAATAATTACCTATTATCTTTGATGCTGAATCTTCAGATCATACAATGGAAATTCCTTATGGCAATCTATACACTCCTTCTTCCTCCATGAAACATAGATTGCCTTATTTTTATGCTTACATATCTTTACTTGAATAGGCGCATTAAACAAATTAATAGGCTGAAACTTCAACATGTTCCATTTCAAAATAAATCCTTATACAGCTCGAAAAACACCCATGACGCAACGATATACCCAACCCCTAGCCAAACTATTACTTCAATCATGTTTAAGCTCCTCTTCCACTCTCATGTCCAAATAACGCCCCAATGTATCAATAGCCTCTTCTACATCTTGCTCTTTATCCTTTGCACCCCTATTTCCTGCACAAAGTAACTTCTTTACCGCATGTTGAATACATGGGTCTGTCACGTTAAACAACTCCAACACACGATACACATCAACCGCATCTAAATGTCTTACATCTTTGTAGTAATGTTTATATTTAATCATTATCCCACGCCCATGCTAACCTACACCCATCACCGCACCATCTAGGTACAGTAATATTACCTTTAAAAATTATAGGCTCAACATCTAACCCACAAGTTAAACAAGCCCCATCCCCATTAATATTAATCTTAATCGCCTTGTTGTGTATATTCAGTAGCAATTTCTCTAAAATCCCTTCTTCAATTAAATCCGATTTGTCCAAATCATCCATTACTCTTTCCATTCGTTCCACAAAACAATAATAAAAATAATAACACAAACAATATACGGTATTACTCTTAACGCATCACCCATAACAATATCCCAAATAACGCTATAAACATCCCTATCAAAAAAGCAACAGGCATTAAGTACCATTCACACATTTTTCTTTTCATCAATAACCTCAATAACACCTTTTCTACGTTGTTGAAACTTTCCTTCATGCAATGTAACTTTCCCATCCACCTTTATTGCAACAGCACTTATTCCAAATTGCTTTTGTACCATCCTTAACAACTCATTAATCTCATCCATCCTGAATACCATACCAATGACATACCTACCACCCCCCTTCTTAAGAAAGGGGGTAGGGTAGGTATATTCCAGATCATTCCACCATATACCCTGCTATACCCTAGGTATTTTAGTGGTAGGTATATACTATACAAGCCACCAATAATTGCCATTATTTCCTATAAGCTTTTGTTTTAATAGGGAGTTTTTACAACGACCAAAGTCTTTTGATACGTTTTCAGCCCCCTTAAATACCTCTTTAATAAAGGGATACCACTCATCATAATGGACAGTGGTATGGTATCCACCATTATCATCCATAACGCAGTCTTTTTTACCATTAATCTCTAATGTTTCGATTAGAGAATCAATTGTTTTTTGTTGATTTTCTGTTAATTCTTTTTCTTTTTTAGTCACGCCTTCATATTCTAAATAAACAGAAGTAATTTGTTTATCTTCATCAGCGTCATAAAACATTTCACCATCAAGATCAACTTCTTTAATAGTAAAGTTCATGTCACTACCAGCTCCAAAATCTTTAGACTTGGTGCAAGCGAATTTAACAACATCTTTACCATCTTTGGTTACACAAAACTCTGCGTCCATAGCCGCTTTTATAGATGATGAACCCCTAGAACGACCCTTGTCGCCATGACCACTATGATGAACAGTAATAATAGCGGCATTAAGCTTACGAGCAAGTAGCTCAATAGACTTAAAATACATAGCCATATCTTCACTAGAGTTTTCATCACCAACCATGTTCCTGTGCAAAGTATCAATAATAATAATATCGGGAGCAAAATCCATGTCCTCTACAAGCTTACAGATGTTTTCGGCTTCACGGGCATCAAGTAAATTAATGGAACGTCTGCTAAAACGTATTCTATCGCCATTGATGGTGCTACCGTTATATTTCTTCATCAATGCTTTGAATCTAAAAGTAGCACCACGCAATCCTTCACCCATGATAACTAGAGTATTTAATTGTGCTTTTATCTTATGACCATGCCAATCTTTACCAATAGCACCGCAAAAAGCCCAATCCATAGCGAATAAAGATTTTCCTGCACCTGACTCCCCAAAAAGAAGATTCATTGAGCCACGCTCCAGCAATCCCTTAATTAACCATTGTGGCGTAGTAACATTAGCCATCATCTCTGTTAATGATACAAATAAACCTTCATGTTTTATTTTGCCAAAAACAATGTCACGAACAGCATCAATGCCATGTTGCTTCATAACATCATTAAAATCGCCATGAATGTCAGGATAGACAACATCAACACCGCATAGATTTGCTTTATCAATACCGATGCCGCTAACATCATTATCAGCGCAAATAACAATACGCTTCTTATCGTATTGTATTTTTAACATGTCAGTAACAGCTTTAAGATTTCCTGCGTTAAATGCTATACACACAGCTAAATTAGTAGCTTGATATAAACTATCCGCAGTTGCAAAACCCTCCGCTACTAACAATGTTTCACTGGCGATAGGATCACCTATCCAACAATGACCGCCCTGCATTTTACCGCCAGCATGAAATCTTTTAGCCCCATCACTGAATATAGATTGCAATGACTGTATATTGCCAAGTTCATCATAAACAGGTATTAGGAGCTTACCGCCAAACACTTTTGCCATGTTTGGATTGATTCCTTTATCCGTTAAGTAATCATGTTCCTTAACAACAACTGCCGCATCAAATAATGATTTTGCTTCTCTAGCGGCAACTGCATAATCTTCATCACGTTGCAGTGTTGCTTTGCGTTTAGCTTCTTCAAATTGCTGACGCATTGCCTCCTGCTCAGTAATACTTGGCGCATAATCTCTATGCGCTTGCCATTGGTGTTGCTCTCCACTGCGCCAACATCCAAATACTGCACCTTTCCCATCGTCAAAAACTAATACCCATCCAGACCTATCAGATTGCTTGTTGTTAGTCGAAAACCTAGTAACTTTACCAATACCAATATGGTGTGGAGGCGTATAGCCTACCGCTTTTATTGCGTCATTAAGTTCATTTAGCATTGAAATAGTCACTTAAAATTTTGACTAAATCATAAGGTACACGTTTCAATTTTTGGTTAGCAAACTTCCATAAAATATTGTAATTAACATCAATAGCAATACTAACTGCTGATAAATTCATGGGCTTTAATTTATTGATTATTTCATCTGGTGTGAGCATAGTTTTTCCTTTTTAAAAAATATTTTTGTTTAGGTGTTGCAATTTTAATTTATATCGGTAAGATAAGCAACTCGAAAAGAAAGAAATTTTAACCTCAATGTAGGAGTAGTAAAAAATGAGTGTATTAAGCTCAATAGCAAAACCAACTGATCGTTCGATCATTTGCACAATAACAGGTGATGCAGGATTAGGCAAAACCAGCCTTGCAAGTACTTTTCCTAAGCCAATATTTATTCGTGCTGAAGATGGGTTACAAGCCGTTCCTGAAGCTATTCGTCCTGATGCTTTTCCAATCTTATCTACGGTTGATAATTTGTGGGAGCAACTAACTTCTTTAATTAAGGAAGAACATGATTATAAAACCTTGGTTATTGATAGTATCACTCAGCTTGATAATTTGTTCACAAATTATATTGTTGATACTGATCCTAAAAAGCCCAGAACAATTGCCCAAGCACTTGGCGGTTATGGTGCTGGCTTTCAAGCAATATCTTCATTACATGGCAGAGTTCGTAAAGCGGCTGGCATCTTAAATGAAGTAAAAGGAATGAATATTGTGTTTATTGCTCATTCTGAAACAGAAACAATAGAGCTACCTGACCAAGACCCCTACACAAGATATAACATTCGTATGCAGAAGAAAAGCGTTTCGCATTACACGGACAATGTTGACCTGGTGGGTTATCTTAAACTTGAAACCCATACTATGGGGGATGGCGAACGCAAAAAAGCAATAAGCGATGGAACTAGAATACTGGTAACATACGCCTCCGCATCAAATGTTAGTAAAAATAGATACGGCATAAATAATGATCTAGTTGTAGTGGCTGGTCAAAATCCTTTAATTAATTTAATTCCTAGCATCGGAGCATAAAAATGAGTAACTTTTGGGTAACATCTGATAACAAAAACATTGTAGCAACGGGTGAATTTACTTCTGGTGGTGGCAAAATTGAGAACATTCCTGACGATACAACGTGCCTAGCTTTAATTGATGAAGCTGGCATTGCTGAGTATGAAGGTACTGAATATGTTAATTTGCGTTGGACAATAGCTGAGCCTATTGCATACAAAGGTCGCAAAATATTTCAAAAAATACGGATTTATGATGCTGATCTTAAAAAAGCGGATAAAGCTAAAGAAATGTTATTAAACATTGATGCCAACTGTGGTGGAAAACTTGCTGAAAGTGAAGAAGCACCAAATGATAAATCAATGGCGAAAGCCCTTCTTAACAAACTGATGTTGGTTAAAGTATTAGTGTGGGAACTTAATGGTAAGTCTGGCAATTGGATAGCGTCTGTAGCTCCAAGAAAAGGTACTTCATTACCAGAACCAATTTCTACAAAAGAACCAACTGTTGAAGATGTAGATAACATCCCCTGGTAAACAACTTTAACGCACAAGGATGTGCGATTTTAATTATTAATGAGATAAATAAAATGAAAGCAACAACTTTAAATAGATTAACACAAAAACAAGTCTGGGAAATTTCAAAAAACATTGAAGCAGATATTGAGTTATATACAAACACTGAATATAGCTTTATAGCAGAAGAAATGAACAAAATATTTGATTATGAAATTACTATTCATAACATAAAGCACATAAAAGAAGTTACTGGTTTAAAGATTGGCAGACCACGCAATATTCCAGTTTCAACAGCGCAAGAAGATATTAAATATATTGCAAATCTTCTTCTTAATACTCAAAAATGGATAGGTGATGAAGTATTGCTTTCTATTATTAATAAGAAATAAGGAATAACAATGGAACAACGCACAGAAGAATGGTTTGCCGCCAGGAAGAACCGTGTAACAGGATCAAGTGTTGGTGCAATATTAGGTATGTCACCATTTATGAAGCGCAAAGATGTAATGCGTAACATGGTAAGAGAATATCACGGTTATCCTAGTGAATTTACGGGCAATATAGCTACCAACTATGGTACGCATAACGAACCTATTGCATTAGCTGATTATGAGTTGAAATACAATACAAAAATAGAGTTGACTGGCTTCCATACTTTTGAAGATTGGCTTGGAGCATCACCAGATGGATTAATAGGTGATGATGGTTTAATTGAGATCAAATGCCCTTATAGTTTGCGTGATAAAACACCAGTAGAATTTAAATCTATAGACTACCAAACGCATTACTGGTTACAAATACAAATACAATTATTTGTGACTGGCAGGGAATGGTGTCATTTTTATCAATGGTCAGCTCATGGAGAGATGCACGAAACAGTGTGGTTTAATCCTTTAGCTATTGATAAATACTTACCGGAACTACGAGAATTTTATGAAGAATATCTTATAGAGCGTGAACAACCAAACTGTATGAAGTATCTGGAAGAGAAACGTCAGCAACTTCAATGTGAATCAATGCTGGAATTGTATCTTGCGGCTACTGAAGAAATTAAGAAGCTGGAAGCAACACGCAAAGATATACTGGCTGAGATAGTTACATTGGCTGGTGAAAAGGATAGTGAGATTGCTGGTCATAAATTAACTAAAGTAATTAGAGCTGGTTCTATATCTTATGCCAAAGCTGTTAAAGATTTAATGCCTGATGCTGACCTTTCTGAATACACTGGTGAACCAAGTAGTTATTGGAGGCTGTCTTAATGAATCCAAATATATTGATAATTGAATCTTGTGAACGTAAAAAAGAAAACATACATAAAACATGTATTGTTCATGTACGAAATAGTTTAATTATTAAAGATTATTTACAATGCGACATGTTAGCGCACATGTCAGAAATACCTGAATATCTTGATAAGAAATATGATGCCATAATTTGCATGTATGCATCACCCTACATGAAATACAATGCTTATTTAGAAATTCTTAATAATAACCCTCAGGCAAAAATGTTTTGGTTGGTCAATGACCATGATGTTGAAGATAACATTCTTTTGCGCAAATGGAGTCATGGAAATCAAAAAACTTATGACATGATTTGCAATAATCCAAGAGAAGGTTACAGAGGATGGATATTAAGAAAGAAATCTGATGGTAAGTTGCTTAATGATTGGATAACAAATTGGAATACTTTAAATTTAAATACATTAATTTTTGATAAATCTAAATATTTTGATGCTGATATAAATAAAGAAGGTGTTATTTATTATGGAACATTTAGAAAGCATCGTATAAAAGATATGCTTGAATACAATGGTCTTGATTATGATTTAAGTTCATCAACTAAAAACCATGAAAAATTTAAAACTGCTGGAATACAAGCGCACTTTATAGATCGTTTAGATTGGGAATATCAGTTTGTTGCTCAAGACATATTTACAAAGAATCTAAATGATTATAAATACTCTTTGTATTTTGAAGATGTACATACACATGATAATTATGCTTTTATGGCTAATCGTTTTTATGAATGTGTTATGGCAAATGTGCTTATGCTTTATGATTTTAGATGTTTAAAAACTCTTCAAGAATGTGGTTATAGTTTTAATGTTACACAAATTGTTTATAACAATATTGATACTCAAGATTTAATTAAATATTTAGATTCAAATCCTAATGTTTATAAAACTTTATTAAAAATACAGCAAAGCAATATAGAAAAAATAATAAAAGAAAGAAATGAAGTTTTATTAGCTATTTCAAATATTATTAAAGGTTAAAATGAGCTTACGCCCCTACCAACAACAAGCGCATGATGCTGCTATAAACTGGATAAAGAATACAACTGACTCTTGCGTATTAGAACTGCCAACAGGGAGTGGCAAATCTTTAATTGTGGCTGAAATTGCCAACACGTTGCATAAAATTAGCAAAGGCAAGCATATATTATGTCTTGTCCCCTCAAAAGAGCTGTTAGAACAAAACGCAGAAAAGTATAGAGATACTGGCAATCAATGTAGCTTGTTTAGTGCCAGCGTTGGCGAAACTTGTATAAAACATCCAGTCGTTTTTGGAACACCAGTTAGCGTTAAAAATAAGATTCATCGGTTTGGCTCTAAATTTTGTGCTGTAGTTTTAGATGAAGCGCATCGCATTACGCCAACAGTTAAAAGTATTATTGTTGCTTTGCTAGAGCATAATCCAAATTTAAGAATAATAGCACTTTCTGCTACTCCATACAGGATGGGGAGTGGTTATATTTATAGGATGGATGAAAACGGCAATGCTTATAGTGATGACAAAGCAAAAGACCCTTATTTTAGTGCAAAGGTTTTTACTGTGTATGCCCGTGACCTTATTAAACAAGGTTACTTAACATCACCTACTATTGGAGGAATAAATACAGGTCATTACGAAACATTGGAGTTGCAAACAAATCGCATGGGTAATTTTGCCTCTGTTGACATTGATAGAGCATTTCATGGACAAGGAAGGCTCACCAGTTCGATTGTAGGCGACATTGTGTCACAAGCAGTAAATAGACAAGGAGTAATGATTTTTGCGGCTACAGTGCAACATGCTGGCGAAATTATGGAATCATTGCCACCATCTTTATCAGCTATTGTCACTGGTAAAACACCAAAAGATAAACGTGCTGAAATATTGCGATTATTTAAGAACAGACAGCTTAAATATTTGGTTAATGTTTCGGTGTTAACTACCGGGTTTGATTGTGTACACGTTGATTTAGTAGCTATTTTAAGAGCTACCGAGTCAGTTAGCTTACTCCAACAGATAATAGGTCGTGGATTAAGAATTGATAATAATAAAACAGATTGCTTGGTATTGGATTACGCTGAAAACATAGAGCGTCATTGCCCAGATGGCGATATATTCAATCCTGATATTAAAGCTGGAATGACAGGAAATGGTACTTGCTCAATTAAAGCAGAATGCCCTGAATGTGAAACAATAAATGAATTTGCTGGAAAATTAAATGAAGAAGGATTTGAAATTGATGATAATGGATACTTTATTGATCTTGAAGGTAACAGGGTAGAAACAGAATATGGCGATATGCCAGCACATTGGGGTAGACGATGTTTTGGATTGGTAAAAAATAAAACTATACATAAGCTGGTTAGATGCACATATAGATGGACTTTTCGTTCTTGTCCGCATTGTGAAGCAGAAAATGATATAGCGGCTCGATATTGTTGTGATTGTAAGGGAGAGCTGATAGACCCTAATGAAAAATTAGTAGCAGATTTTCAAGCCCGTAAAAAAGACCCTCATAATATGCAAACTGATAAAGTAGTTGATATGAAAGTGCGACCAACTATTAGTAAAGCTGGTAATGAATGTTTAAAAGTAGATTTTATAACTGAATACCGTTCTTTTCCAATCTGGTTTACCAAAAAAATAACAGCTCCATATAATGAGTTTATGGCGCAAACTATTGGTGGCAACATAAAACCAAACACTATCACCTACAAAAAGAAAGGTGAGTTTTTTACAATTTATGGATATAACAAGGTAGCTGATGAAATTCCATCCTGATATACCAGTTTATGGCGATATAACATTTCGAGGTGATTGCCCTTCTGAATCATTGGAGGCAGTTACATTTTTCGCCAAGTTAAGGCGTGAACATCCGAATACCTATGGATTAATTGCAACTCATATCAGAAATGAAGGTTTGCGAACTTTTCATCAAGCCGCTAAACAAAAGAGCGAGGGAATGACCAAAGGCGCACCAGATATTATTATTCCGGCAAGCGTTGCGTTTATCTGTGAATTAAAACGTCAAGACCACACCAAGTCAAAATGGCAGGATGGACAACAAGAATACCTCTTGGAAGCCCAGAAACAAGGGGCTTTCGTCTGTGTTGCTCTTGGTTATGCTGGAGCTTATCAAGCATTTAATTGCTGGATTGAAAAAAAATCTTTGCATTATGATAAATAAATAATTAAGATAACCCCACCTTAACAACAACGAGAGAAACTAAATGAACAATAAACAAATAGCAGTAATGATAGTAACCGCCCTTACATGTGGTTTTATAATTGGAACTACCTATGCTAAGGACAGCCATTCTGTCCAAATTCACAAGACTGGCAGTGGCATGTTTATCATCGACAAGGGCATTAAAGGTGATGAGCGAATTTATCAGGTACTGGAGTTACCAACCAACGTGCCTAGCTTTGTAAACAAAGGGGAATTTTAATGAAAGGTCAAGAAACGCATGATTGCATGGCAGAAGAAGATTATTATTTTGATGATGATGAGATTGGAGTTCAATTGCAAGTAGATACATTCATTGATGAAATGCTTACTGACCATGAAATTGGTGGTACTATGATCGCACAATCATTTGTTGATTATTGCCAAGCACTAATAAATGGTGAAGTAATTGAAACTGATGGTGCTGAGTTCTTTCAGTTAATTGAAAATGCAGTATCTTCCCCAAGATTTGAAGATCGTCATTTACCTATTAACCAGCTAATCCAATCCGCTATGGGTTGGCAAGCATTGAAAATAGTTACCTCCCTAAGGTAATCCGCTCGCCCTGCTCCGGTAGGGCATTTTTTTGAGGCTATAAAATGAAAGATCAAAAAAACAAACTGCCCCACCGTTTTACTCGTTATCAAGAAATACAAATCTGGTGCATCATAGCAATCGCCATATTAATTGCTGTTACAAATGTAGCATTTGCTAAAACAACACCAACGACCAAACATTGCCTTCAACTTGGTAGGCAATATCGTCATGCAGTACGCACAAATAATATTAGTAGACACCACCTAGCAGAACGTCTGTGGGTTGAGTGTGGGAAATAAACAAATTTAAGGCAGTGTAACCGCACTCTTTGTATAAAAAGGCATGGACGCAGTTAGGCTACGCTGGAGGCTTGAAAATTTATCAATGCCACTGATTATGTTCTGCCAGGTGTTTTCTCGGCATAATCAGAGGGTAAAGGCTGGCGGTTTTTGATAGCGGCTCAATTGATAATCCAGCACATTATTAACTTTTTAGAGATTTATTATGTTAACAGAAGAGGAACGTATTGAAAAAAGGCGTTTGCATAACAGACGCTACCGTGAAGAAAATAGAGCATCAATTAATGCTCGAATTAGAGCTAAAAAACTTAGACAAAGGGCTACTGAAATGCCATTAATAAATGAACAATTAAACATTACTAAAAAAGAAATCGCCAAGTTAATTGGTGTTAAGATGCTGACACTTGAAAAGATTTTAAAAGATAAAAAGTTTAATTCGCCAAAACATACAGGTGTGCATTTTGATGGAACGGTTTTATTTAATAGAAAAGAAGTTATGGAGTGGATGCCGTACATTCGTGAAGCATCTATTTTTATAAAGAAAGGCAAACTTATTGTGTTATCCGGTATGTCTGCCCAGATCGTACACTTTATGCGTAAAAACAAAAAAATAGAGAAATATTGCGATGAACTAAGACGCAAAGAAATGGATGGAAGGATTAACAATGGATAGAGATATTGATTTTTCGCTTATGTTGCAAGTTTTACATGCAAGAGGGTTTAGTCTGGCAGACATAGCTAAAAAAACTAATAACTCGCCACATGAATTATCAAAAGTTAAACAAGAAACATTAAGTCCACCAGCCGCTTGGAATGAAGGTATAGCATTACTTGACTATTGGTTAAAAGCAACTGGTGAAAAACCCCCTAAAATTGGAGATCATTATGAAGAAATCTGAAATAAAAATGCACACTCGATCTATCCTTGATAAGTTAGAAATTTATCATGTTTGTCCTTCTACCACTGGTTATAAAAAATCAGCCATTCCTGACATCATAGCGTGTGTATCAGGCACGTTTTTAGCTTTTAACTGTGTTGGTACAGGAAAAGAAATTACGCCCACCAAAACGATTGAATTTAACACTATTGTGGAATCAAATGGTATTGCTTTTGTTGTTGATAGCCAGAACATTCTTATTTTAGAAAATACTTTAACTGTAATTAAACAAATGAAAGAGGGTCTTATACATGAAGATGAAACATCCACTTCCAAATGATACTGCAAGATGTTTGGGCAGTAACTGCGAAAAAAAACAAGATTGTTCACGGTATTTATCTATTGAAGTAGATACTAAGGATTATTTCTGGCACATGGACGCTAAACGTGAATTAAAAGAGCAAGATTGCACGTTGTTTATAGATTTTAGAAATGGTAATTATTATGAGTGTTGAAAGAGAGTTATTAAAAAATATTTTAGCTACGGGGTGGTTAAACAATACTATTTATTGCCGTGAAGTAGAAAAACTTCTTGCCCAACCCGAACCTTTTAAACCAGACTGGGATAATTACAAGCAAGGTGTAGCAGATTCAAAACGTGAGCCTTTGAGTGATGAAGCGATAGCAGACTTATGGTGGAATAACTATGTAGGCACAGCAGACTCGGTTCGTAACTTCGCAAGAGCTATTGAAAAAGCACACGGCATTGGAGTAGACAATGAGTAAAGAGAGAGAGTTACTAAGAAAAATACTCAGGGACACTCAATACATTAATTATGAGTGTAACGATAAGATACGAAATGAAATCGTAGAGTTCCTTGCTAAACCTAAACGAGAGCCTAAATTCACTTTCGATTTAGAACGGATGACGTTGGCGCTAGATTCACCGATATCAGATGTTACTGTGGGAGATTTGATGAAGCAGGTTAAGCAAGCAATGTTGGAGGTGGGGAATGAGTAAAGAAATAGCTTTATTGAGAAGAGTAAAGGTGTTGTTGGAATGTTCCAATATGGAACCACTGCAAGATCAAGCTGATTTAATTATTAAAGAAATACAAGAGCTTCTAGCTCAACCTGAGCAGAGGCTCACCCCATTAACATCAAAACTTATAAGTCTAGGTAATAACTGCCATGAGTCTTTTATAAAGGGTGTTAGATTTGCTGAGAAAATGCACGGTATACGACATTGGAGAGAATGATGAGTAGAGAAAGAGAGTTGTTGGAACATTGCAGAATGTATCTATCCTCGTTGGGAATGTTTTATGAACATGGAAAATTAATTAATAATATTGATGAACTACTCGCCCAGCCTGAGCAAGAGCCTGAGCCTCTTTTAGCAGAAACAAAGATTGAATGGTATGGGAAAGGGTTTAGACAAGGGGTCAATGAGTTTGCACCACCCAAACCCTTAACAGAAGATGTTATATATGCTCTTGATAAAGAAGGGGTTGTTGAAAATATGGACGATCATCAAGTCAGATACGTCATTAGATGGATAAGAAGAGTAGAAAAAGCACATGGCATTGGAGGTGGTAATGAGTAAAGAAAGAGAGTTACTGAAGAAGGTATTAGCAACAGG
>Ga0209668_10000070_pt1 | contig 38919 bp, 29 predicted proteins | sample FrelakmetPLP11PL_FD_187150 | JGI IMG/M metagenome (GOLD analysis project Ga0209668, IMG submission 187150) | Freshwater lake sediment microbial communities from the University of Notre Dame, USA, for methane emissions studies - PLP11 PL (SPAdes)... | ecosystem: Environmental > Aquatic >...
TCACCACCGACACCTTTAGACGGATCAACTGTCATTACATAGTTTCTGCCTCTTTCAGGCGCATCAAAAACATCTAATCCTTCTCTTGTATATTCAATAACACTTGGAGTTAGTTTAGATAAAGTATCAGGCGGTATCAAAGTTAAACTAGAACCTAAGAAAGAACATAATACTTCTTGATTAAACTTTAGTTCACCTAATTGTCTACGTTGTTCTGAAGCCCAAGTTTCATCTCTTCCAGGAATATCTGTATATGGAATGAATAATGGTACAAAATCATTATGTCCTTTTTCAGCATCAGTCCAAAACTTCCAAAAATGGTTATAACCCAATGGAGTAGAACTCAATAATATCTTAGTTGTTTTACCAGATGATATAGTAGGAAATGTTGAAGTGAAGAAAGCTTCTGCAACTGTGTTTGGAATAAATGCTGTTTCATCGATGTATAACATATTAACTGTTTTACCTCGAATACCTGCGCCAGTAGTAGCTGCAGTAAACACCTTAGACATATTTTCTAATTCAATATCACCTTTATTCCAGGTTTTAACACCTTGTTGTAACCAAGGAGGCAATAATTCAAACATCATTTGGTATCTAGACATTACCTCTCTAGCGGCAGACGCTTTATTAGCAAGAATAGCAACATTCTTTGCATCATGGAAATTAGTATACCAAAGAATATATGCGGCAGAAGTTTGCGTCTTTCCCTGTTGTCTGCCTTCCATGAGAATAACTTTTCTATTCTCATGGATAATCTTTATTTTATTCTTTTGACAATCATATAGTTTGAATGGTATAATACCATAATCAACATGGATAATATGACAATAAGTATCAATAAAATAAATGGGATCATTTTTACATTTAATATACTCTTGTATTTGCTCCTGAGTATACTGAACAGGCACATTCGCTGCTTTTAATTGAGGATTGCTGTTATATGTTAATGCAGCCATAATAAAAATTTAAATTTAAAAATGTTCTAGCCATGATTCTGATGTAATACTACCATCAGCAGGATCACCAATAGCAGTATAATTACTAAGTGGTTGTTGAGTAATAATATCATTAATATTTGCATTAACAGTAGTAATGATACCACTTGTAGAAGTATTACCAAAAAGATTTAATTTTAATGTAAAAGTTAATGTATGTGTTACAAATCTTCTAGTAGTAAAATCTCCATCATAATCATCTTGAACAGAAATACTATTTAAAATAATAGGAATATCTTGAACCACATTCATTTCAGGAACAGCATTAATTGATAATGTATATTCAGGAGTAAAGGTGGGTAAAATTTGTTCTATTATTTGTAATGCATCTTCTTGAGTTTTTGTCAAAATATATAAAGAAATATCAAGATTATATGGTACTGGTGAATTCAGAGTATTTAAAGAACTTATACCATCTCCACATTTTATTTGTTGCATTCTATTTGTTTTTCTTACTGAATCATAAGAATACCCAGTAATTTCAAAGGATATTCTAGGCAATGATGTATAAGTATGATTTTCAAGAGTAGGATCAGAATCTATTCTTACTATCCATTTTTCCTTTGGTGCATAACCTATAGGTACTTTTAAAGTTTGAACTGTTGTTCCATTAACAGAACCACCTTCTTTTCTTTCTATTTTTATATTAGAAAAAAGACTACCAAATCCTACAATAGTTTTTCTTATAATTCCGTGATAAAATGGAGTTTCGTACATTAAATATCTCCGAACGGATTATTAGTATCAAATACAATAGTAGAGGCTTCATCTAAAAATGAATTATTATCTCCATATGAATCTACTTTATCAATATCTACTGAAATAGTGGCTTCAATAAGTGCACCTACTCCATTTCCAATTATTTCAACATATGGTATAGATTTGTATCCTGTACCAGGATTGGTGATAATAATATCAACAATTTTTCCTGCGTTACTACCAGTGCCTATAACTGCTTCTGCTGTAGCACCATATCCAGAAGAATTTGTAAATTCTACCGTAGCAGTTGAATATCCAGATCCAACATTTGTAATATTAATTGCAGATACCCGTCCATAAATACTATCCGTAACATCAGTTGAAAATGTCTTTAGTGATTCAAATACATCAATATCATCATGTCCAGTATCAATTCTTTCAGAAGCATATTGAAACAATTCTACTTGAAGTTTATAGACATATAGTTTGCCTAATTGGTAGAAAGGATCTTGATGTTGGACAAATTTGATTTCAAATAAGCCTTTTGATAAAGGAAAGTAAATCAAATCTCCTTCATTTGGTCTAGTAGGTACGGTTGTTACCCCATATCTACCTACAAATTGTTCCCATCTTCTACGAGCAACAACAAGAGTTGCTGATTGTTCTACCATTAATCCAAACTTTTGAATCATGAATCCTTGACCAGCAAATGAATCAATGTTTTCAAAATACATTTCAATAGGAAATGCAGTTTTGAATTGGGATAATCTATCTTCTCCTAAAATATTATCTTTTGCGACTAATGTTCTAGGGATATACATCACTTCATTTCCATACATACGAAGTGATTCAATGATCAGATCTTCTACAAGATACTGTTCATTTTTTATACCGTGTGTAAAATATACATTAGTAGTTGTCATGATTTATCCCATGAACCAACTTAGTGGAGCAGATTTTGTCATTAAGTCATCTTCTAAATCTTTAATTTCATCAATGGCTTCTCTATATAAAGAATCGCCATCTAATGTGACACCACCTGGTAATTGTATACCAGAAAACTTTTTGATATTTGTTGCCCACATCTTTTTAAATAATGCAGTAGTATAATGTTTCAACCATAATTCTCCCCATATTCTAGGAGCATTGGCAGGATCTATTGCTCCATATCCATCAACCATAAAGTATTGACCAATATGAGTATCTACTTGCCATTTAATATCAAGATATAATTTATTTGTGAATCTATTAAATCGGATATCAGGTTTTGCATTAAGTTCAAAATCCAGCATTGATAAATGACTCATAACTGTTTTATAATAAATCATTGATGTTGAGGTTACATCATACAAATCATGCAAACGTAATTGATATTGCAAGTCAAACATATTCTTAGATGAAGATGCTTGAGCCATAGGAACAACTCTAGTTACACCATACATCAAATCGGGTAATGTAATATACCTATTATCATATACACCTTTAACAACTGGAGTTGTTGAACTTAAAGTAGCAGAAACTGTATCATTTGAAATAGTTTCACCAGCAAGAAAATCTCCGGTTATATTAACAACAAGAAGGACATTTCCTGTAGATGTTCTTGATTCTAATCTAGTACCTTCATCTATTGTTACAAAAGCAACTGCTCCAGATGTTAATCCAGATACTTTTGAACCATCTTCAAAAGACTCAGCATTATTAGTTGTAAGATTTAATACAGAAGCAGTAATCATATATTTGGCATATACTTGTTCAATACCTTCTGGATGATATAATCTCCAATATTCAAGTGCCTCATCAATACGATCTTCCAATTGATCATCATCAACATTTATCTCAAGCACAGGTGCTCCTAGTGCTCTCAATGCATATTGTTTGAGTCCTTCTCTGCTTGTTATTGCCATCTTACTATTCCAATAATTAGTTTTATATACTATTTATATTATTTCCATTTTGGACCATCAAACCAACATGCAAGACTATATCTAGTGCCTTTTGTTACTGCAGTTGCTCTATGTTCTAAGAATGACGGAAAAAATGTTACAGTTCCTTGAGTTCGAATATCATTAAAATTAGGATATTCTTCTAAATTAAATAATTCAAAATCACCGCCATCATATTCTAATGGATCAGTCAATTGTATTATAGCAGTTAATTTTCTATGATATATAGGATCATTATTCATCCAAAATACATCATGATGTCTTTTATATTCACCTTGATATGATGCATCATATTCCGCTAATTGAATATATGACAATTTAGAAAGATGAAAATTAAACCATAAATCATTACATTCTAATGCAGTATTCATCAATTTATCAAATAACCAAGTAAATGCAGGATTATCTTTTTGTATGAATCTAATTTTACTTTTTCTAATATCAGAATTATTAGAACTACCATCAACTCCCAATTTAGCATTTTCTGCCGGAATTTTTAGTCCTTCTTGTAATATAAAATCACATTGTTCTTTACTAAAATAGTTTTTATAGTAACACCATTCACCCTTCATTAATTCCCCATTTTATATTTAACCATACTCTTTCATGTATATAGTAGTCCACACTTAATAGAATATGCAGTAATGTTGCAAATCCAGTACTCTTTCCTATATCACCAATAAAAATATAAGTCCATAATATTGTGAATACCCAGGCAGTTATTCTATAAGTCAGCATTCTTACTATAGTTCTTCTATGAGTCTCCATAGATAGTTTCCTTCAAGAATTCATAATGTGTAGGTAATTGATTTACTATTTCAACTGTTTTTGCTCTATGTTTTAACCAAGTATCCCAAGTATCATATACGTCATTTAATCTACCAAATTCTCCTAATATAAACTTAACTCTACTTTCATCAACTACATTTTGTCCCATTCCTGCAAAAATATAAGATATACCTCCAACATCATTGCTCATAACTCTAGACCTATGTTTTCTATATGAAATTTCATTATAAGCATTCAATACACTAGCCTTAAATTCTGTTAGATTTGTAGAGTATGTAGTTTCTTCAGAAACATGGTTCCAATATGGAGTATCATTTCTCATTGATAAAGCATAATGTTGACTTATAAATTCTTTAAATCCAAATATCTGTTCTCTAAATGCATAATTGAAACAATCAATATCAAATTTAGTTACTCTACCATTTCTAGTTTTTAAAAGGTTTACGACTTTTATAATACACTCGTGAGTCAACATTAATCCAGTAGATTCTAATGGTTCAATAAAACCATTTGAAAGTCCTATACCTATAACATTCTTTTCCCAGGTGCGCTCGTGTACACCATGTTTAATTTTGATATGGCGAACTTCCATCTCATCAACTCTTACATCATCCTGACATATCATTCTATTAGATTTTAAATGGTTTCTAAATTGTTCTTCTGCTTCTTCTTCGGTTGCAAATTTACTCGAATAGACATATCCAGTACCAATTCTGTCCCAGAGAGGAATATTCCATACCCAACCAGATTCTATAGCAGTACAACTAGTGACACACTCCATTTCTTTATCTTTATCGACATATGGAATTATACCTGCAACTGCTCTGTCATTATGTAAAGTATCATGAAAAGAGATAAATGGTACTTTTAATTTATCTTCAAGTAAAAATGATTTAAATCCTGTACAATCAATAAACAAATCAGCAGTTAATATACCATTATTTTCAGATATAATATGTTCAATATTGCCTTGAGAATCAAGCGTGGCATCTATTACATTATCAAAAATATGGGTCATTCCTGTAGGAAGACATACATAATCTCTAAGATAGTTGCCAAATAATGTTGCATCCATATGATATGCTGTATCACTATTAAAATTAAATCCACGTATTAAATGATTTTCATTCTTAGTCATTTTATTTGCATCAGTCATAATAACTGAACTATGAAAAAACTCTGCAAATGTATATGGGTCTAATTCTGGATTTAAAGCCTTAATACTAAACCACGACATTAAACCACCTGACTTATCTGTAAAGTCATACATACCAAAAGGATAATGGAATACATGTGGTTCTTTACTTGGGGTTTCTCTAAAATCTAAAAACTTAATTGAAGTTTTATAAGTAGCATTGCAATGTTTCATCCAATCTTCATCTTTAAGTCCAAGATACAGTAAGAATTCATTTATTTGACCTATAGTAGATTCTCCTACTCCTATTGTAGGAATATTAGGAGATTCAATTAATGTCAAGTTGACAGATGGCAGTTGTTTTGATATAGCAGCAGCCGTCATCCAACCAGAACTACCGCCGCCCACTATCACTATATTCTCAATTTTATTTTTCAAAATGTTTTCCTAAATTGCAAAGCAGAATCTATATCTTGTATACCAAATGTTCTTTCGCATTCATGACAATCCCAACATTGATTTTTACATGTACTTAATATCTTTTCTAATCTTTTACCTTTATCGGTAGACCATATTCCATTGTAACCTTTATATGATGATTTATAATCATTTTTAGTGAATCTAGTATCAATCCATCCTGGGATCCAATCATGTACAGGTATTAGATTATTTTCTATAATATCATTATAATCATCAGCATACACAGTATCAATAACAAACGTACTTTGTTGGTCTATTTTTTGTGTTTTAAGGAACCAAACTGCTTTTACATTTTTGATATCTTTTGCAAGAAAAGGCGCATGTGTTAATCTACCAGAAAACTTAAATATATCTACTAAGTCTAAGAATTGATTAATTGTGTCAGCATCAGAAGCAACTAAGTCAATACCAACTCTAGGTAAAGATTTAAATTCTTCAGAACCTCTCCACCCATTACAAGATAGATTGGCAGGAGCACCAAAATATTCTGTACTAATAACTTCTCCAACAGAATCATGTTCTTTTTTGAACGGGCAACTGTATACACAAGATTCCGCAATCAGTAATGAAGTTAATAATTTCTTTTTTGGGTTTTTAGCATTTAGATAATCTTGTGCTTTTTTAATTTTTCTTAGTTCTTTAATATTTCTATTAAGACTTCTATCTAATAAAATTGTATTATAACCAAGATAGGCATAATCTATAAATTGTTGTGCATCGGATACAATCTGATTAACGGTACTTTTCCAACGCATTTCGGGACATCTAATTTGTAACTCGCCTGTTCTAAGTATATGCTCAGAACTCATTGTACACGAACGAAGCCCTCTATCATAATATGAACCAATCCATTCAACAAATTGTGTTCTAATTTCATGATTAAAAATTACTTCATGCGGCACTTCTACGGTATTGAATGTAAGTGATATTTCAACACCTAATTCTTCCTGTATTCTGAATAGATAATCAATATGAGTGTCTGTAGCCTCAACACCCATAGGGTTACCGCATCTTTTATCTATTCCATTATACGTATAATAAAAATATTTACCAAAATAAATGTCATGAATATTATTTAGAAATTTAGGTGATGCATTTTTAAACATTGTATAATACGCATCACCATATTCTTCTGTTAATCTATCCCAGTGCGCAGTTGAAAATCTCTTTGTGTATTTTTGCATATAATATATTCATAATAAATTGTTGGTATACTATATATTCTGATTTTCTACAAGGGCAATATTCCAAGCCAATACTACTGCAGGATCATCCTTAGGAATATTAGCTTTAACTTCAGTAATATGAGTAGCCCACGGACCATCAGCTGATATTGAGCCTGTCGCTTGTAGTTCTTTATATAACATGTCAAGTTGATTGCCTATTTCAGTATAAGCAATTCCTCTTGCGACCTTATATGCATTTTCAGCAAAACCGGGAGATGTTAATATGTCAAATGCTTTGAATTCTCCTGTATCTGGATTGTAAGTGTGTGAACTAATTACATCATCAGGACAATCTATCCATGTAAATGACGGTGATACTTCAAATTCTTGTCCTACTTCCACAACTTCACAAACTCTGCCTATTTCCGCCTCGTGTAATAACGCTCTTTTCATTTTATTTGTACTCCCATACAACTACTAAACCTGCCTTTCCTGAATTACCAGGGAAATTTTGATCTGTTGATCCGCCACATCCACCACTTCCTGGTGCAGCCGCTCTTTCCCCACCTGGATTTTGATGTCTTCCTGTTAAATTGCTACCCCCACCCCAATAACTTGGGCCACCCTTGCCTATAGCACCATTACCCAAACTATTTCCGTGGCCTGTTCCCATGCCACCGTATAGATTTATATCGCCGCCTGATCCAATTCCTCCGTGGCCGCCTGTGTGAGTATAATTAAGATTAGATCCATATCCCCCGGACGCCGAACAATATGACCCAAATGAACTAGCACCACCAGAGATTCCTGAAGAATATGTAGTAACTGCTCCACCGCCGCCAACTGTGACGGCAACTGTAGAAACTTGTGTGACATCTATTCTCATTTCAGAAAACCCACCGCCACCGCCTGATTCACAATATGATGTACCTCCTCCACCGCCGCCAACCACCTTTACAACAACATTTGTGCAGCCAGAAGGTTTAGTCCAAGTTCCAGTAGCGGCAAATGTTGAAATTGAAAGCAACTTACCAGTATCAGTAGTTGATGTAAATGGTGCCACTTGAACAGAGCCATCACTATAAGTAACGCCTAACGCAGCATAATTTGACGCAATCTCCGCCTGAGTTAGTGTTCTATTGTAGATCGATACATTTGCAATAGCGCCTTTGAATAACCTATCAGTATTAAACCCACCACCAATAGTAACTGTAGGCATTTGTGTTGCCCAATAAGTATTAGAAATTGATGCTTTTTGTACACCATTTACATAACTTATCGCAGTATTGGTCGCTGTATTCCATGTCACTGTTAAGTAATACCAAGAATTAGGATTAAAGCCAGCATCTAATATATATAACCCACTTGCTGTTCCAGCATCATTGCCTACAACAATACCAATCGAACCTGCGGTAGTTTGTTCAAATCGAATGCCAAAATTATTAGCAGTGCCATTGTAGTGTGTATGGAATGGGTTTCTGTAGTTCTCTACTGCGGTAGAATTCAATAAAAAAGATATTGTTCCGTTAGTTGGAAACACACCAAAGTTTCCCAATGAAACATAATTAGTTCCATTAAAAACAAATGAATTGTTAGAAAATGTTGGCGATCCAACTAATGTGCCATTTCTACCATTTCCACTTAAATCCGACCATGTAGTTCCAGATCCAGGATACGTAGAAGCATCCAAATAACACATTAAGTTGGTTGTATTCCAAGTTCCGCCTAGTGTGATTGCCATATTAAAATTCCTTACTTATATGCATAAACAATAACCAACCCTGATTCTCCATTGGAAATACCTGCTGCACCTGCGCCATCATTTGTTCTACCTCCTGGACCACCTGTACCTGGAGAACCACTATATAATTTAGTGCTAGTAGTACTTCTATTGACAGTGCCACTAGACCCAAAAAAAGAACCTCCGCCTTGTCCTCCTGGAAAATGATTTCCGCCATTAGTATGTCCAGTTCCAACGCCACCATAAAGATTTATACCACCACTAGAACCTACGCCAGCATTACCACCGCAGTGACTTCCTCCTGTATTTGCACCACCGCCGCCAGTAGCAGAACAATAGGCTCCAAATGAACTGGTGCCTCCAGAGGCACCTGCTGCATAATAGGCAACTGAAGCCCCACCGCCGCCAACTGTGACGGCAACACTAGCAACTGCGGTTACATCAATAACCTTTTCTGTGTAACCTCCTCCGCCTCCAGACTCGCAATATCCTGCCGCGCCGCCGCCGCCGCCAACCATTTTAACTAAGACGGAAGTACAGCCAGAAGGTTTAGTCCATGTACCAGTAGCAGTAAATGAAGTGATGTTAATGATTCCCCCAGTTTCAACTGAAGAATCATACTTCGTTGCTTGGCTAGAAGAATTATTAAAAGTGACCCCAGATGAATCTAATGTAATTGCCATATTTAGTTCCTATGAATATGAATAAACAACAACTAAACCACCTCCGCCGGCGCCGCCTACCCAAGCCTGCATAGCCCCACCTGTTCCTCCGCACCCAGGAGAAGTGTATCCCACGGCAGAATTTTGAGAGTGTGATGCTCTTCTTGGTCCTCCCCAATAACTTGAACCACCAGTTCCAACTGCTTCTCTACCTCCTGTATTGCCATGGCCAGTTCCACAACCACCTAGAAAATTGACATCACCACTAGAACCTACTCCGCCATGACCACCTGTATGACCAGCGTGTTGATTTGCCCCATACCCACCTGTTGCAGAGCAGTAAGAACCAAATGAACTGGTGCCTCCTTGAGTTGCAGCCGCATAATATGTTACAGCAGCTGCACCTCCGCCAACTGTGACGGCAACAGTAGATACTGAAGTTACATCAATTACCTTTTCACTATATCCACCTCCGCCTCCAGACTCGCAATATGATGCTCCGCCGCCGCCTGCGCCAGTTACCTTTACAATTACTTTTCTACATCCAGAAGGTTTAGTCCATGTACCAGAAGCGGTAAAGGTCTGAGTTGCAAGTAATTTTCCGGTATCGGTGGTAGCATCATAAGCAGAACCTTGAACTGAGCCATCAGAAAGGGTTATGCCTTGTGTAAGATATGCTAAGTTTTGTTGAATCTCCGCCACTGACAAGACCCTGTTGTATGCCATAACATACCCGCATTGACTACCTGATTGTTCTGACAATACTCCAGATTGAGACCATGCTCCAATTGTAATTCCATTAGGACCAGCGGTTCCTCCTGTCCCAGAAGCAATTTGAGTTCCATTTTCATACAACTTATAATCGTTCGTAGTGCCTGTCGCAGCCCAATGTCTATAAACAGTATCAAATGATCCAATTGATGGTGTTACCCACCCCATAGAAAAATACATTTTTACAGCATTGCTCCAATGACCCATAAGCCAGTTGTTACTCATGCCCGTAACAATTCTTCCTCCGGTTGAGCCGGTATAACCTGACCCTGCTAAAACCGTAAAAGCACTAGCAGATAAATTTACACCTGGAATAGTAATACATTGGGTCGAACCATTAAAATTAAATTTACCATTACTAACTGTCGGGCTTGCTACTAATGTGCCATGATTTCCAGTACCACTTAAATCCGTCCATACTGTTCCAGACCCTGGATACGATGATGTTTTATTAGCATCTAAATAACAAATCAATCCACTAGCAACATAACTATCAGTTCCTATAGTAATCGCCATATTAATTACCTCTTAATTCTTTAACTTCTGCTCGTAATTCTTTAATTGCCTCAATAAGCAATGGCACTAACTTTTCATATTGCACTGTTAGGTAGTTCTCACCAGATTTACTATTACCATCGCCATCCATATCGAATGGTGCGAGTTTAACTGCTTCAGGTAATACCTTTTGCACTTCTTGTGCAAAAACACCAACTTGTTGATCCTTGTCGGTATAACCAAATGATTCTGCTAATTCGTTCTGTGTGAATAACATACCAGTTAAAGTATCAACTTTATCTAGTGCATTGGTAATCGGTTTAATATTCTCTTTGAGTCTCTTGTCAGAATACATGGCAGTAATAGAACCTGTTGCCAGTATCTGTCCGGCAGCACCAACTGCTGTTGTACCAATACTGAGACACCCTGCGGAGGTTAATCTTGCTTTTTCTGTTGGGGCTAAATTTAATGCTGTCGATGTAGCAAAGATTAATTGCCCTGTGGGGTATTGCCCATTGGTTCTTGCACCATATTGACAAGCAATCCAAGCAGCTGAATATTGATTTGTTGATGCTCCAGTAATTGTAGCAAAGTTTAATTGTGAAAGATTATTAGTAGTTGTGTTGGAATTTGAAATGGTAATAGCATTTGTACTTGATCCTGCGGTTATAGCTGTACTAGAACTTTGAACTACTAAGGGTCTTGCAGCATTTACACTGTCAAGTACAGAATTAACACTCGTCCCAATCCCCACGTTGCCTCCTGATGGATTGAGTGCTAAATCTAAACCACCTGCTGAATCATTGAGATATGTTTGTATTACTTGAACACCACTTGTTGTGGAACTAAATCCTGTTGCATACCCAATATCGGCACCTCTCATGTATAGATATGAGTTTGCTACAGTTATGGCTGTATTTCCAATAATATTTTTGGCAATATATAACTTTTGACCACTACCGCTAGTAGCACCAAGTAATAAGTTGCCTGATGATATAGTAATTGCTGTAGACCAACTTGCAGTAGAACCGTCTGTCGTCAATAAACGACCACCATTACCTGTTTGAGTTGGTAAAGATACGGGTGCTGCTTGCCAACTTGGTGCCGCTCCAACTCCATTACTTGTAAGTAAATATCCAGCAGTAGAGGTTGCTAACATTGCTGTAGTATTAACAGCAGATTGATACGGTATAGTACCTAATGAACCGCCGCCTAAATTAGTAGAAACTGAAGGTGATGTAACTTGCCATTGAGTTTTTGCTAAGTTGTAAGTATATTGGTTCCCACCTAATGTTACAACCTGACCGTTTGTAGGTGATGAAGGAAAATCTATCATTTATTTTGCTCCTAGTTGAATTTTCAATTCATCAATTTGATTCTGTTGTTCTTTAAATCCCTGTATCAATAATGGAATAAGTTTATCATAATATACTGTAAGATACTTATCATCTATAGGAGCAGGTACAACAATTTCAGGTAACACTTTCTGAACTGATTGTGCTGATACCCCAACTTCACGTTTAACTGTATATCCTAATTCTTGAGCAGTTTCATTTGCTTCATAATAAAAACCATCAAGAGACATAATCTTTTCTATTGCATTTTCAATTATACCGAGTTTAGTTTTTAATCTATCATCAGAATAGTATGCAGTAATGTTATTAGTTGCACGTATTTCACCTGCTACAGCAGATGCTGGTGTACCTATACCCAGCGAGTTTAATTGTACGTTAGATGCAGTTGTATATTGTGTACCTGTAGGACCAGTAGGTCCGGTAGGTCCGGTAGGACCTGCCACAGTAGATGCTGCACCTGTAGGTCCGGTAGGTCCGGTAGGTCCGGTAGGGCCTGCCACGGTAGATGCTGCACCAGTAGGACCAGTAGGTCCAGTAAGTCCGGTAGGTCCAGTTGGCCCTGTAGGACCAGGAACGGTAGATGCTGCACCAGTAGGTCCGGTTGGACCGGTAGGACCTGCCACAGTAGATGCTGCACCGGTAGGACCAGTAGGTCCCGCAGGTCCGGTTGGACCAGTAGGTCCTATTGATCCAGGCAAAGAAGGCGAAGCATCTACCCATTGTGAAGATGTACCATCATTAAAATAGATATATGTTCTTGCTGCAAGAGAATCCCACCATAATTGACCTGCAACTGGAGATACTGGAGCAGTATCACTTACAGATATACCTCCTGAAGAAGGTGTTGACCAAGTACCATCTCCACGCCAAAAGGTTGAAGCAGATGCACTTGTACCACTATTAAGTCTTGCTACTGCTAAATTTCCTGATGTAATATTTGTAGCATTAGTTGTATCTGTTGTTGCTGATGCTGCTAATCCAGAAATTTTTGTAGAAGCAATAGCAGCTGAAGCAGAAATATCTCCATTAACAATTGTGCCATCCGCAATCATTGTACTAGTTACAGTACCTGTATCTCCTGTAGTCACTATAGTACCATTTACATCAGGAACTGTTAATGTTCTAGTAGTTGCTGTAGTTATACTTGATAATTGAAACTGTAATTTTTTAGTAGCATCAGTTTCATCAATGAAATATGTTGTGCTATCAGATAATGATTTATTTGTAAGAGTCTGCGCAGTGGTTGTATATACTCCATTAGTCACAGTTCCAGCATTACCGCCAATACTTAAATTAGCAACTGCAGTAGTTGATGTAACAACAAATGGGGCAGTTCCAGTAGCCACATTTGATATAAGTACAGGTGCAGTAAAATTAACGTAAGATGTAGTGCCTGTAGTCATCATTGTTTCTACAGTAGTAAGACCTACAGCAACTCCAGAACTTGTTGCATTACCTATTTGAAAAGATAAAGAACCTGTAGAACTATCAACAGTTGATACAATTCGAGCAGATGAACCTAAACCTGCACCCACAGCGGTATTATCAGGTGTTCCATTATAATGATTGAAACATACATTAGCATTGCCATAACCATCATTAGTAGATAAAGCTACTCCTCCACTACCAACTCCTACATTAACTAAACTGAAATAACCTAAATTTGGTGTTGTTGCACCAACTGTTCCATTAATATTAATAGAAGCAGTACCAGTTAGATTTGTTACTGTTCCTGAAGATGGAGTACCTAATGCTCCACCTGTAGAATATTTGCCATTAAATGTATTCCAATCAGTAGATGTTAAATATCCAGAAACAGAAGTAGTTGCGGCAGGAATACTTAAAGCAACTGCTGTTGAACCATTATAACTTGTCCCTACTAAAGGTGCACTAATAGTTAAAGCATTAAGATTAGATCCTAAAGATACACCTGAAATAGTAGATGAGGCAAGTTTAGTTATTGCAATCGAACCTGCAAGCATGGTATTTGTAACAGAACCTGTATCTCCTGTAGTTACAATTGTTCCTGTAATAGCAGGTATTGTAAGAATTGTTCCAGTACCTACTGCAGCAGTTGGTACCAATTGAACTGTACCTGATGTAGAACCGGGTAATGTAACTGAACTAATTCCTGTTAGTGCAAGATTAGCACTTGCTCTATTTAAGGTGACTGCAGTTGTACCAATATAATGTGTAGAATTACCTAATACTGTACTTGAAATAGTACCAGTTAAATTTCCAGCAGTAGTATAGTATGATCCATGTTGCCCATCTAAATAATCTGAATTTAAATTAGATACAAGAGTAGTAGAAGTAACTGTTAATGGCGCAGTACCAGTAGCAATTGTAGAAGTTAATGAACCAACTTGTAATGGAGCATATGTTACACCTGTAAAATCTAATGTAGATGAACTAGGTTCTCCAGTCATCCCACTAAATAATTTCCACACACTATCAGAAGCATCACGTACTAATCCAGTATGTAAATGGGTACCATTATTATACGCCCCAACTATACCTAAATCAGTAATATCTGCAACATTATTATCACCAATATAAATTAATGGATCATTAACAACAAGTTGTGTCGCCGATAATTGTGTTGAACCACCACCAAAAGTAATATTACCATAAACATATAAATCATGTTGAATTGATGTTGTGCCAGTATGGGCAGTATTACCTATGGATATAGCAGTGGATGCTCCGCCAATATTAATAGTTGTAGCAGTTGTGTTTAATAAATCAAATGATGTACTTCCGGTAGTTAAACTAGTTGTAACTGCCGGTGAGGTAAGGGTTTTATTGGTAAGAGTTTGAATACCGGTAAGAGTTGCAACAGTTGAATCTATGGCAATAGTAACACCAGTAGAACCATTATAACTTGTACCAGATAATCCAGTTCCAATAGTTAGAGTATTAAGATTAGAACCTAATGATATACCTGATATTGTGCTATTTGATAATTTTGCATTTGCTATAGAACCGGCAAGCATGGTATTAGTAACAGTACCAGTATCACCAGTAGTTACAATTGTTCCAGTAGTAGCAGGTATTGTAAGAACTGTTCCAGTTCCAACTACTGCTGTAGGTACCAATTGAACTGTACCAGAAGTAGGACCAGGTAAAGTAACAGAACTAATTCCAGTTAATGCTAAATTTGCCGAAGTACGATTTAATGCTACTGATGTTGAACCAATATAATGAACATCTGCTCTTAATGCAACGGTAGAATCAATTGCAATAGTAACTGCAGAAGAACCATTATAACTTGTTCCAGATAATCCGGTACCAATAGTTAAAGCATTTGGATTTGACGCAGTAATTGTTGCAGACCCACCTAAACTAATAGATGATCCATTTACAGTAATTGAACTATTTGTTAATTTAGTGTTGGCAATAGATCCTGCCAACATTGTATTTGTGACAGAACCTGTATCTCCAGTTGTTACTGCAGTTCCAGTTATGGCAGGTAATGTAAGCGTATTTGTTCCTGCAGTAGCAGTTGCTAAAACAGTAATAGTACCAGATGTTGATCCAGTTAATTGAAGATTAGGTGTGATTGCCCCATTCTTTACTACAAACTCGTTTGCCATCTCATTTCCCTATCCACGAGATTAAAATTATACAACTATTGTTGTTCTTGTTATATTTATAGTTGCTGAAGTTGCTGATCCCATTGTTACTAGTAATCTAACATTACTTGCACTAATATCTGTAGCAAATGTTCCAAGAGAACCTCCCGTGTTCATCATACCATATTCAGTAGTAGTAGTAATTGTACCATTATGAATAACAAGAATTTCTGAAACTTGATAATTTGTTCCTTGCGTAATTTGTACAATGTATTTTGCAGATCGATAAGTGGCAATAGCAAATGTATCTACTGCAGTTTGAGATAATGTAGCAACTGTTGCTTGTATTACATTTTCATTGGCAATAGTTATAGAACCGGTTTTCTTATCAAATGCATTTAATGATTTATTTGATAGTGCTTGAGAACCAGTTAAAGTAGCAACAGTAGAATCTATTGCAATAGTAACACCAGTAGAACCATTATAACTTGTACCAGATAATCCAGTACCAATAGTTAATGCATTTAAACTATTACCAAGTGAAACACCTGAAATGGTACTTGCAGCCAATTTGGTAATTGCTATAGAACCAACAAGCATGGTACTAGTAACAGTACCAGTATCACCAGTTGTTACAATTGTTCCAGTAACTGCTGGTATTGTTAATATTGTTCCAGTACCAGCCGCAGCAGTAGGTACCAATTGGACGGTACCAGAAGTGCTTCCAGGTAATGTAACTGAACTTATACCAGTTAATGCAAGATTAGCGCTTGATCTATTAATAGCAACCGATGTAGTACCAATAAACATAGTTTGAGAAGGAGAAGCATAATCAGTACCTGCAGTAGCCGCACTAATTGCAGTTCCATTTCCTTTCAATAAACCAGTAATAGAAGTTGTTAAAGTAATAGCAGGTGTAGTTGTATTAGTAGCAACAGTACCAGCAAATCCATTAGCAGACACAACAGAAACAGAAGTTACAGTACCTGTACCAGCACCTGATAATAAATTTGAACCTACTCCAGCAGTGGCGGATGTTAAATCAATATAAACACCGCGATTAGTTCCGCCATCTTCCCAAATACGCAACTTGTTTTGATAGACATCTATTCTCACCCCTGAACCGCTAATAGTGCTATTGGTTTGAGGTTTTGTTAATAGAATTTCACCGCCTTCATCGCCACTAGAATATGAACTAACAAGATTTCCTGTAGAAGTTACAGAAGAACCAGTAATATCAGCGGGAGTAGTTCCACCAATAATACAGTTGTTTAATGTACCACCAGAAATGGTACCTGTATTAATTGTGGGAGAGGTAAGAGTTTTATTTGTGAGAGTTTGAATACCAGTTAGTGTACTAACTGTAGAATCTATGGCAATAGTAACTGCAGAAGAACCATTATAACTTGAACCAGATAATCCAGTTCCAATAGTTAAAGAAGATGGAGTTACATTAAATGATTTGATCGCATTAGATGCATTTTTAAAATACAGTTTTTCATCTGTATAATTTAATGCTAATTCACCATATGATAAATCAGTAGTTAATGGAACTTTAGAAGCAACGGAAGACTTCTTTAATAGAACTTTATTTGCCATTGTGATTCCTAAAAAGGATTAATAAAAGGGGAGTAATAACTCCCCTGAATACTATTATTTAGTATGTACCGCCGTCAATATCACCCCAAGTAGGAACACCTCCACCATTCATTTGAAGAACTTGGCCAGATGTACCAGCAGCAAGTGTTGAAAGTGTATTTGTTGCAGAAGAATATAATAAATCACCAAGTGTATAACTTGATAAACCAGTACCACCTTTAGTAGAAGCAATAGCAGTACCAGACCAAGTACCAGTAGTAATAGTGCCTAATGTTGTAATAGATGATTGACCAACATAGGTAGAAGCAATATCTATACTATCAGCATTAGCAGTAATTCTATTTGTAGTACCAACAACATCTAATACACCGGATGTTAATGTTAAACCTGTTCCAGCTACAGTAGATTTTAACTGAATATGATCAGTTGCAATTTCTAAACCACCATTAGTAGCAACTTGTACAAAGAATGTAGTACCTGTTATTCCTAAACCATCTCCAGCACCGTATGCACCCGCACCAGAGAATTGTACCCAGTTTTGGCCTGTAAAACTTGTTAAATATGTATTTGACTGAACCCATCCAGTATTGGCATAACTTGTACCTTCTTGGATGAATATAGACGCGCCAATTAACTCGGTATATGTATTAGCATCTTCAGTTCTTATTAAAGTATAGTTTGATCCACTTTCTGTATATTCGTAAATACCTTTATCAGCAACAGTTGATTGACCAAGCAATAATAATCTATATCCAATATCTAAAGCACCATGACCATCTATATTAAGAGCAGTCATAGAAGCAATTGTACCGGTCAATGGTACATTTACAGTAGCTAATAAATTAGCCGCGGTTTTCCATGTTAAACCTGTAACTTTATTATCTACATAGTCTCTATTAGCAACATCAGTTCCAGTTGATGGAGAACCAACATTTACAATTCTAGCACCATTAACATCAATAGCACCGGTACCATTTGGATCAAGAGAAATATCACCATTAGTATCAGTTGATGTAATAACATTACCATTAAAATTCAAGTTATCAACTGTTAATTCTGTTATACCAGCAATTGATGTAGATGTATTACCTAATGATACCGTAGTAGAACCAAAAGTAACAGAACTATTAGTTAAAGAACTATTTGCAATATTTGATAATGTATTATCCGCAGCATTAATGGTTTTATTTGTAAGTATATCAGTAGTTGCTTTACCAACTAAAGTATCAGTTGCTGCAGGTAATGTAAGTGTATTTGTTCCTGCCGTAGCAGTAGCTAAAACTGTAATAGTTCCTGTCGAAGAACCATTAAATTTAGCACCAGTTCCACCTATTATAGGTAATGTTAATGTTTTATTAGTAAGTGTTTGCGAACCTGTTAATGTAGCAACAGTTGAATCAATATCAAATGTTACAGTATTATTTGTTATTGCCGATGTAAGACCTGTTCCACCAACAAATGATAATGTATCAGTTAATAATCCTACAGCATCTGTTCCAGTATCGCCTGAAATATTTAAATTAGATGCTACAGATGCAGTAGTTACATTTGTAAGTTGACCTTGAGCATTAACAGTAATTACAGGAATTTCTGTAGCAGAACCATAAGTATTAGCACTTACAGCAGTGTTTGTAATAGAAATTGTAGTTGTATTACCACCGTCACTATTTGTAACTGTAATACCTGTTCCTGCAGTAACTGCTCCACCTACAGTATCATAAATATATTCTGCAAGAGAAGTAGACGTATCTCCAATATATGGATTACCAAGTACGGTTTTCCCAATACCATTAGGCGTAAGAACAATATTACCATTACTTAATGTATTGATAGTTCCTGGTATAGTTAATGATCCATCATTATTTAATGTTAATGTACTAGTTATAGCGCCACCAGTACCAACTTTTAAATTGATTACACCATCACGATCTTGACTTAAATTAACAGCATAAGAATCTAGGTGTAATGAAGAACCTGAATAAGGTCCTGAAACTATTTTACCATTACCACCAAGTTCAATATTAGTTGTAGCGGAAAGTTTTATACCAGCACTTGAACTTAATTCATTAGTTTTTAAAGTAAAACCACTGACTCGTAACTCATCTAAACCTTTACTAGAGTCAACAACTAGAGCAGAAGATGCAGTTAATATACCTGGAGTATGATCCAGCATATCAGTGAAATATTTACCACCTATAACATAGTGATTTGTAGCATTTCCTGCTGTTTCTGTACCTATACCAATATAAAGTCTATCGCCACCATTACTACCACTATCGGTTAATGCTGAATATGCTAATTCGCCAGCAGCTAGGGTACTTGGATTACCACTGACGGTACTTCGTTTAATTCTTATGGTTGATGCCATTTTTTAGTTATCTCCGTTAAAATTCGCCAGCTTCCATATCTTGTAAATCAAGATGTATGGTGGATGTCCATTTATTTGTAGTAGAATTAAATACAAGCACCGAACCATTTTGTAAAATCGAAGTATCAACATTACCTATATCAGACATAGAACCAAGTATTGCAGGATTGGCTAAATTAGTCGAAACATATGGGCCCGAATCATATCCAATCGATGCAGTTAAATGGTTTTGATCTACTATTGCTATAATATCTGCCATATTATATCTGTGTTATTTGAGGTGTTATTGTAACTATCCCTTCGATGACTCTTGTTTTTATTCCAGTGCTTGTTTTTGTTATCTCAATATCATAAAGGTATCTTCCAGGAGGTATTGCTCCTGACTCAGATGAAGTTAATTGGATACGAACTTTACCTGCAATAGCATCATAAATAGTGGTGTTAAAGTTAAAGGCAACAGATGAATTATACGATTTACGCATCTGCGATTTTGCTGTATAACCTGTTAAATCAAGTGGTATAGTTGTTGATGATGCAACAGTAATTATATTACTATAATCTGCGCCAGCATCAACAAATAGATTAGCTACTGTTGCCATTTAAATTCTCTTTTTATTAAGCAATACGAATTAAACCAGTTGTACTGTTATTTGTAGGCATTGTCAATGTAAAAGTACCTGAAGTAATACTTTGTGATGAAAATGTAAATACACCAACAGCATTTTTACCTGCTACGGTTGAGTTATAAATTAACATTGTATCAAAACCAGTAATAGTAACACCTGTCCAAGTCATTGAACCAGATGGAGTCCAATAAGTTGTACCACCAGTATTTGCTGGAGCAGAAGCATTAGTAATTGCTTGTCCGCCTGCAGCATAAGTACCTGTTGCAGAAACTTCACCAAGTGTTGTATAAGCTCCAGAAGCTGAAGATAATGTAGCAGTTGCTAAGTATAATGCACCATAAAATGTATCTGCTGCAGCTTTACCGCCTGTAGAGATAGAAAATGCATGAACACCGTTCATTAAATCAGTTTTAAAAGTATTGCATAAACCTGCAGTATTTGCCATTTTTGTATTTCCTTAAATTTAAAAAGTTGATTGTTCTACGCCAAGTTGTCCAAATGGATTATTTGTGTAAGTATGAGCATTTGATTTCACTAATTCTTCACCTAAAAACCATTTTTCACCGAACAAAATATATGCAGAATCTACAATCCACTCGGTTTTATATGTTAATGCTGCTTCAGGGATATTACCCTTTGAAGTATATATTAATGGTGCATCAGTTGGGTTTGCATTAGCAATCGCATCAGAATAGTCTATTTCAGCCATAGTATTTTCTCTTTATATAATTATAGATTATTTATAAGTTTTAAATCTCAATACAAAATTATTTGTTAGAAATTAATTCTCTTAATTCATTTATTTGTTGTTGTAATTCTTTTATGGCGCCAAATGATAAAATACCAAGTTTAGTATAATCTACGGCAAGAGAACCATCTTCACGTTGTTTTACCGCTTCAGGAAATACAGTTTGTACATCTTGTGCAATTATTCCAAAATCTGATTTTTGAAGAAAATAATTATCTTCTCCACCTCGTTCATTTATATATTCATCTGTCCAATCAAAATATTTAGAACCTATTGAAATAACTTTTTCTAAAGCATTATCAATTTCTCTAATATTATTTTTATATTTTTTATCAGATGAAACATATCCTACTATATTACCAGAAGCTCTAATTTCACCTGCTACACCAGATGCTGCAGTACCAACACCAATTGAATTAAATCTTGAATTTTGAGTTGTACTTGTAAATGTTGAAGCACTAGTTGCACTAGTTGCAGTTGTAGCATTTCCAGAAATTCCAATAGGCCAATTTGTACCAAAATCTGTACTATCAACTTGTACTCTTAATAGAGATCCAGATGACCAACCTATGTATATTTTATTGCCTGTTTGACTTGTTCCGCCGCCTTGTTGAATAGGTGTATAACCTAAAGCAGTTGTTACCGTACCACTAGTAATTCCAGAAATATATCCACTAGGATTTGATGCGTTATATGGTGTATAACCCAAAGCAGTTGATATGTTACCGCTAGTAATTCCAGAAATATATCCACTAGGATTTGATGCGTTATATGGTGTATAACCCAAAGCAGTTGTTACAAGTAATGATGATAATGCTGAACTAGTCCATGTAGTACCATTTGATGTTAATATATTTCCACTTGAACCAGGAGAAACAGTTTGAAATGTATTTGTGCCATTTCCAAGTAAAACTCCATTTGTAGTAAATGAAGATCCTCCAGTTCCACCTTGAGAAACTGCTAAATCAGTTCCTAATAATAATTGCGGTATAGTTATACTATAAGATCCGCTGACACTTGAAAAAGTTAAATTCGAATTCAAATACCAAGTTTTATTTACAGTACTTTCACTATAAATATCACCTTTATTTAAATATAAACTATAATTAGTAAGACCATTTTCAGCAGAACAATATAAACCTATATTAGAACCACCTGCATGAGTATCACTAGAATATCCTTTAACACCAATTGCCTTTGCTGTGGATCCAGTTGTATTTACATGGGCTTCACCTATTATACCAATACCTTTAGATACACCATAAGTATATCCAACTCCATATACACCTACTCCATATGCCATAATATAGGCAGTACCTGAAGGAGTGCCTATATTAGCAATTGATAATGTAATTACATTTGTTCCAGTATTAATATTTGTTATAATAGCATCTGTTGCTACACCAGTTGCAAAAACAACTTGACCAATATACATTCCTATTACATCACTAAGTGTAATAGTAGTTCCACCTGATGAACCTGTAACAATAGTTTTAGCTAAAAAAGATCCTGTATTTTCTGATGCTAAGCCAATATTATGTGATTCGTTTTTTTGAATACCAGACGCAACACTTGAAAATACAGTAGTTGAATTTGGAAATCTTGTAGAATTTGCTTGACTACCAATATATAAGTTTGTATCCCCGGTTTTTAATAATCGGGTTTGTATATCAACATTTAAATTAATAAAGTTATTATCAACTTCAGCATTAGTCAATGTTGAATTTTTGACCGTTGCACCTGTTCCTGCAGTTGATCGAGTAGTTATGGCAGCCATTAATTTGTCCTGTTAACAGTATATTTACTTATTTATAAGTGTTAATAACATTTGTTTTATATCACTAATATCATTCTTCAACATCTGTATTTCATTATTTTGGCGGGCAACTAAATCTCTTTGATATAATTGCAAATTTCTTTTATTCATATATTCATTATATCCATTATCTGATGTATTGATTATAGCACGGGACTCTACATCCCGTACTAAATCACTATTTCCAGTTACTTTTAAATATTTAGTATTATGCACAAGCAATAATTCTCAAATCTTTAATAGTTGGTACTGCACAAGTATTTGTAGATTGCATTACTAACTTAACAGCAACAGTATCAAATTGTCCAGTAGTTGAATGGATATTAACACTACCTTGAACAGTACTTTCATTAACTACAGACATTGTCAAAGTAGATTTACCTACATCTGCACCTGTACCATCAACAATAGCAGTAATAACTGCAGCAGTACCTACGCCTATACCTGTTACTAAAGCTCCAATTGAAACGCCTGTAGTTGTTGGAATTACAATCGTACTTGCTCCAGATACACCACTTATTGCATCTACAGTAATAATTTTATCAGTTTCTACATTGTAGTGATAATCGGTAAGTGCAAAATCTCCTAAATCAGTTTTTATTACTGGAGTAGGTGGTTCTATTTTAATCCAGTTTAATTCATCAATATTGCCAGATTTTACCACTTTATAATAAACAAATACATCAGAACCAACAGGAACATTAGCTACAAAATTTATTTTTAAATAACCACAAACTTGATTAAGCATAATGTTATTAGAAATATACTTGCTAATAGTTGAACTACCGGCAGGAGTAATTTCATCTTTAAACATTACTTTATTTACTAATGTTGTGCCAGATACTGAAGATTGGCTTGTAAAATCTTGTATTGAACTGTCATTAAATGTAAAGAATAATTTCCCAGTAGTACCATCATCAGTAATATGAGATACAAGTAATGTACCGTTATTTAATGATGAAGTTGTTCCTGCAATAGTAATATAAGATCCTATTGAAACTGCTTTTATATTATCCCTAAATGTAGAATTTGTACTGCTAATAGAAGCATTACCATATACTGTATCAGATGATTTAGGACTAAAAGTTAATTCAGTACCAGTAAATACAGATACTTCATCAATTACTGCAAGATTTGTATTACTTTCAGATGGTTTATTAATCTTATTTGATACCAATACAGAACTAACTCTATGAGTATCAATAATAGGAGATAAACTATCTTTTGTAGTTTTCATAACTGCTGTAATAGTTAATGGTTTTATTCCACTCAGTCCTGCATTAGTTTCATTAACTTCAGATACAATCATTCTTGGTGTATCAAAATAATTTGTATCATTAGTAACGCATGCAACCGATGCAGCATCAATAGTATATGGCGTTTCAGAACCATCAACAGATTTTCCAGATGCAGTTCTAATATTATAATTAATACTAGTTTCAGGGAAATTCAAATTAGCAAATGAAGGTTGAATAGCATCATACTGAATATTTTTAGACAATAACCATGTTTCAGTTGTGCCTGCAGGTCCACCATATCCAGAAGATGTAGCATTACCGCCCGCTGTAATTGTATAAGAATCCATATCAACATTTGCTATAATTCTATCACCATTTAAATTTGCTGCAGTGATACCATTTACAGTATTAACAATACCTGAAATTCTAACAGTACTTCCTGTAGGCATACCATGATCTTGATGCCATACTCTAACAATAGCAGATCCACTAGTTGTTTGGAATGGATAAGCATCCACAGAATCTTTTGTAACTTTTGTAGTTGGAATTACATCATTAATAAACTCTACTGTACCAGTTGCAGTTACATCAAATTTAGCTCTATATACAGTAAATTTCATATCCTGAGTATCACATGGAGTCCAAGATTGTCCATTTTGTGATTTATATAATACTCCAGCGTATGGTTGTTGTGTTATAGTTTGTGAAGAATCTGGAATAAGGTTACCCATTTCAGAAATCCAAACTCTATAAATAACAGAATCACTTAATAATACAATAGCATAATCAACAGCATCTCTTACATATACTGGACTTTTAAATACAAAAGTTGTGGGTGTATCATATTTAGGATATTGTACATTTCCGCCCTCTTCACTAGTTACAGTAACAATTGTCGAAGACAAATTAACTTGTTCTGGCATTAATGTAACTGTACTAAATGGTAATATACTTGCTCCAGGATAACCATTAACTGTTTCCCGAATTTGTAAAGTTACCGGAATATTAGGATCTTTTTTAGCAAAGAATATATCTACTTTAGTTAAGAAACAACCACCTGGTTGATCTTTAATATTAAATGTTTGAGCAAGAGGATCATACCAAGCAGATCCAGAAACTACTCGTTCAGAAGTTTCTGTAATAACTCTATTATCTGCTAAACGTTCTTGTACTAATTCACCATTTCTTGTAGCAGTATACGTAGCTTGCTTAGTTTGCAATACCCCATTTGCTTCATAAGTTCCAGTACCTCTAGAATTAAATGATCCTAATGGTGTTATACTATCTTGTAGTTTAAATTCACGTTTACCAGTTCTAAATCTAACACTATCAGTATTAGGAATATTAAATAATAAATTAACACTACCATTAAAATTAGTTATTAATGAATTTCCGGCAACTGCAGTTGTAGGAGTAGATGTCAAAATACCTGTAGCAAGACTTATATTTCCTGTTATTGTATCACCAGATAAAAATGAGCCTTTAACATTAACAACATATATTGATTTATGTCCAGTAGTTGGATTATATTCTACATCAACAATAACTGCCGTTGCAGGACATCCAGATGAATCAGGTGTTTGATATGAAGTAGAACCTCGATGTGATACAAATACAGTATCACCCTTTGTTAAACAAATTTCAGTATCACCATTTATTCTACGTTGTGTAGCAGAAGAATTACCACCAACATTAGATATATAATCAAATATCCCACTAACTGAAGTACCAAAACTTAATTTTGTAGCAGGTGTACAATATTGAGCAATATCAGCATTTTCGAAAAATGGATAAAATTGTGTTTCAGGTTTTAATGCTTTTGCTTGAATTAATACATTTCTAGTACGAATATATGGAATAACTGCTGAAGAAACAATCCTATCTTCAGTTAATTCGGTATCTACTTTTGCAACTAAAGTTGTATTAACACCTGTTCTATATTGACCTTTTGTAGTTGCGGTTGTAGTTGTTAAATTGTAAGATCCAGCATAAATACTCCAATGACCATTTAATGAAAAATTCTGTCCGGTTAATCCTCTAGCTTGGGCTTGGGCAGCATATGCGCCACTATATTTATTAGTAACTACAGGCCGACCTGTCCATTGAGTTTGCCACGAATTCCAAATAGTACCAAGTACTCCTGCTGATTCTGCAAGAGCTTTAATAGTATTATAATTACCTTCAACATTATTAATAATATCAGGTTTACGATTTGTTTCAAACCAATCATCAGATGAAGGAGTTAATTCCATTTTGCCAAGAAAAGTAAAAATCGCAAATGGATTTATACGTTCAGTTCTTGAACCTAAAGTTTGTTCTGCTATTTTAACATGATCTACAATAGGTAAAGTTACAACATCACCGTACATTTTATAATTACTAGATGTTCTAGCTCCCTCTGTTTTATTTTTCTCAATCATATTAATATTTTGCATCGTAAAAAACGGAAGCAATTCATTATTTTCTTGATCAATAGCACACAAATAATCAGGAGATATAGTATTACCTACACCATGCCCATTAAAACTATCAACAATAAATCCATTTTGGTATCTATCCAAACCAGAACTATCTAATACTTTCATTGATGTTGTTTCTTGTTCCAACAACGATAAAGATGTATAATATTCTAGATTTTCAATACGTTTTTCTAATTTACCAATATCCCGCATAGTATAACGTTTATTTTCTGCTTTTGAGAAAATAACATTATCAATAGTAGTGTCTAATGTATATGGAGCAAGAGTTAATGAATATAACTCCATGCCAGTAGACATTGTAGGTGGTTGTGAAGGTGGTATATTTGGAGTTCCTTTAATATCTATAAAATTTCCTGTATAATCAATAAAGATTTTATCAATTCTAGGTAAATAATAATCGTAATCTATACTTACATCAATAGCTCTTTTTGGTAAATATGTAGTTGAAGTCCAAGAAGAACCATTATATGCTGGACGGAAATCAATAGTATCTCTTAATGGAAAACCATTATATGATGGAATTTCATTATATCCAATACTTGAATATGATTCTACAGTAAAATAATCACCTGTACCATGCGCAAAATATTCAAAATATACCTGAACTGGAGCAGTAGGTGGAGAGAAAGATGATTTTAAAGTTAAACGACTATAGTCATAATGGGTTTCTCTTTGCCCATTATCAAAATCATATCTATCTGAAATATCTATATCATAACCTCCAGTAGGAGAAGCAAATGTTCCTGCTTTCATTTTAATAGACAAGATTCTAAATACATCAGCATAACCAAGATTTAAAATTGTTGCTTGTCCTGCCGCAGCAGTTGTATATACAGTATTAGAAATAGTTGCAGTCTTAGTTCTTCTAGTTGAAGTAGAACCTGTTTTATTAACAGCGGCAGATAATGAAACACTTTGACCATTATAAGAAGTATTTACAGATAGTGTCACCTGATTTCCTGCAACAACTATACCTGTAATTGGAACAACTGCTGATGTTGTAGATAATAAATAATTTTCATATGCTGCGGCAGAAGCAAATGTTCCAGTGTCTGTAGTAGAAAATGCAACTTGACCTGCAGATATAGTTAAAGGAGAAAATCTTTCAAATACAGTATAACTAATATCAGACGATGTTTTAATAAATGAATTTGGTAATGGAAAAATCAATCCTAAATTATTAGGTTCAATAATATCAGTAGATAATAGATAAAAAGTTGTTCCTACAGTAATATTTGCAGATAATGCAGAATTTATAGTTAATGTATTATAATCTGTAATAGCAGTAACTCGCTTAACTTGACTCGCTATAGAAATATAATCACCTACTTTTAATACTGTATTAAAATTTGTTCCAGTGCCTTCAATTGTTGTAGTAGAACTTGTTACTGTTCCAGCTAATTGTGTTAAAATAGGACTAATGTCAGCAACAAATCCTGAAATAGCAAATGATTTTGCATCTCTAGCAAAGTTTTTACTAATATTCATAACAATATCAAAAATAAACAATTTGTATATTGTTGAAGTAGTATATACTAAACCATTATCCCACTGTAAACCTCTAACTTTACAAGTACCAATTATTGTACCGGCTCCAGCAAGTTGGTCATAGATATTAATAGTTACATTGTTTTTATAATCTGGTATACCTGCTAAATTTTTAACTAAAGCATAATTACCTACAGTTGTTGAAACTTTAGCATTATTAACAGAATTATATGTTCTTGCTTTATCTACATCTACAAATTCAGTAGATGGTTTTTGAATTTTATATCCTTGAACGTATGCTTTACCTGCTTCCATACCAACAGCAAGTTTTGATTCATTACCAAAATTAGCATATGCAAGTGCTTCAGCATTTATACCACTATCACTTGTTATAATAACATTTGGATTCGAAGTATATCCAGAACCTTGATTAATAACATCAATGGCAATTAATTTACCTTCACTATTAATTTTAGCTGCCGCAGATGCGCCTGTTCCATTTCCGCCTGAAAAACTAATTGCAGGAGCAGTTAAATATCCAGAACCTTGTTTTGTTACTTGGATAGAAATTACCGAGCCAAACGCGTCATATACACCTCTATTATAGTTTGGTTTTGGTGTATATTCCCATTGAACTCCTGTAGTAGTACCATCATATACTTTACCTACAGTATGGGTTGGGCCTGTAGCTCCAGCAGATGTACCTGTATTTCTAGCAGTATATAGTTTTGCACTATTTAAAACAATATCACCTAGCAAATATGCTCTATCTGATATCCAACTACCCCTATCATTATTTCTATGTTCGCGTACATCTATACCAAAAGGAACAACTGTGTAGTCTCCAGATTCATCATATGTTCTTTCTGCTAATGTTTTTTCTAATTGAGCATAATCTGTACCACTTTTTATGCTCAATATTTTACCATTAATAACCCGTGCTAATTCAATAAAATTAGAATCAGTAGTTGTACCAATAGTTATTTTAGATAAAACTAAATCTATAAAATGTCTATGTGCTCCTGGAGCAGAATAATTATAACTATTTTGAGCATTGTCTAATAAAGATTCATCATCATATTCAGTAATAATAGATTCATTAATAGTTAAACCAATTCTATAAGAAGGAATATTTGAATATTTGTCTAATATAACAGTTTGACTATCTGCTAAAACAAAATATCCATTAATATAATACACACCTCTTTTAATAATACCGGCAGAACCAATACCAGTAGCATCTGAAGAGATAGATTGTACAGAATGCGTTTCATCCGCAAGAGATATTACTTCTGAATTACTAAATGGTACAGATGCCGCAGAATTATCAGATGTTATATACCGAACAAATAATGTTGCTGGATCAATATCATCATGAGTAGTAGCATATAGAACTTCAGCAGTAATACCACTAGTAACACCAACAATTTGTTTACCAATAAAATCATTTATAAAATCATTTACGTCTTCTCCACCATAAGTAGGATCTACTTTTACATAACTATATTTTGTATCAACTGCAAATTCACCAGGTATGACCATCGCACCTTGTTTAAAAATATGGTCGCCATGTCTTTTAACTTGTTGTTGGAGAATTGTTTGAAGTTGTGTTAATTCTCTTGCTTGAACAGGATATCCTGGACGAAACAATATTTTATAGAATTTTTTATCTTCATTGTAATCGTCATAGTACGGTTCTGTATTAAAATCTAACATGATTCTCTCTTTTTCCTAAAGGTATTATTATCATTATTTATTAGAATCCAATTATTGTTCTAAGAGTAACTGTTTGTTGTTCAGTAGGGGTAAACGCTTGTCTATTATCTATATACATTAAATCACCTGAATATTTATCTATAGTAGGTGGAGCAACATCAAGCATAGTAAATGTTTGTGCTGAATTTGACACAAGATACATAACTTTACCAATATCTAATGTATAATTGTCTAATGATTGTAATAACATTGCACTTCCTGTATTTGTTACAATCCTGAATCTTGAATTAGTTGAAAATTCAGCAATCATAGAATCTGGAGCAAATATAGTTGTACTTGTATTTGCATAAACTACCCAACATGCAGTTTCAAATACTGTAGTAGCAATATATGTAGTACCATATTTATACATATTACGTATGATACCAATTTGTCTATAATCATTATTAACTGTAAATCCTTGGTTTTTATAGTTTGATATATCACTAAAAAACATTAAACCACTTGCTTTTAATTCATTCAAAGCATTTTTACCATGACCACCATATGGAGAAATAATTGCTCTAGCAGTAGCTCCAGTACCTGTTCCAGATATAGTAATATTGGCCCATGTGTATCCATAACCTTGAGTTACTATATTTATTTTTGAAACTCTACCTGCAGTTACCGTTACTGTTGCAGTAGCACCAGTACCATCTCCTATTATATCAACAGTTGCTGTTGTATATCCATATCCTCCTGAAACTACTTGGATATTCATTAATTTACCAGAAACAGTTAATAATTCAACATTGGCTTGTAATGAATTAATATCACCAATTGATAATGAAGGAGTTAATTGTGCTCCTGTTCCATCACCATTTATATCTATAGTAGCAACAGAATATCCTATCCCGCCATCAATGATTTGAACACCAGTAATTTGACCACTTGTTATTATAGGTACTAATCTTGCACTTGATATTGTAGTTGTTGCAGTTATTAAACCATTCACTCCTGAAGGATCACTAATAGTAATAACAGGCGCTTTAGAATACCCTGCACCGCATTTCATAGTTGGTGCTGCTGTTGCCGTTATACCAGCATAAGTTAAAGTTGCAGTTCCATTTGTAGCAGATCCACTTTCATGAGTAGGTGCTGAGGATCCTGAAGTTCCACCAATTGTTACTGTATACAACCTATTTGCATAAAATATCTGTTGATTAGTTGTATACAATGTAGTCGATGTCCATTGAGTACCTATAGTAACAGTAGGTATAGTTGTGTATGATCCTGATCCTGTAACAAGTACATTAATTAATGAACCATTTTGTAATACTGCACTAGCAGTTCCTCCACCAGAACCTGAAATAGAAACAGAAGGTGTAGTAGTATATCCTGATCCTATATTTGCTACATCGATTGTAGCAAGTTTTTTATTTAAAGTAACAGAATTTAATTGTCCGCTGCCATTTTTTGTTACAGTCCCTGTAGCACGAGCTCCGGCAAATTCTAAAGCTGCAGTTCCATTTGATACTATACCACTAGTATGAATAGGTCCAGTAGTTGTAAGTGTTCCAGGTATAACTATAGTATAATAATTGTTATTATAGTCTATAATTTGACCTAAAATAACTTGGCCACCTGAAGACCATGCAGTTGAATTACTAAATGGAGGTTCAATAGATATGGTAGGAGCAGAATAACCTGAACCAACTTCTGTTATATTTGCACCTAATACATAGATAGGATCTGCTTCTAAATATCCATCACCTATAACATTTAAAATAGCACCGGTATATCCCGTACCTCTAGCATCAATTTTAATTATCTGTATATTACCTTTAGAATAAAATTGTTGTTGTAATGCTGTAAGAATAGGCATATGAGATCCAGTAAGAAATTTATTTCTTAATGAAATTGGTATACTGTATATGAATTTCCAAATATAACCATCTGATGTAGTTATTGTATCAGCACTTGCTCCATATGGTTGAGCAGTTGATTGTGCTCCATTATTATTATCAATACACATATATACATTAAAATTATCAGACATAACATAATAACTTGTATCTTCTAATCTTTGTATTTCTTCTTGACCCATAATAACAACAGCAGTAGCATCAGCTCCGCTGCCAACTCCATCAAAAGATACAACAGGAGTTTCTGTATATCCATATCCTTTATTTGTTAATGCAATACTTGTAATTACTCCATCAACTACTGTAGCAGTTGCAGAAGCACCTTGACCTACTCCAGTTATAACAACTGTGGGTGCTACAACATATCCACCGCCACCTGAAATTAAATCAATTCCTTGAACTTCAGCCGAATAACAATCATCATATTGATCATAAATTGTACCAGATATCCAATCAATCCTAGGTATTACATATGAAATATCATTAGGACTAATAGCCTTCAATGAAATAATTTCATTTCTTGTATCATGTTCATATGATGGAGAATCGATTGGTAATGGGGGACTATTTTCATCGCCCCATGATAAAGTTTTACCCAAAAAGTAATAATAATTTGAACCTTTTGTTATAACATCATTGTATACACTATCTGCTACTGAGTTGTGTAAACTTGATTTTATTAATGCTGTGTCTGCCATTATTTTTCTCTTTTTGAGTAATTTTTATTGTTAAGCAATTGTAATAGTCCAATTAATGGAAAGTGTATCATTACTTGCTTTTGTTATTGCAGGAAATGTTGTATGAGCCAACATTGTACCATTTGTACTCGCATTTAATAAACCTGCTTCTCTTAAAGTACCTATACCTACACCTGCTGCAAATGTTGCAGTTGCTTGCACAGTATTATTAGTATTTGTATAAGTCGATAGTGCAGCTCTTGCAATTTCTGTATTTAATGCTAAATCACCTACAGTAGGAGTAGTTGCATTAGTGCCTATTGCCATATATGACATAACACCTTGGGAAGTACCTTGCATTCTTGCTGCAATATGGTTTTTACCAACTGTAACAATTAAATTAGGTATTGCCATATGTTGTTTGATATTTCCTTTATCATCTAATAGAGTGATTTCAAGATCACCCTTAACTGACAGTATATCACTAATCATTTATAAAACTCCTAAAATTTATTAAAAACTTGTTTTGCCTTCGAAATATTCTGTAGAATCACTGAAATATACATCAGGACCGAATATATAAGCGTTGTATGCCACATAACCACTATCACTTGGTGTAGCAATATCTGTTAATGTATTATTTATTATTTCGCTATATGTGCCGAATCCAGAAGTTAAACCAAATCCAGAAATAGAAACAGTAATATATTTAGATACAGATCCTATACTAGTTATTGATGAAGCAGATAATAAAGGTTGTTCTAAAAATACTCCAACAGAAGGAAATGTGCCTATACTAGTAGTTGCACTAAGTCCAACAAGTGGTTTAGTTCCCGACATAGAGGTACTTTCATTACCTAACGCGGTTAATAATGAATCACCTGATAAACTTTGATTAAATGCTGCAACAATTACTCCATTTGATAAAGAAGAACTATTACCACTTAATCCCTTTATCATACTTTTCGATACAGCACCAATACTAGATAAAGTTGATGAAATACTAGGTATTGCAAGATTAATTACTTGTTGAGGTAAAACTATATTAGTACTTAATGTTATAGAATTACCAATATTTGCAATATCAAATTTCTTATCTAACTGACCAATACTACTTGTTATAGATTTACCTGATGCAGTAAAATCAAATTTCTTATCTAATGATCCAATACTTGAAGTTACTTGTTTACCTGTTTTTGCAATTTGTATCCATACTCCAAGTGATCCTTTAGATGTAGTAGCTTGTTTACCAACTAGAGCAATATTAAATTTTACACCATTGGTTCCATCTGGACGGGTAACCCAATCATTATTAATTGCAGTAGAAAATGCATCATTAGGACCGCTTTCTCCAGTTAAATATTTACTAAAATGCAACCATTTACTATCACTTATTGTAATCTTATCATCTAATACAAGATTAGAGAACTTTATTAATGATTGTAACGATTCAGTTAAATTAAATTCATTAGTAATAGAATATTCACCAAACAGAGAAGTACCTGTTGGATGAACTAATGTTTTAACAAATGATTCATATTTACTAAGTTGTTCATCAATTTTAAGAACATATGCAAACTTTTGAAAATATTTACTATCTTGAATATAAATACTATCACTAATAAATCCATCATTAGTTTTAAAGTATCCTGTATATTTTGCTTCTGCACCTATAGTAATATAAAGAATAGAAATATCTTCAGCATCAATTACACTTGTGGAATACGTCGTAGAATTATTAAATGTTTGTACAACATCTCCAACATATAATGCACCAATAGCAGAAGACACTGTATCTTTATTATAGTTTGGTCTTGTAATAACACCATAATCTATAAACTCAGTAGTATTATCACGAATTGTAGCATCCCAATCTATTGGATCAGAACCTGAAGAAGATACCATAAATGGTAACTGAGTAAACGTTATCTTTTTTGCTTGATCTGATGTTATATAGGCATAAAAATTACTTTCATATCCAACACCAAAAGATATAAATTCTGCTGTTTTAATTGCTCCAACATTATCAACAGATTTAATTTTTACAATAGATCCTATACCATTACCTGAACTTACAGGATATACTTGTCCAGCTTTAAATCCTTTACCACCTGAAAATACATTTATTTTAGTAGTTGTATATAATACATCTGCAACAAATTCATTTTCATAAAATATTTTATTATTTTCAGATATATTATTAAAATAATCTTTATCATAAAACAATTCTACTATTTGTGTATCACCACTAATACTAGGATCAATAGGTTTAAAACTTTTTATAGTAATTAAAAATGTGTCTGTAGATGTTACAACACTTACTTTATTGCCAACAATAAGATCGGCAGAACCTTTTGATATACGTACAAATATGGATTTATCTTGAATCCATTTACCATCTGAAGGAATTAAAACACTATTGTATGGATAATCTACAACAACATCTTTTTGAAATAAAATTCTGAATAATAATTTGAAAGATGCTTCTGTTCCCTTTGCTCGATATAATTCTCTTATATGTTGTAAAAGGAACCTTTCATCTATAGGTAGATTAGGTAAATTTATTGCAATTTCATGCTTGAAATATTGAATAAAAGAATCTAATGTGTTATCAATATCTTTTAAACTTTTATAATCTGTGTTTACATTAGATTCAAGAAATTCATAATATGCTTCCAAAAATGCAACAAATGTCTGGTAATCTCCCCGAATAAATTCAGGGAGTTGTCCAGATACTAATGATGATAATTTTGGTTTAATATCTGACATTATGTTCTACTCGAAGCAAAGATGTAGTTTGTACCACCAGCTGTGTTACCATTAATTGTTTTATCGGATATTACAGTTACATTAACTCGAGCAGAATCTATTTGCACAATCTGAGTATATGCTGAAACTATGTCATTAGATTGTGGTTTAATAGATAATTCTAAAACAGAACCTACAATCATAGATATATTTAGATTGTATATATTAATAATACCATTTTTATAATCTACCGTTCCTATTTTAGGATTCGTAACAATTCTATTTGTTTGGTTATAGTAAAATAAAACTATATTACCTATACCATCATCAACAAGATAATACACTTTTGTTGTATCACCTGAAAGATAAAACCCTGTGCTTAAAATAATATCTTCAGGTACACCAGAATAATATATTGGAGTAATTAAATTTACAGTATATTGCGCTGAGATATTATATTTTGGAAAAATATTACGATATAAAGTTACTGTTGTAATATTATTTAATATAGATGATTCAGAATTATCTATTAATTTACTTAATTTTGAATATCTTAAAATACCATCAAATTTTTGTAATTCGTTTTGATTATACGTTTCTATTTCATTTTTTACAATTGTTTGTAATTCAGAAATTGATCTAGTTGTTTCTAATTCATTATAATATACAGTAGTATCTAATGCTACATTTATATAATCAGCATCAACTATTACAGGAGTAATAGTTGTAACTTTTTTAGGTTTTAGAATATCATATAACAGATAGTCTTTTTGTTGCTGTGTTAAAAAATTACCACTTTGGGGTTTGACACAAACAAATATTTTTCCATATATGGGAGGATTAGCATCTTCTCCACCCCAAGCTGTAACAGAATCTACATCTGGTAATTGAGAATATATTAATGCTTTATAATCATCTACTGTTACTGCCCTATCTTGAGCAGAATAAACTCTAGGCGCATTAAATTTAATTGAATCTAAATTTTCAGAAGCCATTCCACCTGATGCATAAAAAACAGTAGTTATATTAGGTATAGTAAAACCTGAAAACAATGAATTTCCATTATACGTAAAAATCTTAGCATTATTTGGTGCATCTAAATTAGATACCATATAATCAATTTCAACTATATTTCCATTATCTAAAGCAACTCCAATATTATTATCGCCAAAAGTTAATTCATATAATCCATCATCTATTTCTTTTATCCAATATATATGTGAAGTGCTATTAACATTCAGTATTGATTCTGCTAATGTATAAGTAGTGACATCTGAACTATTAACAGATTTATAAACCTTAATAATTATAGAACTTGTATCTACATTTGTATTTGGTATAATATATCTTATACCAGTTGCTACTGTATACTTGTATGTTAAAGGAATACCTTCATATAATTTTATATTTGTAAATTGATAAACATTTCTAGTATTTTTTGATGCTGCATAGGCAGATCTATTATAAAAAGTATATGATTTGTTATTAACAATTGTAGAAAACGGTGAATAAGCAGGTAGTACAATAAGACTAGGAGAATCTACATCTCCTGTTGAAGTCATATCTATTGTTGAACTTGAACTAATAGCAGATTTTGGTGTATACCCTAATGTTTTTGCTAAAGAAACAACACTATTTCTTTTTCTTGCCGAATCCAAGAACATTTCATTAATAGAAAGGTTATTGTAAATAGCATTATAGTGTGTATTATATGCTAAAATATCAAGCAATACAGATAACCCAGATCCATCAAAATCATAATCCTGGAATGTTTCTTGACCTTTTAAAAATTCTTTTAAACTAGTTTTTATTGTATCAAAATCTAATTCAGACACATTTATTTTTTTACTTGACATTTACCGAGTCCTTTCCAGTACTAAATCTAATTGTATTGGTTTTGTTGTATTTAAAATCGTAAAGTAGATAGAAACATATACTGAATTATTATCAGGTGAAATTGTCACGATAATATCATTTAAACTTACTCTTGGTTCATGATTAATAATAAGATCTACTAGAACCTGTTTTAAGGTATAAGTTAATAAGGGTGTTGCTAAATCAAATAATAATCTATGTACTGGAGAACCCAGTTCAGAATGAAATGGTCTTTCATAGTTTTGTGTTAAAACTAGATTTTTTACTGAAGCCTTTACGGCATTTTCATCATACCGAATAGACACGTCACCGGTATTTGGATTAGCAGTAAAGTTTAAATCTAAATCTGAGAAAAGCCTAGTATTCCGTGACATTTTAATTTCCAATTAATATGTATTATTTATTCACAAAACAGTTTACAAACGTTTACTTTTGTGATATACTGGTTATACCAGGTTTTTCAAAGATATTGTTTATCTCTTAAGTCTTTATTGATTAAATCATTAACTAATGTTTCAAATGTATAACCATTAGTTAATTTTATATACATGTTATCTGTTAGGAAGGTTGCCTTTTTAACAGCTTCTTCATAAACTCTTTCATCTACTCTTGGTCTAAAGTAATTTTGGTCTGATATCATAATATTCACCGTTGTTAATCTTTTATATTTATAAATATTATTTTAATAATTGTGAGAACTTAACATGGCAAATTGTAAAGGCGAATGTAATAAACAACTTCAAGGTTTAGCGGCAAGATTATCTCATGCTGAAGATAATATTACAAATCATTTTATGGGAGTATCTACCTTAGTAGAAGGACTTCTAGCCAATCCTCTTACTATGGGTAGTGCTGCTCCTTTATCAGCAATTTATAATAGTCTCCCTTCTGGAATGGAACTAGTACAATTATTAAAAGATGCCTTGCCTGATATAGATGCTATCACTATGAAACAATTAATGTTATCAGCAAGTGAAGCAGCTATGGATACTCTTGCAGCAACTATGGATGAAGTAGGTGCTGCTATGATTGCAACTGCTACTGCCGCTGTGTCAGCCGCTGAAGATGTTGTAACATCAACTGCAGATTCTTTAGCAGCAGCTATACAATCTGGAAATCAAATAGCAATAGATGCTGCCCAAGCAGCCCATAATCTTGCTAACATAAACTTAAGCAGTGCCATTACTTCAAAACTTTCTATTTCAGGTTTTATGGAAGGCCAAGCGAAAATTTCTAAATGCAAAAGCAAAAGTTTTCTTTTAGGTGATTAATTACACATAAAAAGTAAGTAAACCGTTTGATCCAGATGCTGGTTTACCTGATGCATTAACATTCTTATCATCAATATAAGTAGTACAAAGTTTCATACTTCCTTTCATTGAATAAGATAAATGGATCCAAACACTATTACCCTTGTTTCTATATTCTAATATAACTTGATTATATGGAAGAATCTTTTCTAGTTTAACTGCAAGTTCATAATGTTCAGTTATATCTCGCGATGTTAACTGAATATCGCAAGCCTCGCCTTTATTATGAAAGGATCCTCCAGTTTCATTTCTTAAACCAGAATTGATATTCCATATTCCATTAGAGTCTTGTTGCCTGCATGGTCCTATTTCTGCATAAACCTTTTCTAATATATTAACACATAGTGCCGAAAGATTAGCAACTAATTGTTGTTTAGAATATGTTCCATCCGGCAAGGTAGTACTTTTTAATACTTTACCTTGAGCACTTGTTAACATACCAAGAGTAAAGTTATCACTTAACTTATAACTAGTTGGGAAGTCTGTCATGTTATTAATTTCGGCAAGTTTTTCGGCA
>Ga0209668_10000071_pt1 | contig 38869 bp, 45 predicted proteins | sample FrelakmetPLP11PL_FD_187150 | JGI IMG/M metagenome (GOLD analysis project Ga0209668, IMG submission 187150) | Freshwater lake sediment microbial communities from the University of Notre Dame, USA, for methane emissions studies - PLP11 PL (SPAdes)... | ecosystem: Environmental > Aquatic >...
AAGTACACTGTACCCATATATGAGATTTATCTACGAGAAAATCAAATTATACTGATCCCTATAATAATCAGCCAACAGGGCATACGTGATTACAATGTGTGGCATAATCGGTGTTATTGACAGAAAACGCGAGTTAATGGATGGCTCCTCGATAAAACAGGCCCTATCCAGAATGGATGAAAGGGGAAGCGGTGAGGGTGCAGGTTATGTTGCTTACGGCGTGTTCCCTGAGTTTAAGAATTATTATGCGATTCATGTTTTTTTTGACAATATTCATGAATCAAAAGGATTGGTCGATAAACTGCTCTCGGAATGGGGGACGGTTGTGCACGATGAAGAGATCCCAACCAGTGACCACGCAAAGATCAGGAAAGTCCACACTCCCTGGAGATATTTCTTCAAACCCGATGCAACACTGATGCCCCGCAGTACCGCACCCGAAGAAGATATCGTGACACATATTGTTATGAAAGTAAATACCACGATGCCCGGGGTCCTGGTTTTTTCATCCGGAAAAAACATCGGTGTATTCAAGGCTTCCGGCTGGCCTGAGGATGTCGCAGATTTCTATAAAATTCATGAATATAAAGGCTATATCTGGCTGGGCCACAACCGCTACCCTACGAATACACCCGGTTGGTGGGGTGGTGCCCACCCGTTCAATCTCCTGAACTGGAGCGTCGTACATAATGGTGAAATTACCTCCTATGGGACAAACCGGCGTTATATTGAAAGTTACGGGTATCGCTGCACGATGTTTACCGATACCGAAGTAGTCGCCTACCTTGTCGATCTTCTTGTGCGGAGGCATGGTTTATCGGCTGAAATGGCGGTGAAAGCCCTTGCACCGTCGTTCTGGGATGAAATCGATCGCATGCCCGAAAAAGAACGCCTGCTTCATACCGCGATAAGGCTGACATATGGACCGGCGCTTATGAATGGACCCTTTGCAATTGTTGTGGCAAATGAGAACTCAATTGTCGGGTTCACGGACAGGATAAAACTCCGCCCGCTCGTTTCAGGGGAATGTGGCAACCGACTCTACATATCGAGCGAGGAAGCTGCAATCAGGACAATGGAGCCCAATGTCGAACGTATTACGATGCCGCGGGCCGGGTCACCCGTTATAGGGAGGCTGATTGCATGAGTATCGGTACTGTTCCGATGAAATTCAGGGTGAGTATTGACCAAGAACAATGCATGGCTTGTGCACGTTGTGTTGAAAACTGTTCCTACGGGGTATTTCGGATGGAGAACGGCGTTGTCCGGGTCAATCCCAGGCATTGTGTAGCATGTCACCGGTGTCTTGCAATGTGCCCGCGGGACGCTATCTCTATCGAAGAGAGGCCAGTTGACTACAGGAGCCATCCTCTCTGGACAACCGAGGTGAAGGAAGCGATATTTAACCAGGCACGTACCGGGAAAATTATTGTTGCCGGGATGGGCAATGCCCTCCCGTACCCGGTTATTTTCGATCGCCTGGTGCTGGATGCCTGCCAGGTGACAAACCCGAGTATTGACCCCCTCCGTGAACCAATGGAGTTACGGACATACTTAGGAAAAAAACCCTCTCATCTCGATCTTCTAACCAAAGAAAATGGTGATGTCGAGCTTGTCTCGACCCTTGTCCCGAATCTCAAGTTAGATACACCGATTATGATCGGGCATATGAGTTATGGTGCTATCAGCCTTAATGCCCAGACCAGCCTTGCAAAAGCAGTAAATGAGATAGGGACTTTCATGGGAACTGGTGAAGGAGGACTTCATGAGAGTCTCTACCCATACCAGGGTAACATGATTGTGCAGGTAGCCTCGGGACGTTTCGGTGTGGACATCAATTACCTTGAACGCGGCGCTGCAATAGAGATAAAAATTGGCCAGGGAGCTAAACCCGGGATAGGGGGGCACCTGCCAGGAGAAAAAGTCAATAAGGAGGTCTCTGTTACGCGTATGATCCCGGAAGGAAGTGATGCAATCAGTCCGGCACCGCATCATGATATTTACAGTATAGAAGACCTTAAACAACTTGTCCGGGGGCTGAAGGAAGCAACAGAGTGGAAGAAACCTGTCTTTGTCAAGATTGCCGCGGTACATAACTCTGCTGCGATTGCAGCCGGTATCGCTCGCTCCTCAGCAGATGCCATTGTTATTGACGGTTTCCGCGGCGGTACCGGTGCAGCACCACGGGTGTTCCGTGACCATGTAGGGATACCGGTTGAAGCAGCTATTGCAAGCGTCGATGCCAAACTCCGGCAGCAGGGTATCCGGAATGAGGTATCAGTGATTGCGAGTGGTGGGATCCGCGAGAGTGCAGATGTTGCAAAAATTATCGCACTCGGGGCTGATGCGGTATATATCGGTACGGCTGCGCTTATTGCCCTCGGGTGCCGGGTATGTGGTACCTGCAACCGTGGTGTATGTGCATGGGGGATTGCCACACAGCGTGCTGATTTAGTGAGCCGGCTTGATCCAGAGATCGGCTCAAAACAGGTAGCCAACCTCATCCACGGCTGGACTGATGAACTGGCAGAGTTGATGGGAGCAGCTGGAATCAACAGTATCGAGAGTCTCCGTGGTAACCGGGATCGATTGAGAAGTTACATGCTCGATGAAGCGCTTATGACCGTGCTTGATGTAAAATCCGTGGGTGCGTGAGCCAATGAAAACAGTCGAGATCGATGCAAAGGACCTCCATTATACCCCGTTAAACCTTCAAATCAGGAAAGCGGTCAGTGAGGGTGCGAAAGAGATAACTGTCAGAAACATTATGGGGCAGCGGTTCATCGCGGATGGCTTAAAAGGTGATGTTTCGCTGATACTTCATGGGGTTGCTGGTGGGGACCTCGGGATGTTCATGAGCGGGCCTGATGTTACGTTGTATGGTAATGCTGACCATGCACCTGGTAATACGATGGATGCCGGCTCTATTGCTATCCATGGGAGTGCAGGGGATGCAGTTGCCCATAGTATGCGGGGTGGAAAAATATTTGTCCGCGATACCATTGGTTACCGGGGTGGCATCCACATGAAACAATACCTGGAGAAACGCCCGGTTCTTGTCCTGGGTGGTTCGGCACGTTCGTTCCTTGGTGAATACATGGCCGGGGGCCTGATACTGGTTCTCCGGCGCTTCCCTGATACGATGGATGATGAACGGGGTATCGGAAGTGGAATCCATGGGGGAGAGATTTTTATCAGGGGTACGATCAGTGATGATTGTCTCGGGGTGGGAACAAAGAAAGATACCTGCAGCATGGAGGAAATTGCACGGATAACCCCGCTGATCCATGAGTTCGCAGCAAAATTTGAAATCGATCCCTCTCAATTTCTGAAATCGGAGTACACGCGTATATCACCGGCAAGCGGCAGACCATTCGCGAATAAGTATACATGGGAGTAGTGGTGGTGATGGAACAAAAAACATACCAGGACCTTAAAAAAGAAGTATGGGAAACCGGACGTTGCTCAGGGTGCGGTGGCTGTGTGGCAATATGCCCGGCAGATGCAATTACATTCCGTGAAAACGGAGATACTTCCACCCCGGTACAGTCAGGATATTGCAAACAGGTTACAGACGGGGTAGCCTGTGGAGCTTGTTATGAGGTCTGCCCCAGGATCCATCCCCAGACTACAGAAACCCTTGGGAATTATATCGAACTCCTCGCTGCAAAAGCCACCAGGGATATCCCGAGACGACAAAGTGGTGGAGCAGTAACCGGAATTCTCGCGCATGCACTTGATACGGGAATGATTGATGCTGTTGTCACAATTGCCGAAGACAGGTTTACATTAAGGCCTGTTTCAGTCGTCATTACTTCCCGTGAACAACTGGTACACGAGGCCGGGAGCCGGTATAGCTGGTGGGTCCCATTTCTCGCTGCGCTTAAAACTGCAGTGATAAACCGGAAATTTAAAAAAATTGCCATCGTAGGGGTACCATGTGCTGTTCAGGCTGTATCACGGATAAGGACCTCTGATCATGACCTTTTGCAGCCATATGCCCGTTCCATCCGCCTGATCATCGGATTATTTTGTACAGAAAGTTTTGATTACGAGGCACTTATCGGAAAAAAGCTCAAATCAGAGCACAATATTGCTACGTGGGAGATAAAAAAACTCGACATCCGGGGAAAACTCGAGGTGACCATGACGGACGGGAGCACATTTTCATTCCCGATGAAAGAACTCGATGACGCAGTCCGGACTGGTTGCCACCATTGCACTGATACAACCGCTCTATTTTCTGATATTTCTGCAGGTTCCGTCGGGAGTCCTGAAGGGTATACCACCCTGATTGTAAGAAACCTTGTTGGGAAATCATTCCTGGAGAGTGCAGTACAGGCAGGTGATTTGATGGTATCCGGCGATGTCGATCCCGGTGCAATAGAAAAACTGGCATCGGCAAAAATACGGAAAAATTTTATCACCTGATTTTTCCCCGTGTGAAGGTATCCGGATTTTTATCTTACCTGATATCCATATCACATAAGGAGAATAATAGAACTTGTTAGTTCTGTCAATTACTTCGGTTATAATATCATAATATTATATATCAATAGTATTCTGGAACTGGAAAATTCCTTGTCACCGGGTGAGTACCCTGGATAGATATTAACAAAAAAAAAAGAAAGAGTGGAAAATTATGAAAATTCGTGCAATAATGTCATTGTTTCTGACCATCATCCTCCTTGCAGGATTTTCTTGTGCATTTACAGCCAGTGCATCTACAATTCCTGTCATGGTGAAGGCTGATAACACGTATATTGCTCCTTTTAGTTCTGCATATAATAACTGGCTCAATACCAGGTCTGCCGCACCGTCCGACCAGGAAGGACACGGGCTCGGGCTGATCCCGGCACCCGTCGACCTGTCTGGAGGATCAGATCCCGGAAGCTGGGGTAACAACGTAAATAATCCCGCAGTTGTTGGTTACGCCCTGCAGAGAAGTGTAGGGAGTGTACTACCAACAGGTACAATCGTTACGGCCACCACCACCGCGAGCTCCGACCGCTATGATCTTCGAACGTTGGGAAAACTGACCCCAATTAAAAACCAGGGTCAGGATGGGAATTGCTGGGCATTTGCATCCATGGCATCGCTCGAATCTTCACTGCTACCTGGAGAAAGTTATGATTTTTCAGAGAATAATGAAAAAAATCTTCATGGCTTCAGTGTTCCCATAAACCTGGGGGGTAACGATTTCATGGCGACGGCATACCTTACCCGCTGGGCAGGTCCTGTATCTGAGACCTCGGATCCTTATTTATATGGGACTACTGTTTCTTTTTCAGGCCTTACTGTTGAAAAACATGTACAGGAAGTATTTTTCATTCCTACCCGCAGGGAACCTCTTGATAATGACCTGATTAAATCCACGGTGAAACAATATGGCGCGGTATATACCACGCTACGGTATGAATCATCTTCTTACACTGCACGTAATGCGGCGTATTACTATTCCGGATCCGGGGGATTTAATCATGCGGTTGCTATAGTTGGCTGGGATGATGGTTATGCAGCAGAAAATTTTGATAACCCACCCCCGGGAAACGGGGCTTTCATCGCAAGGAACAGCTGGGGTTCAACATGGGGTGACGGGGGTTATTTCTATATCTCGTATTACGATACCCGCTTCGGCAGGGATAATGCGATGTTTACTGCCCAGTCACCCAATAACTACTCGCGGATATACCAGTACGACCCGCTGGGATGGATCGCCAATTTCGGGTTCGGCTCTGATTCGGCATATTATGCAAATGTTTTTACCTCTGCCGGAAATGAACAACTGAAGGCCGTTGGGTTCTATACAACCGCTACGAATACGGAATATGAGGTACGGGTGTTTATGAACCCGGACAGCGGACCGATTAGTTCCATTGGTTATGTTTCAGAACAGAATGGGACGATCAGTCTCCCCGGGTACCACACAATCAGCCTTGATAATCCCGTCAACCTTAAAAAGGATGACCGGTTCTCAGTAGCTGTTAAGGTTGTATCCACCGGGTGGACCACTCCTGTTGCTATAGAAATTCCCATTAATGGGTATTCCTCGGAAGCAACGGCCTCATCTGGCCAAAGCTACATTAGCAGCGATGGTGCAGGTTGGAGAGACCTTACACTGTCCCAGCCAAACACAAATGTCTGTTTGAAAGCATACACCGTTTCGAGTTCAACCCCTGCAACAACTTATAAACCAACATTATTGCCAAGGCAAAAATCCGGTTCATATGTCTCGTCCCTGATAAGAAACCTAACCGGGTCTTCAATATCGGTTAAAAACAGCATTCCGCGGGTCTATCTGAATACCGGCTCTGTTAATCATCCGAACCAGACCATCCTGTCACTCCCCGGGCAGGTATCTACCCGGAACTCGACTCAATCAATTGAAACCGGATCAGAATCCTACGTGTCTGCATACCGGGGTAATATCGGGAATGTTACGTTAATGACAAAACCCGTTGATAAGCTCCTTCCAGGGTATCAGGCGGCCGATGGAGTAAAGGGAAAGTCCGTTCTTATAACTGACCTTTCCGGACCGATCTACCAGTAAAAACCAAATAGATACTCATTTTTTGTAAGTTTGCGAACGATTATCATCCTGTTTTCATAATAGTGTAGGTATAAACTGTTGTGATACCACCCCCGTACAAATCAGGAGTGTCACGGCTATCGAAAAAAGTCTGATTAGGAACTTGGTAATCCGGTGTATACGGGTTTCCGGATAAATACTTCAAGGTGCAGGTGAATCGAATTCCATCCAGACGGGACAAGGTAAAAAATAACCTCAGCAGGGGTTGTCGTATCTGTCATAAAGGAGCTAAAATGGTTCTTTTTGTTACCGGGGTATGTCATCGTACCTGCTGGTATTGCCCGTTGTCTGGTGAACGAAAAGGAAAAGACCTGATCTATGCCAACGAACGGATGATTGACAGTCCTGAGCAGGCAATTGAAGTTGCACACCGCATGAGTGCCCTTGGGACCGGAGTAACCGGTGGAGAACCACTCGCACGTCCCGAAAGGGTAATTACCTATTGTTCACGATTGAAGGAAGAATTCGGGCCTGAACACCAGATACACCTCTATACAGGAATCGCTCCTGATCGTGAAATGCTCGCCAGCCTGGCAGGTATTGTCGACGAAATACGTCTTCATCCTCCCATGGAGATTTGGCAACAGGTCCTTTCAAGTGAATATGTGGCATCAGCTATTAATGCGAAAGAACTGGGCTTTGATATCGGGTTTGAGGTCCCGGCACTTCCAGAGGTCGGCCTTCTCAACCAGGCACTTCCTGTACTGGACTTTCTTAATATTAATGAGCTTGAATGGGGGGACCATAACGCTGACGGAATGCGGGAACGTAACTACATGCTTGAGGATGGGCTCCACAATGCAATAGAGGGGGCAAGAGAATGGGCATCGCTAATCAGCAAAGAGGAAAAGGTCCATTTTTGCTCCTCATCGTTCAAGGACTCAGTCCAGCTCAGAAAGCGTCTAATCCGTGTTGCAAGGAATACCGCCCGATCTTTTGATCATGTGACCCGGGACGGGACTATTATTTATGGCAGCCTGGTCCCTCATGAAAAAGATCGTGAATGGCTAAAACGACTGAAAACGGGAACGTACGAAGAACAGGGAGACCATGTAGAACTGTCATGGAGGGTATTGCGTTCCAGTGCAGAAATGCTTTCAGGGGAGAGCTGTATTATTGAAAGATACCCGGACAGGGGCATAATCGTCGAGGTGACACCCATTTGAGCATGAGATCTGCGTTAGAACCCCTGTATGAAGCACATCTTATACGCCAGTGTGTATACAGGCCCCGTCACATTGCTATCATCCAGGACGGAAACCGGCGATATGCCAGGACTACAGGTCTCGATACCGCTGATGGTCACCGGGCAGGAGCAGATGTGACAGAAAAAGTCCTTGACTGGGTGCATGAACTGGGGGTTACCCATATCACGCTCTATTCCTTCTCGACAGAAAATTTTAACCGCGACCCGCGGGAGATTGAATCACTTTTTATTCTTTTCAAAGAAAAATTTTTAAGCGTTCTAACCGATGAACGGGTGTCAAAATACCGGATACGGGTCAGGATGGTCGGGGACCGGGCACTCCTGCCTGACGATTTGAAGGCGGTGGTCGAGATCGCCGAAGAGGCAACAAAAGAGAATAATGATTTTTTCTTAAATATCGCTCTTGCATATGGAGGCCGGAATGAGATCCTTCATGCAGCACGGAGAATCCTTGCAAAAGTCTGTGAGGGTACATGCAATCCCGAAGATATTACCAGTACTGTGGTTGAATCACATCTCCACGATGGTAGTGATTTACCCCCTGTAGACCTTATTATCCGGACTGGAAATGAATACAGGACTTCGAATTTCCTCCCCTGGCTCGCGAACGGGCATGAAAGCGCAGTATATTTTTCAGCTCCGTATTGGCCGATGTTCCGTAAAATTGACCTGCTCCGCGCGATAAGGGTCTACTCACAACGAAAAGAAGCCGGAATTATTGCCCAAAACGCCTGACCCGGTTCTGGTAATCACGGAGAGCGCGGAGAACGTCTACTTTCCGGATATATTTCCAGTTTGTATCAGAGAAAAAAAGTTCAGAATACACAGATTGCCATATCAGGAAATCGGTCAGGTGATCGCCCCCGGTTTTAATCACGAAATCAGGGGTATATTTGAATGTCAGGCACGATTCAAGAAGTTTTTCGTCTACCTGGTCCGGCAGGACATGGGAGCGGGCCATTGATTTGATACATTCTGTAATCTCTTCACGCCCGCTCTTTCCGATGGCAACAGTAACAGGAAGTCCTGAACCGCGTTCTTCAGTCTGTTCCTTGTAATGAATGGCCAGGTGAGCAATCTCTCCGATTTTCCTGATTACAGGTAAATATTTTTCAATGGACGAATTTTCCTTTGTACTGATATGAAAAGTCAGGCCCCTGATAGTACTTCCATTCCTGCCAGCATTTTCATTTTCCTGCACATTCTCCCGGACAGCGTAACCGGATGCCCTGGCAGTAACCCCCCTGGATATATCAATACACCACCTGGTACATGCAAGGATCTTATCCGGGGCGTCCTGTATATCCTGTTCGGTGATCATTACACAGATATGGGCCGGAAGGATCGAGAGCTGGCGTTCGATAAGTCGTTCATATAACCAGTAAATCAAAACGTTGACCTCCCGTTGTGCTGAGTAATGTTTTTATCCATTCGATTATGGTGTATAATACCATCCATACCAGTATTCCAAGACCTTATTCAATATTCTCTCAATCGTTAATTGCTTTATTTATTATCAGTCTGCTATTATTCAATCCGTTTCAGGAAGCCCAGTCCAGGAGTTCCTGCAATGTAAGGCTGTTTACAACATCTTTTGCACCGCACCAACCGCGTCTTGCGATGGTTATACCATATCGCATGTTTGAAAATTCATCCTCCTGATGTGTGTCCGTGCCGATTGAAATGAGTACCCCCTTCTCGTTCGAATCTCTGATGTCTGCGTCATCGAGGTCAAGTCTCCAGGGCGATGCATTACATTCGAGCGACGTCCCGGTCTCACTGGCACGATCGATTACCCGTGACATATCTATTTCGAATGCTGGCCTTTTACCAAGAAGCCTGCCGGTAGGATGCCCGATAATATCTACATTTTCATTCTCTAACGCCATAATTACCCGGCGTGTCATAGAGTCACGGGCCTCTTTAAGGCCGGAATGAACCGAAGCAATAACAAGGTCAAGTTCGGAAAGTGCGTGGTTAGGAAGTCCAAGTGAGCCATTCGAGAGGATATCAACTTCGGTACCATGCAGGAGTGTGCAGGCCCCGCCCATCCTGTTCACGCGTTCAATCTCATGCGACTGTTGTTGTAATCTTTTTTCATCAAGACCATGGGTGATGCCAAGGGTTGCAGAGTGATCAGAACAGAGGATGTAGTTATATCCAAGTGCCTCACCTTTCATCGCAAGCTGTTCCAGTGTAAGAGACCCGTCACTCCAGTCAGAATGGACATGCAGATCACCCCTGATATCTGTCGGTGAGACCAGCTGGGGCAGCTGGTAATTCCTGGCCAGTTCGATTTCCCCAAGATTTTCCCGTAGTTCAGGAGTGATATACTGGAGTCCGAGGAATACAAACATATCTTTTTCATTAGAGAATTCATGGAGTTTTCCATCTGCCCGTTCTTCTACGCCATATTCGTTTACCTTCCGGCCTTTTTCAATGGCAATTTCCCGGAGACGGATATTGAACTCTTTCGAACCAGTCAGGTAGATAAGCATGGAACCTGACTGCCGTTCATTGGTAAACCTGATATCGACCCGCTGTCCAAGGACACGAACAGATGTCCGTCGTTCACCTTCATCGATTACCTCGTCAACGCTATTCCTGAGTTTTAGGTTGATAACTGAAGGGGATTCTGTTGTAACTATGTCAATATCCCCAATCGTACTCTTTCCCCTGCGGTAACTTCCGGCGACCACCCATGTCCCCGGTGTGAGGGACCCTGCCAGAGCATCAACAACCGCTTCTGCCTCTAACCGGTTCATCCGCCCGCCGGCCGCACGATAGAGAGTAATTGACCTGAGAAAACCCTGTTCCTTTTTTTCGCCAAATCCCTTTAGCGACCGGATACGACGACCAGTGGCGGCCTTTTCAAGGTCATTAATGCTCTGGATATTCATTTTTTTCCAGAGTACTGCAACGGTTTTTGGTCCTACCCCCTCTAGGTTAAGTAGTTCTATCAGGGATGGTGGTACCTTTGCCCGGAGTTCTTCAAGTTCATGACAGGTCCCAGTTTCAACGATTTCCCTCACCTTTTGTGAAATCGCCATGCCAATCCCGGGGACGTGTCGAAGTTCCTCTTCGTCCATCACTGCGACAGGCTTGTTTACACGATCAATTGCCTCAGCAGCTCTGTTGAATGCACGGATTTTAAAGGGATTGTCTCCGGTGATTTCCAGAAGCTGACTAATTAACAGGAGTTTTGATGCAATCTCCCTGTTTGAGACCTCCATAACTGTATTCATACTCCGTGTAATTCCTATGGTAAGTACTGCAATGATGAACAGGTAAATTTGTTTCTTATTAACAATCAGAAAAGGACCATCATAATAAAATCTGTTCACCTGGAATTGTTGGTAAAAAAGGGAAAAGTAAGCCTTTGCAGAGGTGGCCCGCTCTCCACCTGAATAAACGATGTTGTAATATCGTTATTGTTCCGGGGATTTTTCTTCAAATATCTTTACTGTTTTTGGCATAATTCCAGGTCTTTTGTCGGTCATCCAGGAAATATATGAGAGCACATGGACATGATATTCGAGATACCCGCGTATGAAATCGGAAAGACCTTCACTACGCCGGCCCAGGATGAGGATCACAAACCACTGGATAAACATTACAATTCCGGCAATGAACCCGTATACCATCATTACGATCGATATTGCGATGCTGTAAAATATACGGACAAGGAGCTCCCACCTTCGGGCGTTATGCTCATATGTAAAGAGCTGTGACATATTTTCTTCTGTATTAGACATATGAATTCACCTAAACTCTGCCGGTCAGGATAATTGCTTATTTAGCCACCGGTTTTAGTTATATATCAACCATTTGCCTGAATAATGTTATTGAACAGTAGTGTCCACATAACATAAATTTCTGAATTTCCTTTGATGCACATATTTTTAAGCCATGAAAACGAAGTTGTTAAGTCAGATCCTAATCTGATGATGCGTTGTCCCGGTAGGGTAGTGGACATCCTAGAAGCCTGCGGAGCTTTTGACCCGGGTTCAAATCCCGGCCGGGGCGCTATTAAATTCATTTTAATTGCTTTTATCAGAGCTTTTAAAAGCAACAATAGCTTTTTAAGTATCCGAGGGAATTTTCATGTCCGATTGATTTTTGGCCAAGTCAGGCAATATTACAAAAAAAATCGAAAATAAAAGATCAGGCTCAATTTTTCCGCATGAAAGCAATACTAATTATTACAAGACATATTCCAACAACGGATGGAATTACTGAAAGCGAAGCTTTTGTGGTAGCTGGAATTGCAGCAGTTCCATTACCCAGCGTGGTCATAGGGATGGTGGGATTTGAGGTACTAATCACTATTGTCCCCGATTTTGCTTCCTTTGGTTGCGAAGCATTTGCAACAGCAATATTCTCCTGAATACGGTTCCCCGTGGTTGTGGTACCATTTGCACCGGATACCCTGGGTAGGAGTTGCACTCCTGTTTTTGAAAATACATCGTCCACACCGATTGAATTGAATGCATTAGAGAGTGCGATTGCGGCAGCATTATCATTTACACTCCCTGTTCCCGTGAAATTAAAAATTACAGTTCCGATATTTGTATTTACAACTTCTCCTGAATATCCTTTAATATTGATATTGAACCTGTTATCTGAACCTGGGTGCTGGACAAAAATATAATAATAAGCAGGAGGTAATTCAGCCGTATTCACACTCTTTGAATAGAATCCGCTTGCATTGACCGGTACATTCGTAATATTTACATAATTACCTGCGAAGAGCCACATACTGACTCCGGGTGTTAAGTTTCCACCTTTCGCCGTCCCACTGATAACAACTATATCTCCGACTGTTGGTACTGAAGGAGATACAGACGCCGTGATTGATGGTTTGTTTATATCGTTTGTGACACTTGTTTCTGCGGAAACCGGGATTACCAGCATTAATCCTGCGAACATCAGGATACAGATGAGAAATATCGGGTAGGAAATTTTCATAATCATTATGGTAGGGGAAGATGAAAAAACATTATTCTTTTGAATCCCCTTCTTGCAATTAGGATAATAATATCAGAAGTAACCAGCAGCTTTTCATTTATTTTTATTTTTTCCTGGTTACTGCATTCTTTATCATCAGTTCACTCTCTTGGCGGCTTTATTATTGGCTCCGGATAAATTGATTAGTATTTCCATACCTCCCGGGCGAAGATCCTGACCCAATGGTTTCTGACATCATTCTCCCATATCCCAAAAAAGAAGCAATTGTCAATCTTACAGTAAAACTGAGAACAATTAATAGAATTCCCGCTGTCTCCTGGAAGATTTGAAGTCTTTCAATAGGCACCTGATCTCAATCTAATGGCTCAAAACCTCGGGCGAAACCACGTTTATAATCATCTTCGTGGTTTTGTAACCATGCCGCAGCCTTAAGGTAACCCCGGTCCTCTGCCATTTTTATAATTTTCTGGAAATCCAGGGTGTAATGAACTTCCCTGTTGAGGGGGACGAGTTCATCATACACCTTTCGGGGAACTTTGACCTTATCAATCATATCTAATTCAGCTATTTGACCATGATAGTTTAAGATCTTATGGTTTTGTGGGCACAGTTCAACCAGTAATTTTTACTAATTCGTCTGTCTGATCATACTAAAACCGGAGACCTGGGTTTTTGTCCCGGGGAAACATTTAAGTAACACTCTGATTGATACATCAATTACCTATGGTAGTAATGGATAGCAGAGGGTGGATCTTCTATTCCCTGATATCATTTGTGGCGTTGCTCTGGGCGGGATTTATTTACCAGCAGGGAGTTATGCTATGGATCAGTTTTTTTATCACCCTGACGGTGGTCGGTGTTTCTGCAATCCTCCTGGTATTTCTAATCATGGAGACCCGCGGAAAAGTTACTGATATTTCGTAATTCTATCCTTACAAGGACTGTATATATCACCCGTTCCAAAGAGCAACTGGTGTTGCATAACTATGCCGGGTAAAAAAATATGACTGAATTGCTACAATAATCGCAACATAATCCCTTTTTTCACGTCTGTGACAGCAAAAGAGAAGAACATTTATGGTATCTGGTGGAGTAAATATAGCTGATGCGGATAAGATCAGGCGAGGTATTTTATATAGCTGTCCTGATGATCATTCTCTTACTGGCAATGTTTGTCCTCGTAGCTCTTGGCATGATGATTTCTGCGGATCAGAGTCTTATCACTGACCGTAAAGGTGCAGTTTTCGAGCTGACTGATCAGTTGATACAGGGTTTGCACCCCGTGATGGTAGCACTCGCCCAGATGACCGGTTTCTTTATCGACCAGTTCTGGCAATTCCTCCCAAGTTAGGGCCGTTATTAGGATACATCAAATCAATAGTATCGCCGGATTTGTTTGTAGTGCCTGATAAGTGATTTTAATTCCTGTGCAGCTTTTACCATGTTATCAGACCTGACAATGGCGGATATCACGGCAATACCATCTGCTCCGGACAATAGTACCTCCCGGATGTTTTCTTTCTGAATGCCCCCTATGCCTATTACCGGGATTGAAATATTTTGCTTGATTGCTGTAATGAGCGCTGTCCCACGTCCCCGTCCTGCATCCGGCTTTGTCCCGGTTCCAAATACCGGGCTGACTGCCACATAATCAGCCCCGCCTGCTTCAGCATTAACAGCTTCCGTAACTGATCCCACCGATATCCCGATAAGAAAATCATCAGGGGTCAGCTGCCTTGCCTCGAGTAGGGGCAGGTCATCCTGTCCTAGGTGGACACCGTCTGCACCGGATGCCAGGGCAATATCGATCCGGTCATTTACGATGAATAAGGCGCCCGCAAGGTTGGTAATCTCCCTTATTTCGCAAGCTGCAATGAACAGTTCTCGTCCTGTCATTTCCTTATCGCGGAGCTGGATAACATCCGCCCCCCCGGAAACAGATTCGATCGCAATTTTCTTGTGTGTCAGCCCGGGTCTGAGTTTTTCATCAGTAACCACATACAGGTCATATGCCATCGTCAGAATTCCCTGATTATTGCATCGCGCGCGAGTTCAGCAGGGGTAAGCACCGATAGTTGATCGAATAATGCAGTTTTAAAAGATCCCGGCCCGGAAGTACATGCTGCTGCCCGTTCACCTGCAATTCCAAATGCTGCAAGTGATACTGCGGATGCTTTTACCATGTCCCGTTGAATTGCGGCGAAAGAAGCGATAATTGAGGTTGCCATACAACCCGTTCCGGAAATTCTGCCCATCATGGGATGTCCGTTCTCAACGGCAATGACCTGATCGCCGTCACTTACAATATCAGTAGCCCCACTGATTACAATGGTAATTCCTGTTTCAAGGGCAAAATTTTCTGCAATGCCATGGAGGTCACCTTTCACATCCCCGGAATCCACTCCCCTGACCCGGGCATCTGCCCCGGCAAGCACACCTATTTCACCGGCATTTCCTTTAATTACGGATATCTGCAATTCCGAAATCAGAAGCGACATGAACTCTGTCCTGTAACGGGTTGCCCCTGTTCCGGCAGGGTCAACGATTACCGGAATATCCAGGTTATTTGCTGCATGGCCTGCAAGGAGTATGGACTTTGCCTGATAAGGATCAAGTGTCCCGATATTCAACACAAGGGCGTCTGCATGGCCTACCATCTCTTCCACCTCTTCCCATGCATGAGACATAACCGGGGATGCACCAATGCAAAGGGTAATGTTTGCGCAGTCATTCACGGTGACGTAATTGGTTATGTGATGAACCAGAGGCTTATTTTGGCGTATTGATTCGAGCATGGCTGAAAATTTCATGGAACCAACCATTCTTTTCCGAGATAATATCTGAATACCTGATACGTATTCACTTATTCCGGGAGACTATTGAATATTCTGCATGATCCTGGCATTAATGAAAAAAAGCTAATATGCTGCTATGGGGATTCGAACCCCAGTCGTCGGCGTGAAAGGCCGACATGATTGGCCGGACTACACTATAGCAGCGCCTTTGTGATAAGTTGCTTTAACTACTTTCTATTACACGTAAAAATAGGTTGTGGAACGGGTTGGTAAGAAAGGGAGAAAATCTGATAAATAATCAGTAGATTGGTGTCCCTTCCGTCTCTGTTATTGTCTTGAACGCGGCGATGAATTGTCTTGTCACTGGCCCTGGTTTCCCAGTCCCAATATTCCTACCATCGATTATCGTAATAGGGGCGACTTCCGCAGCTGTCCCGGTAACAAACACTTCATCTGCGGTATAGAGATCGAAATATCCCATATTTTGTTCTTTTACTGTTATCCCCATGGACTGGGCAATCTCAAGGACCACGGCTCGGGTGATACCCCTGAGGTTATTAAGGGAATGTGGGGTAACGATTATCCCGTTTTTCACAGCAAATATATTATCCCCTGACCCTTCAGAGAGGTAGCCATTTGTATCAAACATTATCGCCTCGTCTCCCCCCTTGTAATTGGCCTCTATTTTAGCGAGGATATTATTCAGGTAATTGAGGCTCTTCACGTTTGGAGGGAGGGCACTTGCATCATTTCTCCTGACTGAAACTGAGACTCCGACCAGACCTTTTTCATAGAGATCGCCATACATGGCGCCCCATTCAACAGCGATACAGATGACTGTTGCCTTCTCACATTTACGAGGGTCAAGACCAAGGTCACCCACTCCCCTTGTGAGAATAGGACGTATGTATCCGTTTTTCAGGTTATTTTTCCTTAATGTCTCAATGATGACCTTTGCCATCTCTTCCTTCGAAAGTGGCGGGGTAAGATCTATTGTCTTAGCCGAATCAAAAAGCCGGTCAACGTGCTCCATGAGCCGGAATACTTTTCCATTGTATGCACGGATCCCTTCAAAAGCCCCGTCCCCGTACAGAAGCCCATGGTCAAACACTGAAATCTTTGCCTGTTCCCGCGGCAAAAACTGGCCATCGATATAGATTAGCATACCATAATATTGTACATTTTCTAGTATTTTTTACCTCTCAATTGGAGGTACAATGATTCATCTGTATTACCGCCTAGGAGATTGGAAAAAATGAATTGCAGGGGTCTTATAAAATCCGGGTGTATTGGCTATCTGGAGGTGATCAAATTTCTATCAGGTACGGGTCCGGCATCTCCCAACGAAATGCCTGAACATGGCAATGCCCGGCACCGGGTGGAGGTGTGTATAACTGCCAAGTGTCTGTTCCGTAACAGCACCGTCATTCATTCCTTCAATCCCGGTCCCCCTGGTGAGGCGGTATGCGTACCTTGTATCAGGTGCAAGGCAGACATCGGAATAATGGAATTCATGACCCTTAAAATTTCCAGCCCCAAGCGGGGAGCATGCTGAACTCTCCCCCTCAACGTAGCTAACGACACGTCGTGCGGGCATCAGCGTTTCGCCATGAAAAACACCTGCCATTTCATACACCCGATCTTGTGAATACCCCTGCCATCCTGCCATCAGGCGGATACGTTCTGTCAGGTACATCAGCCCGCCGCACTCCGCATAGATCGGTACACCATTCCCTGATTGTTCACGGATTGCTTCCCGCATCCGGGCGTTTGATTCAAGGCCGGGTAAGAACAATTCCGGATAACCCCCTCCGATAATATAGCCCTCGGCATCGGGGAGTCGGTCCCTGATAGGGCTGAACGGTACGACTGTTGCCCCGAGAGCGGGCAGGATATCAAACAGGTCAGAATAGTAGAAATTGAACGCCTCGTCGCGTGCAACAGCGATCCGGGTGTCGGTTACATGTTCTTCCCGGAAGAGTGGTACATCTCCAGGTACATCCGGGATGTCAGATGCGATGCTGGTAAGCGCATCAAGTGATACGTGCTCTTCAATCATCCCTGTTACCCTTTCTATTCTTTGTTCAAACTCACTGCTCCCCTGCCGTTCTATGAACGGCACCAGGCCAAGGTGCCGCATTGTAAGTTCCATCTCCTCCATTCGTGGAATTGCACCAATAACCGGAATCCTGCAATAGTGCTCAATAGCAGATGTTGCTTTATCAGCATGCTTTGTTCCCATGACATTATTGAGAATTACCCCCATAATCCGTATGTCCGGTGAAAATGCCTGGAAACCTTTTACGATGGCTGCAGCGCTCCTTGTAATACTCCGGGCACTAATTACCAGAACTACGGGGAGGTCAAGAGCCCGGGCGATTGCTTCAGTACTCCCGGCATCCGTAAGTGCTTCAGCACCTTCAAACAGTCCTCGCACTCCCTCAACCAGGGCAAAATCTGCACCCCGGCAGCCATGAGTAAATACCTGGGATACTTCAGAAGGGGACATGACAAAGCTGTCAAGGTTCCGGCATGGCCGCCCGGTAACCCCCGTGAGATATGAAGGGTCGATATAGTCCATCCCTGCTTTGAATGTCTGAACCTTCATCCTGCGTGATAGTAGCGATGAAAGTGCCAGTGATATGCTCGTCTTTCCGCAACCAGACCTGTCTCCGGAGATCAGGACTGCCTTCATGCGAGGCTCCGGAGGACTGCACCGAACTCGCTCTCCACCACATGCCGTACACCAAGTGTTTTCGGGTGAAGGTCTATTTCAACAACAACAAACTGGTGGCCGATCTCTTTTAAGGGTGCAACCTGTCTGGGCCCGTTTGTAATAGAATAACAGCAGATACCTCGGGTAAATTCGGGTGGAATCGCATGAGGGACACCTGCGATGAGTGCAAAGTCTGGGTTAATTTCCCTGATCCGTTTCCCAAGTTCTTCTCCGTTTGCACCATATTCGTCCAGTGCCCCGATTGTTTCCAGCGTGACTGAGGACTTATAAAAGGCTTTTCTGATCCTCCCGGCATCCCGCCTTACCTTGGGAAGACCGCGTTCTTCGAGGTTGGCAATATATCTTATATCCGCATCCGGACAGACATCGTGGAGGGCTATCAGTTCATCGGCGAACATGTACGCGGTCTCCTTTTTCGCGTTCATCACCGCCACGCCTCGCTCACCCTTTTTGATCCGGTCCATGAGATCACCCGCGACCTTGTGTTTCAGGTCTCCGCGTGATGGTTCGATATATGACCGGCTTGCGGCTCCCCGGAGTCGTTCGACTTCGTTGGCCTTCGCAAGAACGAATTTCTGACGGTCGAGTTCTTCCGCACTGATCCAACCTGCCTCTGCCGCAGGGACAAGCGTTGCAATTACCCCGTCGATATTTTCCGGGTACCCGGCATGGATATCCACGGCAATTGTGGGGGTAGTGATCCCGGAATCGTCTATCGCGGATACCAGGTCTTCACCAATAATCATGGATACGCAGGTCCCAATCACCGCCAATTTTTTTGGGGAAAATTCCCGCTCTGCGTATTGCAACGCGGTTACTAGTGGATCATGTCCACCAAAAATAAATTCATTATCAGCAAGGGAGGTGGTCAGCACACGTAACCCGTCCTCTTCAAGTAGACGGGCGTGCTTGAAGGAACAACCCGAAGGACCGTGCAGGATGGCGACATCAACTTCAAGGTCCCGTGCAGTATAGAGTGCGGCAACAATTGAACTCGGCCTTGGCTGCATGTATTTCATCCTGTTATCTCCATGATTTAACTGCGAGCACCACACACGCCTCTCCCGGTGTTGCGAGAGCAACGGATTTTCCATCGCTGAAGTTGCCTGCGTAGGTAATGCTGTTTAATTCAGGATATCCTGTTAGAGAAGATGCCATATACTCGTTCCTGTACTGCTCTCCGACAATAACAACCCGGCATGGCATGACCGCTTTTATTGTGCGGACGATCTCTTCAGGCCGGAGCCCTTCACATACCGCGTGGGCTTCCTGTCCGATAACAAGAACGAGGTTATCTTCACCTGATAACGATCGTGCATAGCGGGAGGCCTCTATGGTTGTCTCCCGGGTTGTACCACTGTTTGCATTGTCAATAACGTAATGACCGTGTTCTGTTGTAACCGCCATTCTGCCAGGTAAAGCGGTGAAACTCCTGAGTGATCCAGGATTGAACCCGAGCATGCATCCTGCAGCCACCGCTATCATCAGTGGTGTTTTATAACCGGCCAGTTCGAAGAGTGGGTTTTCAAATGATCCAACAATTCCGTTATAATTATAATCGCACCGTTTCCCTTCAGTCCTGACTATTTTATCCGTATGAACCGTGTCTGCATGGGATGAATTTACTCCTGGCGCAACCAGAAGACGCTGGGCACCAGCTGAAGAACCCATCTTGATAGTAAGAGCAGATTTTTTTCCGGCTGCACACCGGTAATCAAGATCAGAAGTTATTACTGCGAGGTCTCCTGCACCAGTAACTCCGAGGGACTCCTCAGCTACAAGCCAGTCACAATTGTCCCGTGCGGCTTTTACGACTGAAATCAGGGAGGCCGGTGTGATACTTCGCCGGAAAAGTTTTTCTTTTTCCGGGTAACGGTATGTCCCCCCTGAAGTATGAAGGATACCGCACCCCGGTAATATATGGGCAATTGCATACGCCGTTGTTGTTTTTCCCTGTGCACCTGTCACCTCGATCACGAGCGATGGGACCTCTTCCCCAAGAATCCATCGTACTGCTTCATGATGAGAGATCTGAGGTGTATCCCGGAATTGTTGAAGGATTGGATGATCGGGGTCCAGGTGAACAGGGACTATCACCCTGTCGTAGGAATTCCCTTCAAGAGGAAGCGTATCTGACGCACCAGCCCCCCTGTATACATCCACCATGTCCACACGATGCCCGGCCGCAATCAGGGCATTACCTATTTCTTTACCACCATGGATGGTATCGAGGACAAGGAGGTCCATTTTTTATTCAGATCAGGGCCAACGCATTTTTGGCATTTTTTGCCATCAGGTCTGCAAGCAGTGGGTCTGACCCGATAGGCTCAGCATATACGAGAGGTATTTCCCTGCCATTCATTGCGAATGTCCCTATTTGTGCCCCTTCAGGAAGCCCAATCAGTCCGGGAATATCTTTTACGATATGCACACCTTTGGCGAGGAAGAGTGGAACAACGACGAGTGCATCTATCTTTTCCTTTTTGAACTCATTGAGGCTCTCCTCGATACTTGGGGAGTTCATATTCATGAAGGCGCATTTCACGATGTACTCGGGGTGCCTTTCCTGGACGATTTTACTGGTAGATTCAACGAGCTCTTTATTGTAGGGGAGTTTGCTTCCATGCCCTACGAGTAACATTCCCTTCCTTTCCATATGGTAAATACTGGTGTGGCGAATCTTAAAATTGTTACCAAATTATCCATACCTCTGATATCAACTGCTATTCTCCTTGTTTTACAATATTACGGGAATATCTACCTTCTCACAGAAAAAAGGGCATCTGTTTCATTGTATTCGTTCATATCGGACTACTAGGGATACCAAAACCAGCCCGGATTAACCTGAATGTGGGTATACGTGAATATGGTATACACCTGCGGCACGGAGTTGAAACAAATCTGTTGAATTCATCCATCCCGTATAACCCTTAAAAAATACAAATCACCCACAATTCACCGCTATTTTTTTGAATATGGCAATAATTTCATCCTTTGTGTAGTAACTGCAGGGTACGGTCATGCCAAAAGTAATTTTGCTGGTGACTTTCAATTTATATGAATCCATGATGGAGCACTTTGAGAGGTTCGGACTTCTGATAAATAACCAGGTGGTGCGGACCCCCGTCGCTATCGCTTCTATGGCCGGGGTTGTCGACGCGGAGTATGTGCGTGCCCGTGAGAAGCATATCGGTTTGGCATTTATCGGAGGTTACTCCATCGATGAACCGGCAATGAATGCAAGCAGGCGGATGGCTGCCCTGGGGAGGGAGGAATTTATTCATGAGGATATGATTTCCGAACTACGCCGCCAGGTCTCATGTATGGCCGGGAGTGACGTTGTACTTGGTCTCAATATGAGGGGGTGTTCCCCTGCGGCATTTGCGGGAGTGGCTGAAGAACTTGGTGATGGCGTGGTCTATGAAATTGATGCTCATTGTCGCCAGCTACCAATGATGGAGGCTGGATCCGGTGAATATTATCTTAAAAATCCAGCCCTGCTCGCCGATATAATAAAAACTCTTAAAAAGTCTGGTGTGACGGTTTCTGTTAAAATCCGGGCAGGCGTTGCCAGTGATGACCGCGCGCTTTCAAGGGTCCTATGGAAAGCAGGGGCTGACATACTCCATGTTGACCTGATGGATTTCGGTTACCAGAAACTTAAGCAAATCAGGAACAGCTGCCCTGTCCTTTTGATTGCAAATAACTCGCTGAATACGTTTGACCGTGTGAAGGACATGTTTGCCCATGGCGCAGACCTCGTCTCGCTCGCGCGAAAATCCGACGAACGGACATTGTCTGGTCTTGATGCGGCAATTACGAGGTATACTGATGAGCAGGGGTGGTACAATGCACCAAAACAGCTCTGCCGGGGCGGGGATATCAGGGCGCTCACCTTCTGCTGCATGCCCGTGAAAAGCTGCCCGTTAATTCCCACTCTGGATAATCTTGGTATAAAGCGGGATGAATATATCCGACTGAAAGAGGAATCCGTCAGGGGTACTCCGCTTGAAGGGGGGAAAAATACCTGTTTTGGCAGCCTCGGGTGGTGCTGCAAGAACTCGTCACCCTGCATGTTCCGTGACATAACAATTCAGCAGGCCGGGATTTCCAGCAAGGAATATATGCGGTTGAAACGTCAGCTTTCTGAAAAGATAATTCACCATATTTATTATGACAGGGCGGAGGATGACGCCTGCTGAGCAGGCACAGATGTCAATGATGCTTGAGGTCACCGCATATCCCAAACCCGGGAACGTTGACCGCTGCCATGATTACCCGAGCACACGCCTCGAACATTTCCTTACTTCTGTTATTCTCTCGCGACCTTCATTTGAAAGGGCATCGGAACCTGGTGCCGCGGTGGGCGCCCTGATTTATGATGCCGTATCTCGTACCAATGTACATTCCGGGGGAAATACCCACTTTGGAGCGTTTCTCCTATTGTTACCCCTCATTATGGGGGGAGATATTCCCGGAGCAATAAGGGTTACCCGTGCTACCACGGTTGATGATGCCGTGGAATTTTACAAGGCGTTTGGTATGACCCAGGTGAGAGTACTTTCTTCAGATAGTCTGGATGTGAACGATCCCCTCGCGCTTGAGTCTATCAGGCAGCAACAGCTGACCCTGCATGATATTATGGGCCATTCAGCCGGGAATGACATGATCGCAAGGGAATGGATAAATGGTTTTAAAAAGGTACGAATGGGGGCTGACCTTCTAAGGAAGAACGGGTGTGGAAGAAAATCAATTGTCCAGACATTTTTAGACCTCCTTTCAGATGAACCTGATACGTTTATTGCCAAGAAACATGGTCCTGAAATAGCAGAAAAGACAATGGAAAATGCCCGTGAGGCAAGGGACGGCACCCTTGACCTCGCCATGTTTGACAGGATTTGTATTGATGCCGGGATAAATCCCGGGTCAACCGCTGATATTACTATCGGTTCACTCTACGTTGCATTGGGAGAAGGATGGCAATGGGACTGCTGAAGGAAGGGATTAACGAAGTAATTGCGACGACGCACCAGAATGCAGCCCCGATGGGGATTATCATGAGGAACGAAAAGCTCCGGATGGTCCTGTTCCATGGTTCTCATACAGCTGAACGGATTATTTCCGGGGGCTGGGTTGTCGCAAACTTTATTTTTGACCCGGTGATGTATGTCACCACTGCCTTTGATGATCTTTCTGCAGAAGCATTTATAGAGGAACGTGCAGGGGAATTTACCGTTGAAAGACTCTGTTCCTGCGAAGCATGGGGGGCTTACAAAGCAAAAGTCGAACGCAATACCAGGCAGAATCTGCTAATCTCACTTGAACCCCTCTGGGAAGAGATCGGAAACCTCGGGTTGCACCCTGTAAACCGGGGATTTAACAGTATCATCGATGCAACAGTCCATGGTACACGATACAAAGTGACCCGTGATAAGAGGTTGCTGGATTTAATCGAGTATCATGCCGGGATAATAAAAAAATGTGGGGGGGGCCGGGAATCAGAGGCCCTTTCACTTCTTTTTGATTATATCGACTATCCCTGATCGTTTATTAATGATCCAGGCTTATTTTTCAAGTGGTGCAGATCCACGGGCTGAGTCAAAAAAAAGATTGATTTTTCAGCAGACACGGGGTACCGGGTCGCCAATTGGTGGTTCAATGAACCGTTCTCCGCCAATTGGGGTCTCCATAATTACACCCGAACCTTTCGTGACAATTCCCACAATTGCGGCATCCCTTCCATATTTGTGTGACTTTATCGCTGAAAGGATGGCATCTGCATCTGACTCCGGTACAGCCATAACCACTTTTCCTTCGTTTGCCACTTCAAGAGGATCGATGCCAAGCATACCGGCAGCGCTGCGGACGCTTTTCCGGAGCGGGAGCGCTTCTTCGTATATCCGCACGCCTGTACCTGATTTTCTCGCCATCTCATTTATAGCGCTGGCAAATCCCCCCCGTGTCGGGTCTTTCATTGCATGGATATGCCCTGCACCAAGTGCTTCTTTTACAAGTCCCCAGACCGGGGCGACATCGGAACGGATCTGTTCTCCAAGGTCAAAGCCCTCCCGGTGGGCAAGAATTGCTATGCCGTGATCTCCAAGTGTCCCGGTCACGATGATCCGATCACCTGGCAAAAGGCCATTATCGCGCACAATTTGTTCGGCCACACCGATTCCTGAGGTATTGATCATAATTCCATCGATTGCACCACGTTCCATTACTTTGGTATCTCCGGTGACAAGGTTTGCACCTGCTTCCCCAAGAGTCTCGTCCATTGAAGCAACGATACGTTCGAGGTCGCTGATTTCAAACCCTTCCTCGATGACCATTCCACAGGAGAGGGCGATAGGTCGCCCCCCCATCATGGCGAGGTCATTCACCGTCCCGGCAATCGCTATCCGACCTATATCCCCCCCGGGGAAAAATATAGGGCGAACAATATGCGAATCGGTAGTGAACACAATGTTCATTCCACCAATTGGGATCACAGCACCGTCATCCAGTGATTCGAGTCCGATACCTCCGGCATTGTTATGATTAATTTTTGTGAGGACCCGAAGCAGTTCACTCATTACTTCGCCCCCAGCTCCGTGCATCATATTGACTTTCATCGGTCAGTCAACCTCTACTTCGATATTTGAAACCAGGATCTCTTTTCCCCTGACAAGTTCCGGTAATGCCCCACAATCCGGGCAGACATAAAGGGTAGTCCCTTCATATCCACAGGAACACTTTACCAGGGGAGTAATTGTATTGGTCTCAAGTTTCACCCCTTTGAAAAGTGGGTCGTCATCTGCTATTGCACGGAACAGGAACTCTACCTGGTCAGGATTCACCATCGCCATCTCGCCGATATCGATAAATATCCGCTTTACCTGAATCGCCTGGTGCTCGAGTGCCGCTTTCCGTGCCGTTGCATAGATATCATATGCAATGCTGTATTCATGCATCCGGTAATACTCCTGCAGTATTCTTAGTTATATAGCCATTCCGGGGTGATAAAGGCGGGGCACCATGGCTTGAAATCTTCGGGGTACGAGCTCTCAAATGTAACTCCATGTCCGTTTATTCAAATACCATCGCGGGTAACTATGACTGTACTTCCATGTTTCCGGGCCTTCCTGATTTTTTCATTCATATTGATACGACCCTTCCGCTGATGACAGAAGCGTATGGCCTCTTTGTCTATTGCATATTTTTTATCGTGATCCTGTTTGAAACAGGGGTCATAATTACCCCGTTCCTGCCCGGGGACTCATTATTATTTGTAGCAGGAATGGTTGCATCACAGGGAAGTCTTGATATCCTGTGGCTGGTTATCACATTTTTCGTTGCTGGGGTTGCAGGAGATACCCTGAACTACTGGATCGGTAACCATATCGGGCTCCGTGTTATACAGCAACGCTTCCCCTCAATAGTCCGGAAAAAATACATCAGCCGTACCTATGGTTTTTTCGAACGGTACGGCGGGAAAACAATTTTTTTTGCACGTTTTATCCCGTTACTCAGGACATTTGCACCGTTTCTTGCGGGAGTGGTTGCGATGGACTACCGGCGGTTTGTATTTTTCAACGTGGCGGGGGCTATCGTATGGTCTGTCCTATTAACAATGGCCGGCTATTATCTGGGCTCAATTCCGTTCATCAGGGACAACCTCTCCCTGTTCATTACCTTGTTCATAATCCTCACCGTGATATCTATTATCGTATTCGTGGCAGGGTTGATCAGGGCGGTAAAAGACGGGAGCATGGAATAACTGGATCAATGAAAATACGAGGTGCGGGTTGGCAAATTCAGATTGAGGGTTATGCAACCGGAAAATATTGCAATACTGATAAAAAAGTTCAGGAGTGGAAAGTCGCTATTTTGGTAAATGGACCACACTGATCCCCTTGTTATCCACTTTAGTCCTCATTGCTACCTTCAGTCCGATCGGTTGAAGTGCGGATTCAACAAATTCCTCACTCCGGTTTGTGATAATGGCGATTGCTGGACCAACTGAACTCATACCTACAAACTCGAACCCTGCATCACGGAGCTGGCTCATGAAATGGTAGATTGCGAAACTATGGTGTTCTACTTCCGCCCGTTTCGAACCCCTGAATTCTATCTCCCAAATGACATCCCCAACTTTTTCAAGGTCCCCTGCTTCAATTGCCGGGATCATATCCATCATAATCATGTAGGCCTTCAGTTCGCGATCCCGGTAATCGAGCATTCTTGCCTTATTCATCAGGAGGTTAAATTCCTGGTCTCCCGCGGAAGAGATGTCAGTTGGTGGAATAACAATATACACGTGACTACCTTCGGCAAACGGGTGATGGTAGATCAGAGAAAGGTCGTCGCCCATAACCGCCATGCCCCCGTGAACACTAACTGCCGGCCCTACCCCTGTCTCAAATCCGGATGCGATACGTCCGTCTGCAGTTTCTTCAGCATAGTTATATCCAATAAGTTTTCGTAGCTGGTCGTCTGTCAGAGGTGACCCTACAGATACATTGAGTGCTTTTGCAAGTGCGATCATTATTGTACTGGTTGACCCGAGTCCCACATGCTTATGCTCATGGTCACGTGCCCTGATACGGAATCCCCCTGTGTATCCAACGGTCTTCCGGAAAACACTGACAAAATGCCTGATTAATGCCGCACGGGAGTAATCTACCTCAAGGCCTTCCGGGGTACACTCAACTGATACAGAACAATATACCTGGATTGCAAAACCGATCCCGCCTCCACCCGGGCGATCGGGTGAGAACCGGTTCATATCCAGCACCGTGAGATGAATTCTTGCGGGTGCATTGACTGTTATTACGTCATCTGCCGGTACAAGTGAATATGTACCCTCATATCCGAGGGTCCTGATATTCTCACCTGGAGAAAACGAGGTAAACTCATACTCTACGAGGTCGAGGTCTCCCCCGCGTATTTTCATAATTGCCATCCTGAAAATCACCTTTGTCTGCAGTTATCTGTCAAAGAATATGTTCTTTCCTGATCCTTTGAGTGGGATGCCATATACTGATGTGCAGTCATTGAGCCATCCCAGGGTCCTTGCAGCAACTCCGGCAGAATACATGATCCTGTTATCCACATTATGAACCTGTGCCGTTTTTACAGCTGATCCGAGGGCAATACCAAGGTCCGCAATCCTGATGATGCAGTTAGGTCCGGCAAACGGGGTACTGACAGGATCTTTCCGGGTAAAGGCCTCCTCAAAATCAGCACAGGTGAGAAAACCACATCCCTGGCAATTGACACCAACTACTACAGCTCCCCTGACCCCGATAAGGACGCAGGCATCGCTAATGCCCATTGATTTTCCGTCTCGTATAAAAAACGGGATCTTATTTCGTTCACCAGACATAACCATTTCATCTGCAAGCTGTTTTAACTCTATACCTGTGACAATTTTGGTTTTAATTTCATCAACGCCACGTGCTTTCGGGGCAGTCCTTGCCGAGAGGACCATCAGGCCCGCTACCGTCCTGATTGCCTCAGTCTCCTCCGTCATGGGGTAGCGTCAGATCCAAGACAATTTATAGGTGTTCTTCTGTCTGCCGGAGGTTAAATTAAAAAAAAGGTGTGTTCCCGAAAGCACTGACCGGTATAGTAAGATTTGTGTTAGCGGATCTTCCGTGTTGTGAACAATTCATTTATGTTGTTACAATTTGCGCAAGGATTATTGCAAGGTTCATGGACTCGTTACCGTTTGCATCCTCTTTTGCGTACAGGTAATCGACAACCCCGATATTTTGTCCGGAAATGAATCCGCTCTGACCCTGGTTACCTTTGTGCCAGACATATCCTGAATCAGCTATTTTCTCATCAATGACTGAATTTTGTCCCTGTCCCTTCTTTATTGAATTGAAAGAGTTTTGTGCATCTGAAATTGAGGGATATTTGGTAAGAGTGACCACGATTGAGTCACCATTCGCTGCGAGGAGTTGCTGCCTGCACGAACCTTGAGCACAGAAGGAGCCGTTAATATACCAGTCCTGCGGGCTCCGTTCAAGGTAACCGTCAAACATTGACAACGTCTCATAGAGATCTGAGGTTTTGGTAAGTTCCGGGGTATTTTTTTCTTTGGAAGTATCTGTTGTGCTCATACATCCCGCTGTCAATAATCCCAGTATTGCCAGTATAGCTAACCAATGGTTACTATTCATCTATTCCCCTCTTTCACTTCTTCTCATTCGTGCCTTGAATGTTATATACTAATGGGGTGGATGCGGAGGTGACTTCTGTTCCTGGTGGGGGACTGTAATATCTGTACCAGGATAGCGCTACCCTGCAGATATGTCTGGTTACCTGTTTCAACAGATTGTAGAAAACCGGGTTAATGTGAAGCAGGCAGTTTCCTGTTATTAATGAATCCTGTAACCTGGTGAAATGAAAAGTCTAAATATGTAATTCCGGCGGAAATATCTTGGTATTGGTGGAAAAAGCCATAATATAGAAACCATTTTATCCTGATAATGACGTATGATTGCTTGGTCCCTGGAAGACCCTTTTGAACATATGGGAGACATATGGTATGATGGAAAAGTATGTGTGTCAGGTCTGCGGGCACATCTATGATCCCGCCGAAGGAGATCCGGATGCAGGAATTAGCCCTGGTACAGCGTTTATTTCAATTCATGAGACCTGGCATTGCCCGGTCTGTGGATCACTAAAAGAAAAGTTTACCATGATGTAACGGGAAGTGCAATAATGGTTGTCAGAACTCTAACTCCGGACTGTTACTCGATCGCAGCGCTCGATTTTGATCGGCGTCTTTTTGATGCGCTTATCCCGCTACCTGATGGAACAAGTTATAATGCATATCTGATCAGGGGGAGTCAGAAGACTGCACTTATTGATACGGTTGATCCTTCAAAAGAGCTGGACCTGGTGTGTGACCTGGTCCGCCTTGGCGTTGACTCGATAGACTATGTAATTATTAATCATGCTGAACAGGACCATGCAGGGTCCCTGCCGATGGTCCTCGAGCTGTTTCCGTCATCAAAGGTGGTGACAAATGAGAAGTGTAAGGACCTTCTTATGCATCACTTCGACCTGGAAGAAGACCGTTTCATTGTGATAAAAGACCGTGAAACACTTTCTCTTGGGAATAAGACCCTGGAATTTATTATTGCGCCATGGGTACACTGGCCTGAAACCATGCTAACCTACCTCAAGGAGGACAGGGTCCTTTTTTCATGTGACCTGTTCGGAACACATTATGCGACCAGTTACCTGTTCATGAATGATGAAAAAATCTTTTATTCCGCTGCAAAACGGTATTATGCGGAGATTATGATGCCATTCAGGACCAGTATCAAAGGGCATATGGAAAAAATCGGTGCACTTGGTATTGCTTTCATTGCACCGAGTCATGGTCCGGTTTACAATAACCCTGAATTTATTCTCAAGGCCTATCATGAATGGATATCAGATTCAGTGAAAAATGAAGTGGTGATCCCCTATGTATCGATGCATGGCAGTACGCGGAAAATGGTTGACCATCTGACAAGTGCATTAATTGAACGCGGGATTGCGGTGAAACCCTTTGATATGACGGTTACCGATACGGGTAACCTTGCAATGTCTCTGGTAGATGCTGCGACGGTGGTAATCGCAACCCCGACGGTCCTGTTCGGCCCTCACCCGCAGATTGTCTATGCAACCTACCTTGCAAATATGCTCCACCCCAAAATGAAATTTGCATCGATAATAGGTTCCTATGGCTGGGGAGGTAAGACAACCGATGTATTGAAAGCCATGATGACCCACATCAAACCAGAACTACTTGAACCGGTGCTTGTGCAGGGAATACCTGGAGAAGCATGTATCAGGGGCCTCGACCGTCTTGCAGATGATATTGCCCGGAAACACAAAGAAATTGGTGTATTACCTTCATGATTGTCAGCAGATATCTACCTGCAGGAGATGCTCCCTGGAGTGTATCATAGAAAATCAACTCTTTTTACTTTAACATCAGAAAATTGAATAACCTGACAGTCCAATCTGTTATCCCAATGAAGCAGATCGCCCTGTATGGAAAGGGTGGGATCGGCAAGTCCACCACATCGGCCAACCTGTCAGCAGCACTGGCAGAGAAGGGACTTGATATTCTCCAGATTGGGTGTGATCCCAAGCGTGACAGTACACGAATGCTGATGCAGGGCCGTTTTATCCCTACGGTAATGGACCATGTCAGGAAAGAAGGCGATGCGGACGTCCGGCTTGAAGATATAATGTTCACGGGGTACCGGGGGGTACGGTGCGTCGAGGCAGGAGGGCCTGAACCGGGTGTAGGGTGTGCAGGGCGGGGGATTATTGCCACCTTCCAGATCCTTGAACGCCTTGGTGCGTTGAAAGGTGATATCATTGTTTATGATGTCCTCGGGGACGTGGTATGTGGTGGTTTTGCCATGCCGATGCGTGAAGGATATGCGCAAGAGGTCTACCTCGTAACCTCAGGGGAACTGATGTCATTATACGCGGCAAATAATATCTGCAAGGCTATCAAAAGGCTGTCGTTGAGGGCGAAGAACCGTTGCCGTCTTGCTGGTGTGATCTGCAATTCAAAAAATATGGAAAACGAAGAGGAACTCGTACTCGAATTTTCGAGACGGATTAACAGCAGGCTTGTTCATTTCATTCCCCGGGACAGGACTGTCCAGCTCGCAGAACTTCATAAAAAAACAGTGATTGAATATGCACCTGATTCTTCCCAGGCAGGGGTATACCGGTCACTTGCAGGGATTGTAGCGACGAATGAACAGTTTACAATTCCTACTCCGCTGGATACCGATGAGCTTGAATCCCTTGCCTTTGATTACATCTAGGACCGGTGGCTGCACCCTTACCGGAGCGCTTGCAGTCACTACCGGGATAAAGGACTCAGTAACAATAATTCATGGTCCTCCAGGTTGCGCACATCATAATTTTTCGCTGCTTCATGCGACTATCCTTGACAATGACTGTATGGTGATCCCAAACGTGATGTCTTCAGGAATGTCTGAACATGATGTTATATTCGGAGGTGAAGAAGTGCTTATGAAGGTGATCAACGAGGTGGCATCACAGGATCCTGGAATAATATTTGTCCTCTCTACGTGTATTACCGAGACGATTGGTGACGATGTACTGGCAGTCACGCAGAATGCAGGAGTGCCGGTTTGCATGGTACCTACCGGGGGTTTTTTGGGTGGAGATTTTGAAATGGGATTTTCCCGGGCCCTTATCGCAGTTTCAAATCTTGCGCTTCCTGCACCCATGATTTGTGAACACGACCAGAAAATTTCCAATTCCGTTAATCTGATTGGAGAGAAAAACCTCGAATATGAGGTAAAACAAAACTTCCTGGAGGTTAAGCGTCTGGTTTCGCTGCTTAATCTTTCCATCAATCTCCGTTTTGCCCACGATATTACGCGCTCCGATATTTACCGGCTGCCCTTTGCATCGGTGAATATTATGAGAGAACCTGCCCTGTCCGGGGTCGGTGACCACCTGAAGTCCACCTTCGGAATTCCATATATCAGTTCATTTCCTCTCGGTATCAGTGGGACGCTTTCCTTTATCAGGAATGTCGCTGTCTTATCAGGGTTCCCGCCAGATGAAGCGCTTGATATTGAAATAGAACATCACGAAGAGATATTTCAAGGATTTTCAGACCTCCGTGGTGCCCGGGTAAGATTTAACATTCCGGTAGAGAAACAGGAATATCCCCGGATTAAGGAGATTTCCGAGGTAATCGGATTCAGGGAATCCCCCGAAGGCATCGTATTACCGGTTCCGTACCCATTCCCGGTCGGTACAAGTGGTATGAAAAGGATGCTCCACCTCTGGAGGAGGACACTCACGTGCCGGGCTGCTTAAACCCTGTATGGCCATGTGCACTGACCGGAGCTGTAACGGCATTATCAGGTTTTTCTGGAATAGCCGTGGTAATTCACGGTTCAAGTGGTTGTTATTTCTACCCGGCCACGTTGTTGCACAATGATCTCCACAGCACCTTCCTGGTTGAACAGGAGGTGATTTTTGGGACAAGTGAGCGCCTTGTAGAGTTAGTTAAGGACCTTTCCCTGACTTATAACAAAGTGGCGGTTGTCAACTCGTGTGTGCCATCTGTTCTTGGCGAGGATATCCGGGACATTCTTTCAGAATTTAACATAATTTTCGTCGACAGCCCAGGATTTACGGGAGACTTTGAATCCGGTTATCTTGGCGCTGTGAAGGCCCTGCCGGTTTGCATGGGGCAGGGAGCTGAGAGGGTGAATATCGAAGGAATAAACCTCATCGACCCATTTGCCCGTGGTAACCAGCGGGAAGCTGAACGTCTGCTTCAACAGATGGGAGTCCCAATTGGCACAATATTCTGTCAAGACTCCTACCAGTCACTCGGTAGTACAGCTGGCTTTTCAGTCACGGTCAACCCGGACCTCTCCACAGGATACGGGCATGAACTAGGCTCACTGCTTGGCCTGTCTTCAATACGAAAAACAGTACACGCCCTGGCAGACAGGTTTTGCGATGCAGAAATCGGTGGAATTGAGAACGAGATCTTCATGGTCGAAGAACGGATCATAAAAGCAGCGGATAAATACCTCAAACGGTATGATCCTCCTTCGGTAGCTATTTTCTCTACCTTTTCATATTCCGGGTTTGCAGCAGCCACCTTGAAGAAGTACCTCGATGCGGATATTGTATTCTGCGGGTCACGAAATGATCCGCTCACACCATGTACTGACACGGTAACAATTACTTCCCTGGCAATAATTGAGTCAGCAATACGTGATCATGCTCCCGATCTGGTACTCGGGTCAACCTTTGAACGTTCCGTCGCAGGAAAAGCCTCTTTTGTCGGACTTACCCCCCCAATCCGTGGTGAGTTCCGGCTTTCATCAAAACCACTCGCAGGTACAGAAGGTGAACTGTCGTTCATGGAGGACGTTCTGAACGCCTGTATGAACTATCAACAGCGAAAACCTGCAAAATAGCCACGAAATATACGCGTCCGGTTAACTATTTTCTTTAGTGGTATTTCCATTACTTTCACCCCGCGCATATCGAGATCTTATATACCCCGATTTTAAGAGAGGATCATTGGCAGATGAAATGACCATGATTTCAAAAGCGGGATACGTTCAACAGAACGGGTATGCAGCACTTGATGACGAGGGAATGCCAAAGCAGATCGCAGAGTTGAATATCCATGGAACAAAATACGGGATCCGTCTCGATGAATTGAAAGAGGCCCTGTATGGACGCCACCCGGCTCGTGTTGAGATGATATTCCAGAACTGGCAGCAATACCTGGGTGGGATCGCAGGACTTGCCCGAATCTCCCGTTCTGGAAAGGCATTAAATATTGAACTTGTTGAAGGGGGAAGATATACGGTCTCTCTCGATTCACTGGTCAGCGCACTTTCACGCAGGGGTGTGTATGCATCGGTTGGAGAGATTCCAGAGCCGGTTTCCTCATGGGATATCAGGGGACGAAAAATCGCACAAGGCCAGCAGACTATCCCGGTCCATGCGGTATGATCTGGAAACCGTGCATGGTACGCTATAAAAATGAAATGAAAATCAGGTCTTTAAAACAATTTCCGCAATAACATCCCCGACTCCAGTTGTCCCTAACGGCCCCCCCATATCTTTCGTAACATTTCCCGCAAGGATACATTTCTCTATCGCGTTGACAATTGCACCTGCTGCTTCATGTTCCCCGATATGGTCGAGAAGCATGGAACCCGCCCATATGGTGGCCATCGGATTCGCAACACCCAATCCCTTATATTTTGGAGCAGAGCCGTGAATGGGTTCAAACATCGAGGTCCCTTCAGGGTTAATGTTACCGCCCGGGGCAAGGCCGAGACCTCCCTGGATCATTGCGCCAAGATCGGTGATAATATCACCGAACATGTTCGGGGTGACCACGACATCAAACCATTCCGGGTTCTTTACAAACCACATCGTGATCGCATCAACAAAATTAAACTCGGTTGTAACTCCGGGGTGCCTGGCAGCCCTTTCAAGGAAGACATCCCGCCAGAGGCCGTATATATCGGAAAGCACATTTGCCTTGTCTACTGAAGTTAGTTTCTTCTTTCGCTTCTCTGCGAGGATAAATGAGTAATCGATGACACGACGTGCGCCTTCCCGGGTGATGACCCCTATCTGGTAGGCGATCTCTTCTGCGTCGCTTTCTACATCGAGGTCAAATTTAACATTGTAGAGCTCACGGTCGATTGTTAGTTCAATTTTCTGTTGCTTTTTAAACCTGGAGCCAATTCCTACGTAGAAATCCTCGGTATTTTCTCTTACAACGACGAAGTCAATATCTTCCGGACACTTTCCTGCAAGTGGTGTTGCCACACCTTTAAGCAGGCGGATCGGTCTGAGGTTAATATACTGGTCAAAGTAAAAACGCAGGGATAAAAGGATACCTTTCTCGAGGATTCCCGGCTTTACACGCTCATCCCCGATAGCCCCGAAATAAATTGCCGGAAATGTGGCTAATTCCTGTAAGTCTGTCTCGGTAAGGAGCGTTCCCGTTTTCAGGTACCGGTCAGCACCGATATCAAAGTCCGTCCACCGGATGTCAAAGTTAAACCGTTCACCAGCTGCATCAAGGACTTTTTTTCCTTCAAGAATGATTTCCGGGCCGATGCCATCTCCACCTATCGCAGCGATGCGGTACATACCGGCACCTCCTCAAGTCCCCGGGCATATTCCACAAGACCCCCGGAGTCGACAATTTTCATCAGGAACTCAGGAATAGGCTGTATCGGCAGCTTTTTTCCGTCAACGATAAGATAACCCCCTGTTAAATCAACCATTACACTATTCCCTTCGATAATAGTCCCCGCTTTATCGCAGACAACCGGGAGTAGCCCGACATTTATCGCATTGCGGTAAAAAATCCGTGCGAAGGATTCTGCAATGACCATGGTTATCCCTGCACCTTTCAATGCTATCGGTGCGTGCTCACGGGAAGACCCGCAACCAAAATTTTTACCTGCAACAATTGCGTCCCCGTTTTTTACTTCACTGGCAAATTCATCCCTTATGCCTTCGAATGCGTGTTTTGCAAGCTCACGGGGGTCGTAAATCGTAAGGAACCGCCCGGGTATTATTGCATCCGTGTCGATATTATCACCAAATTTCCAAATACGCATCATTCCACCTCCCTTGGATCGGTAATCTCACCATAGATGCCACTTGCTGCTGCCGTTGCAGGTGAACAAAGGTACACCAGTGCACCAGTGCTGCCCTGTCGCCCCTTAAAATTGCGGTTAGACGTGGAGAGAGAGATCTCTCCGGGCGCGAGGAGCCCGAATGCGCCTCCCATACATGGCCCGCAGCAGGGGGCTTCGACAAGTGCACCCGCTGTAACAAAACGTTCTATAAGCCCTGCCCGGAGCGTCTTTAAATATTCCTGCCGTGATGCGGGTATTATGATGACCCTGACGTTATCTGAGAACTTCCGGTTTCCAAGGACTTCTGCTGCCTCGGCAAAGTCCTCAAAACGTCCGTTCGTACATGATCCGATAAACACCTGGTCTATTTTTGTCCCGGCAACTTTTGTCACATCAACTCCAAGATCGACATTATGAGGTTCTGCGACCTGTGGCGAGAGATTTGTCACATTATAGGTGCGCTTCTCAATAAATGATGCATTATTGTCGCTTTGCAGTGAGAATGGGACAACGTTTCGCAACCGGCTGATATAGTCCCAGGTAATGGTATCCGGCGGAACTATCCCTGCCTTTGCCCCCATCTCGATTGCCATGTTGCAGCAGGTCATCCGTCCCGGCATGCCCATGGTCTCAAACGCACTTCCGGTGAACTCAATCGCCCTGTATGTTGCACCATCAGCCCCGATATCCGCTGCTATCGAGAGGATCAGGTCTTTTGGACCTACTCTTTGCTGGAAAGATCCGTTTGCAGTAACCTTGATAGTTTCCGGTACACGGAAATACAACGCTCCGAATTTCAGGGCAAAACCCATGTCTGTTGAGCCGATACCTGTTGCAAATGCGCCTCCGGCCCCGTACATACAGGTGTGAGAATCTGCACCTACAACAATCTCCCCAGGTGCGGCCTTCCCCATCTCCATGGTTACCTGGTGGCATACACCTTCACGAAGGTCATAATTAAAAATCCCCTGCTCTTTTGCAAATTTTCTCATGTAAACGTGATTCTCAGCAGCTTCAATCGAGTCTGCAGGTACCTGGTGGTCAAAGAGCATGGTGACCCTTTCGGGACTGTGGACGTGTTTACCTCCCATTTCGTAAAATTTCTGGATCGCAAGTGGTCCCGTGATATCGTGGATCATGGCGTTATCAACAGGCGCCATCACCACTTCATCTGCACGGACATCCTTCTTGCATTTCACCGAAAATATTTTCTCAACTATCGTTGCACCCATGCTCGATCACCTGTTATATTTGATTTTTTATTATATTCCATTTTGGGTTGACTTTTGTAACCATCATCCGTCACATAAGGTAAAATTCCGGTAAAGGCAAATTGGCGATGTATTATTGAATGATCCATAAATATACCTGTTAAAAAATTTCTGGGAATCTTTACCTGGAACTGGATGAGGATTTTTTTAAAACTCTTCATGACAGGGGTTATACGATAAAATGGCTGCAAATTATTTTGCAACCCGGAGAAGGTATATTATTACCAGGGCAGACCTTAGGTCGATGATTTACATCCGAAAACAATTGGTGCTACTGGTTATGGTATGTATGTTCCTCATGGTCACTACCCTTTGAACTGTTACCGCTGCAACAACCGATTCAACGGATAGTAAAGCCATCAAAAGCAGAGCAACAGGAGAATTCCTGGTCACACCAGACCGTTCAGAGATCTCCCTATCAGTCCAGACGCAAAATGCTGATGTTAAGGCCGCACAGGCTGAAAATGCGAAAATTATGAATGATGTAATGAATTCCCTGATGAGTGCCGGAATACCTATAGAGCAACTTAAGTCGACTGGTTATTCCATTTATCCATCTATGAGGACAATAGCAACAAACTGCTTTCAAAGAAGGTCAGGTTGTACCAGGTAACCAATACACTTGTTATTACCTTAAAAGATATAGGTCGGGCAGGTGAGGTCATTGATATTGCCGTTGCGAACGGTGCGAACCAGGTAAATTACATCTCGTTTATGCTTGCACCCGAAACTGAGCAGTCATACCGTAGTATTGCCCTTACAAAGGCGGTTCAGCAGACAAGAGCAAATGCGAATGCAGCTGCTTCAGCGCTGGGTGTAAACATTACTGGTGTGAAAGAGGCGGAAATCGGTAGCAGCCTGCCACCGGTTGTCTATGATACCACGCGGTTATTGAAAATGGATGGCAGTGCAGCAAACGGCCATGCCTACGCCAGTTACTCCCGGTGATGTGAAGGTGTCTGCATCTGTCACGGTAAGCTATTTATTCCGTTAATCCCCTGTTCCCGGTTCAACGGGGACTTCTTTTTATTAATTTATTCAAACAGATTTTGATGATATCTGTTGGATTGTACCGTTAATAACACTTTTAATGCTGAATGCCGTATCTTATCTCGGATTTAAATAATGGAAAGAAATATCGGGTTCAAAGAGAGGAGATATATCGAGGAATTACGGATCCTCACGAAGTCAACGGCACTTGATTGTGTGATTGATGAGCGTTTCTGCCGTGTAATATACGTAGTAAAAATCGGGGACATGGGACTGGCAATCGGGAAAAAAGGTGAAAATATCCGTAGAATGCAGAATGTGCTTGGAAAAAGGGTTGAAATGGTTGAGTATTCCGATTCTATGGATGAATTCATATCGAATATTTTCAGGCCGGCTGAAATCGATCATATCCAGAGAAAGAATGGAGAATCACAGATTGACGTGTTTCTGAAAAGGAAAAATGATCTCGGTATCGCTATCGGCAAAGGAGGATGCAATATTGAAAAAGGTCGTATCCTTCTGAAACGCTTTTTCGGTTCTGATTTATGCGAAGTCCTTGTTGAAGGTACATAACATGAGTGATACAGAAGTCCTCGAAGAACTATTCAGGGTTATTGATGACAGAATCGTTAACCCGAAACCCGGGTCTTATGTGACCGGTCTTGTAACCGATCCAAAAGGGATGGACAAGGTCCTTGAAAAAATGGGTGAGGAGACCACCGAGTTTATAATCGCAATGAAAAACGGTGTTTCCGGAAGAACGGTTGAAGAGGCAGCCGACCTCCAGTTCCACCTCCTTATTGCACTCCGCATCGCAGGAATTGATTTATCCGACCTTATGGAAGAGTTGAAAAAGCGCCGGAGATAGAGAGTCCCTGAATACCCAGGAATCTTTTTTTTATCGATTGATCAATTTTCATATCAGGGAAAAATTATTGCTATAATCCTCTCGTATCAACCCACCTGAATATTTGAATCAGAATTTCGTGTTTTATCCCGGCCTTCTTTCACCTTATATTTATCCATAGAGGTATGCCTGTAACCCAATAAACGGGGGAAGCTCAGCAATATGCAACCCTGACGATTCGGCCACCGTACGTTCAAGCAAAATATCTGATTTACA
>Ga0209668_10000072_pt1 | contig 38659 bp, 26 predicted proteins | sample FrelakmetPLP11PL_FD_187150 | JGI IMG/M metagenome (GOLD analysis project Ga0209668, IMG submission 187150) | Freshwater lake sediment microbial communities from the University of Notre Dame, USA, for methane emissions studies - PLP11 PL (SPAdes)... | ecosystem: Environmental > Aquatic >...
CCCAAGGAAGACTTCGTGCCGCACCAAGCGGGCGATAGTGGGCATGGCACTAGCTCGTACATCGATCTCGTGATCTGCCGAAACCGCGACGCCCACCGCGTAGCAGAGCAGGGGAACTGCGCCAAGCCGGCTTGGAGCGGGCGACGGGGTTCGAACCCGCGACATTCAGCTTGGGAAGCTGACACTCTACCAACTGAGTTACGCCCGCACGCTCGATGCGGATCTTAGCACACTCCACCCGGCCGTCCAATTCCCGCGACTTCCGACCGACCTTCCGCCGCCGCTCCCGGTTCAGCCTGCCGGCACTCGTGTGGTCTGCATCTGCGCCGTGCGCGCCAGCGCTTCGCGCACCAGCGCCCGTGCCAGCTCCTCGTCGTTGAGCAGCACCATGGTGCTCGGCTGTGCGGCCATGTGCTCGCGCTCCCTTTCGCTTTGCGTGCGGACGATCTTGGGCAGCTCGGGGGCCGCTTCGTTGGCGATCTCCAGCACGAGCCGGGTGGTCAGCGGGTCCGACATCGAGAGGATCAGCAGGCTCGCCTGATCCAGCCCCGCCTGTCGCAGCGTACCCGGGCGCGTGGCGTCGCCGTAGTGCGCCTTGATGCCGCGCGCGCGCAGGCGTTCGATTTCTTCGCGCTGCGCATCGACCACGATCAGCGGCACGGCGGCCGCGTGCAGGGCATCGACGAGCGGCTTGCCGATGCGGCCGTGGCCGACGAGCAGTACCGGCGGCCGCGTGTGCTCGGCCACGGGTTCGGCTTCGGCAGGCGGGAACAGGCGTGCGATGGCCGGAAGACTCAGGAGTGCGCGCTCGACCTTGGGAATGCTCTTGAAGACGAAGGTGTTGAGCGTGATCGAGAGCAGCGCGCCGACGACGATCAGGTTCTGGGCTTCCTGGGGCACGAGCTGAAGCTCGATGCCGACGCCGATCAGAATGAAGGAGAGCTCGCCGACCTGTGCCAGTGCCGCGGGGACGGTCAGCGCCACCGAGAGGGGGTAGCGAAACAGGGCGACGATCAGGAAGGCGAAGAGGGACTTGCCGACGAGGATCGTCAGCAGCACGGCGATCACATGCAGCGGATCCTCGATCAGCACGCGCGGATCGAAGAGCATTCCCACGGCCACGAAGAAAAGCACGCCGAATGCTTCCTGCAGCGGCAGGGCGTCCTCGGCGGCGCGCTGGCTGAGTTCGGTTTCGCCGACGACGATGCCGGCCGCGAAGGCGCCCAGCGCCATCGAAACATCGAAGAGGGCCGCGGCGCCGAAGGCGATGCCCAGCGACACGGCGAGAATGGCGAGCGTGAAGAGCTCGCGCGAGCCGCTCTGCACGACCTGCTGGAGCAGCCAGGGGACGAGTCGGCGTCCGGCGAAGTACATCAGCAGGCCGAAGCCCGCCACCTTGAGCAGCGTCTGGCCGATCTGCAGCGCCATGTCGGTCCAGCTCGCGGCGGCCGGGCTGTCCGTGTCTTCGGGCGTCGCCAGCAGCGGGAGGAGCACGAGCACCAGCACGACGAACAGGTCCTCGATGATCAGCCAGCCGACGGCGATGCGGCCCTCGGTGCTGTCGAGGCGGTTCTGGTCCTCGAGGGCGCGCAGCAGCACCACGGTGCTCGCCACGGCAAGGCACATGCCGAAGATCACGCCGGCGGTCCATGACCAGCCCCACCAGTGCGCGAGCAAGGTTCCCAGCAGCGTGGAGCCGGCGATCTGCAGCAGCGCACCGGGCAGTGCGATCCTGCGGACGGCCAGCAGATCCCTCGGTGAGAAGTGGATGCCCACGCCGAACATCAGCAGGATCACGCCGACTTCGGAGAACTGCGCCGCCAGGCCGGAGTCGGCGACGATTCCGGGCGTGAAGGGGCCGATCGCGATGCCCGCCACGAGGTAGCCTACGAGCGGCGGCAGCCCGATGCGCGCGGCCAGCAGTCCGAAGACGAAGGCGAGGCCGAGTCCGCCGGCGAGCAGCGCGAGCAGTGCGGTTTCGTGGGGCATGACGGCCGCGGGTGAGCTACTTTGCGGTTGCCTTCTGGAAGGCTTCGCTGCCGCCGACCACCGGCAGCTCGAGCATCGTTGCGTCGAGATCGATGGTGAGCTCCGTACCCGCCGCGGGCCAGAGCGTGAAGTCGCGGTCGCTGGAGAAGATCATCAGGCCGATGCGCTCGCCCGCCGCGATGATCTGATCGTCCGGCTGCAGGTCGAAGCTGAGATCGACGAAGGCGCCGGGCTTGAGCGGCACACCCTTCTCGAGGCTCGCGTGGTTCTGGGGATCGGCCCAGCCGCGCGTGATCACATTGTCGGTGATCTTCGCCTTCTCGGTCCAGGGCAGCGAGACCAGCCAGACCGAGAGGTTGGCGGCGGGCTTGCTGCTCGCGACGCGGATCGAAAGCCGCGCGGTTCCCGAGATGTGCAGAGGGGCGCTGAGCGGCTCGGTGGCGTAGAGCAGGCGGTGGGGTGACTCCTCGGCCATGGCGAGCTGCTCGCCGGATTGGGCCACATCGTCGACGAGCCGCTCCTTGGTGGACTTGGAGACGCCCTTGAGGTTGAGGCCGCCGAGTTTGTTCCCGCCGGATCCGTTGCCGCCAGGAGTCGGGTTGAGCACGACCATCCGGGCATCGGGGTGCGGGTAGTCGGGATAGGCGGTGGGATCCTTGGACTTGTCCTGTTCGCGCACGATGTACGAGCGCGGACCCTTCTCGACGCCGTTCTCCACGCCGAGCAGGAAGCGCGTGAACCAGCGGTTGACCAGCGACAGCGGCGGCGGTCCGCCGTGTCCGCCCTGGTGGTAGTAGATGATGCTCGGAACGCCCTGCTGCTTCAGTGCCTGATAGATGCGATTGGAGTGCTCCGGCATCACATTCCAGTCGTTGAAGCCGTGCGACATCAGCGTCGCGGCCTTCATCGGCTGGAGATCGAGCAGGTAATCGCGTCCGGCCCAGAACTCGTTCCAGTCGCCGTGCTGGCGGTCAAAGAGCTGCTTCAGCTCCTTCTCGCGCACCGTCTCGTTGCAGTACTCGCGCTTCTCCGGGTCGCCGGAGTGGATGAAGTCGTACAGCACATCGATGTCCTCCCCGAGGTAACCGCCGGGATGGCGCACAAGGCCATGCGAGCGGTAGTAGTGGTAGTAGGAGGTGTTGGGAGCGATCGGAACAATCGCCTCAAGCCCCTCCACGCCCGTCGTGGCGGCGGCCAGCGGCAGCGTGCCGTTGTAGGAAGTGCCGATCATCCCGACCTTGCCGGTGCACCAATCGGCCTTGATCTCCTCCGTGCCGCGCTGCGTCGTGTAGCCCTTGGCGCGACCGCACAGCCAGTCGATCACGGCCTTGGGCGCCAGCGATTCGTTGTCCGCGCCGACCGTGGGGCAGCCATCGGAGTAGCCGGTGCCCGGCGAGCAGGAGTGCACCACCGCAAAGCCGCGCGGCACCCAGGTGCGGACCTCGGACTGGGCGATCATGCCGGGCTTGTCCGGGCGCTTCACATCCGGCATCGGCTTGCGCACAGGCGGGGGAGCGCCGACTTCCTGCTTCGCATCCCAGAAGAACTCCAGACCATTCGGACCCGTACCGGAGAAGTACGGGCTCGTCTCGTAGATCACAGGCACCTTGAGCCCTTCCGTGGCGGTCTGCTTCGGTCGCGTGACATCGACGTGCATGCGGTCGAGCTTGCCGTCGCCGTCGGAGTCGAAGCTGGTCTCGACCCACAGGAACTCGCGGATCCACTCCTTCTGATCCTTGAAGGCTTCGACGACCTGTGCTTCGCCGTCGACGATGGTGATGGCGGCCTTGGAGGCTGCGGTGGCTTTGGGGTCCTCGGCGGAAACCGGGACGGACCAGATCGGCATTGCGTGCAGCAAGCAGCAGAGGGGGATGGGCAGAGACATGTGCAAGAGCCTAACAAGCTGGGGGCGTCCCACCCCCCGGTGGGACGCCCCCTTTGGATCACCTGATTCCGACATCAGGTGCCGACCGGATGGCGCAGAGGATCCTCTGCGCCGGTCCTGCCTCGAGTTGGCTCAGGTGCCGATGCGGCCGCCGTCGATCCGGCGGATCACGACGGTTGCCGGACGCGGACGCCCGCCGTAGGGCCAGCTGCTGACCGTGGAGGGGTTGGCGTTCGTGGGTGCGCCGTTGAGACCGTTCCAGTAGGTCGTCGACTCACCGGGGTGTTGGACATTGATGAACATCGTCTTCTTGTCCGGGGTGAGGATCACGCCTGTGATTTCGCAGCCGCGCGGACCGGTGAGGAAGCGCTTCAGCGTCCCGGTGTTGGTGTCCGCCACCAGCATCTGGTTGTTGGCGATGCGGTCGTAGCCGCGGTCGGCGCGCATCTGCGAGGAGTTGGAGATGTCCGTCTGGATCCAGAGCAGGCCATCGTCGTCGCACCACAGCCCATCCGGCGAGCCGAAGATCGCCTGCGTGGCAGGCACGGTCGGGTCGTAGAAGTTGTCGCCAGCCAGCAGGTACACGCTCCAGTCAAACGTTGTCAGGCGGTGGTCGCCGTTGGGTTCCCGCAGGCGCACGATGTGGCCGTAGGGGTTGGGGTCGCGGTTGGAATTGACCGGCGAGTTGTTGCCGGTTCCGTTCGTGAAGGAGACGAACACGTCCTGAGTGTTCTTGTTCTCCGCCACCCACTCGGGGCGGTGGCACTTGGTGGCGCCGAGGGCGTCGGCGGCCTGACGGGTGCGGAAGAGCACATCCGCCTGGTCGGCCCAGCCGTTGGCGACGGTCAGCGGACCATTGCCGTGCTCCACGAGCAGCCACTCACCCGTGCCGTTGGCGTTGAACTTGGCGACATAGAGCTTGCCGAAGTCCAGCGGGTGCTGGCCGTTGGCAAACATCTGAGCCCACGGGCCGTTGCTGACATACTTGTAGAGGTAGTCGCCGTTCTCATCGTCGCCTGAGTAGACGCAGACATGGCCGCCCGATTCAGTGCAGGTGGCGCCCTCGTGCTTGAAGCGGCCCAGCGCGGTGCGCTTGACGGGCACCGACTGCGGGCTGAACGGGTCGATCTCAACCACCCAGCCGAAGCGGTAGGGCTCGTTGCGGTTGGCGTTGAGGTCGAAGCGCGGCTCGGCGATATGCCAGCCGTAGCCGAAGCCCGAGGCGGTCAGACCGTAGCGGCTCTCGATCGGTTGGGCGGTGAAGGCTCCGTTGGCACCGAAGTAGCCGTTGAAGTTCTCTTCGCAGGCGAGGTAGGTGTTCCACGGGGTGTAGCCACTGCCGCAGTTGTTGAGCGTGCCCAGCGGGGTCGGGGTCACGGTCGACTGCAGCAGCGGGTGGCTGCTGGTGATGGGACCCGAGAAGGTCACAGGGGTATTGCCCGTGATGCGGCGGTTGAACGCCGAACCCTGCAGTCCGCGGTAGCTGCTGTTGTTGTCGCGGCGCAGCTCGAACACGGTCACGCCATGGCCTTCCAGGGCCTTGTTCACCTTCTCCTTGCCGCTCGAGTCGTTGGTGATCGAGGGGCCTTGCGCTGCGGTGTAGATCTGGGAAGCGTCGGTGTACTCGTGGTTCATGACGAGCAGGGCGCGACGGTTTTCAAAGCCAGGGAACCCGAAATAGTGGATTCCGTCGTGGTTGAAGCCAACCTGCTGAGCCTGATCGGCAGCCGTGTTGGACGCGTCTTCCTGGAACGCCGGGCCGGTGGATGACAGAGGGGTACCCCAGGGCAGGATGACCTTGTACGTGTACCCGGCCGGAACGACGATCGTGTCGGCGCTGCTGGGCGGAACTTCCGGGAAGGAAAGGAATGCTCCCGGACCGGAGCTGGAGCTTGCACTCGAGGCTTTGGCCTGACGGGAGAGCAGCGTGCCACCCAGGAAGGTGACAGCGCCGGTGCCGAGCGCGCCCACGAGCACGCTGCGGCGGCTCATCTGCTGCTCGATCATTTCCGGGAGAGAAGGATTGGTGGAGGTGTTCGAACCGTTCGGGTTCTCGTCGAGAATCATGGCGGTGAGTCCTTGGTTGAGCCTCGCTGCGATCGCAAGCGAGGACAGGTCGCGAACCTGCGCGCGGAAGGATCACCGTGCTTTGCAAGGACTGCCCACAATGCGCGGTGAAAAGTGCATCAAGGCCCATGCGAAGCTTTCGCACACGCGTGAATATCTCGCGAAGAGATCTTCAGCCCGTCTTCATCGATCGACCTCCCTTTTTGCGCGGCGCGTTGCGTTGCTGGCCGGGGACCATGTTTCGCAGCGGGTGCCGCGGACCGAGTGTCTGGAAGTGCAGCGCCAGATCGTTGGCCAGCACATCGCAGCCGGGCAAATCGGGCTCCAGACTCAACGGGATTCCCAGGGCGCTCGTTAGCGGTTCGAGCTGCGCATGCAGCTCCGGACGACGCACGCGCAGTGCCTGCGGAATGCGCTGCATGTTCTCGATCCAGTCCTGCAGATCGGCCTGAGCAGCGCTCCAGCGATCAGGGCAGGCGAGCAGGCTGAAATGGATCACCATGCCATCCTCTGAATCGAGCATGACGAACGCGGCGGTGTAGTGTTCGTAAAGGCAGCCGCGCTCCCGCGATGGGAACGGCACGAAGACCACATCGCAGTCCAGCGTGGCGGGAATGGGTGTGCAGTACTGCCGCAGGTACTCCATCTGGTCGGCATCGACGGGCTGCACGGCCGGCGGCTTGCGATGCAATCTAGTCACGCGCGTGTCGATCCAGCGCTGTGCATCACCGGCCGTTGCCGGATCGATCGTGCGCACCAGCAGGCCGCCGTGGACATGCGGGTCGAGCAGCGTGGGATCGGCCTTCAGCCTTTCGTGGAGCTCCTTGAGCTGCTCGAGCACGAGGGCCATCTGCGCGGGATCGTCGTCGAGCGCCGGGCCAAGGGGACAACCGGGGCGCTGGTGCATCAGGACGGCGTGGATGGCCGCATTGGGGTTGCGCGAACCAGGCCCGCGGGGGGGCACTCGGCCGGGCATCGGCACGCTCGGATCCGTCTGGAAAAGCAGGATCAGCTGGTCGGTGTCGTGCAGCTCGTCCTCGTGCAGATGCCGTCCGGTGTGGCGGCGGGAGTGAACCTCGAGGCTGCGATCACCCACCAGCACGCAGACGCGCGGGAGTTCCCCGCCCACGAGATGAACCCACAGATGCAGACCCGTGCGCGGCTCCTGCACACCGAACAGCTGTTCCGGAGGGATCGAGGACCAGGGCGCGAGCTGGCGCAGTTCTTCGGCCAGCGCGCCCAAGCGGTCCCAGAGAACGGAAAACGGCTCGAGCGGGCAGGGAGTGGGTTCGGTTCGGTTGCGGACGGTCTTCCGGATTCGGGGCATGGGAGGCTTTCGTGGCTGGAGTCGCAAGGGCCGCAGGCCCTTTCACCCAGACAGACGCTCTCCCGCCGCGCCGCTCGCGGCCCGATCTCAGAAAAAAATCGCCCGCCTCACCAGGTCAGGATCACGCCGTTCGAAACATTCCAGCTGTTGCCGGTCGGCGACGCGCAGAACGCAAGGTTGGGATCGCGGTAGTAGATCTGGTAGCCGCGCGTCGAACCCGGGGTGATCACGTCGCCGAGCAGCGCCGACTGCGCGCTGATCGAGTTGTCGCCGGCTGCCGGGGCCGAGACGATGCCTCCGACGGCATTCTTGACGTACAGGCGCTTGAGCGAACCGCCCACGCAGCGCACGCCGTCGCCGAAGACGACCGGATTGGCGAGCAGGCTGTTGCCCTGCAGCACGATCGAGAGCGCCGTGGGCAGCGTCCCGTCACAGGTCAGCACGGCGCTGTCGGGGAACAGAGCACCGCTGAAGCGCAGTTTGGCTCCGCCGGTGCCGCCGGAGTTCTCGCAGCCGCGGCGGCAGGTGCCGAAGTTGCCGCAGGGGCACAGCGTGCTCAGGATTCCGTCGCCGAAGCAGAACTCGCTCGCGCCGCGACCATGAGCACCCGTGCGGGAGATCCCGCGCACATCGCCGATCGCCGTCTGCAGGGTCTCGTCGTACAGCGCGCTCACCTCCGTCGCGGAGATCAGGCCGTCGCAGTCCTCGTCGAACAGCCGCAGGATGCGGTCGGGAGTCTGCGTTTCGCAGGCCAGCATGGAGCCATCTGCAGCGAAGCAGAAGTCCCAGATCAGGCTGGAGTTGGCGGCACCCTGCCACCACACGAGGCTCTCGCCGGCGTCCATGGCGTCGCCGTCACCGTTCTGGTCCTTGAACTTCCAGATCTGCTCGAAGGTGACATCTCCGAGGTAGAAGAAGCCTGCGGCGTCCACGCCGAGGTTCCAGTGAAAGTTGTTGTTGGTCGGTCCGGGCGTGGGGAGGAAGTACGCGAGCGCTTCAGCGGCGGAATCGATCACGCCGTTGTTGTTGATGTCGTTCAGGCGATAGACGCCCTTGACGAGCGCGGCATCGTTGCCGTTCTCGGTGTAGTAGACCTTGCCGTCCGTGCCGATGGCGACTGCCGTGGGGATCCAGGCACCGGTCGAGGCGCCCGGATTGATGTTGTAGTACTCGGACGCTTCGCCCAGATCATTGGCATCGCCGTCGTTGTTGAGATCCTGCAGGCGGAGGATCGCATCGTTGCCGCCGCCGCTCGCGCCTGCCGTCGCCACCCAGACGAGACCGGCTGCATCGACGCAGAGATTGTTCGACGAAGCCATCACGACGCCGGAGGAGTTGCCGCCGGGTGCGCCGTTGAACCAGACATTCGCCTCGCCGGCGTCGTTGCCATCACCGTCACTGTTGAGATCGCGGATGCGAAGCACGATGTCGATCGTGCTGTCGCACACGAACAGCGAGCCGTCCGAAGCAACCTTGACGCCGGAGTTGTTCGACAGATCGATCGCGCCTGCCAGCGTGTCGTCGTAGAACTTGAGCGCCTCGCCCGCGTCGTTGTAGTCGCCGTCGCCGTTGATGTCCTCGAGCTTCCAGACCGCCTCGTTGGCCGAGGTGGCGTTGTCGGTCACGAAGATCGGGTCCGCAGCGAGCGCGGGGGCACTCAGCAGGCAGGTGAGGACGAGGGTGCGCATCATGCCTGAATGATACGCCAATTCGAAGATTCCGGGGGCTACCCGTCGTCGGTCCGGAACGGAGCGGCCGGCAAACCGGCCCGGTTATAGAGGTTCGAGCCGGCCGGATTGCTGGAGAACGCGTAGCGGGCGGCGATGGGCCGCGCGATGTCGGGATGAGACAGCACGACTTCCTGCTGTTCGATGCGTGCTTCGGCCCACTTCCAGACGCGATCCTCGCCCGCGATCGCAAATCCTCGCAACGTGCCCTGGGCCTGTTCCTGCACAGGCAGACGGCCCTGCTTGAGCCCGATCATGAGCCCCGAATCGGCGTGCGCAAAGCGCAGCCGCAGGCGATTGCCATCGAGGATCTGCTCTTGGAACAATGGCCCGCTGACTTCCACCGATTTGCCATGGCGGTCGCGCAGCGCCCACAGCGCCAGTCGCTCGCCGACATCGAACTTGTTCTTCGGGTGGATGTCGAGGGCATCGCCGATGTCGATCGCCACGGCCATGCCGCAGCGTTCGAGCACATCCAGCGTGTGACGCTGGCCTTCGCGCAGGAACGCCCAGCCGTCAGTCTGGCCCGGGTCGTTCGTAGCGGGCTGCCATGCCGCCAGCTGCACGAAATAAAAGGGCAGTTCCGGCTGCTCGAAGCGTATGCGCCAGTCCTCGACCATGATGCGCACCTTGTGCGTGTACTGTTCTGCATCGAAAGCGGAGCCCGTGTTGTTCTCGCCCTGGTACCAGAGGATCCCCGCCAGTGAGAAAGGCAGCAGCGGATGGATCATGCCGTTGTAGAGCGTGACGCAGCGCGGATCGTGGCGTCGTTCGCCGAAGGGATGCTCGGGCCATTCCGGCTCGATCGGCAGCGCGCGTCCTTCGCGCATGGCGATGCGCGAGGCCTGCGTCCACGCTTCGATGGCCGGCAGCGCGGCCTGCAGGGCGGCCTCGTGCCGCTGAAGGGAGGCGCGCATGCGGTCCGCAAAGGGTCTTAGCTCGGGCGCTATCAGCAATGTGTCCTGCGCCATCCATAATTCGATGTTGGTTCCGCCGACGCACGAGCGCAGGATTCCGACGGGAATGCCGGTTTCCTCCTGTATCCTCCGCGCGAAGGCGAATCCGACGGCGCTGAACGCTCCCGCCGTCGCCGGCGAACAAACGCTCCACTGGCCGCGAATATCCGCCTGCGGAGTGATCGCAAAGCGGTAATCGACCGCAAAGTGGCGAATGTGCGCGTATTTGGCCGCGGCGATGTCCTGCGCCGCATCGCATGCGCTGAGCGGAAACTCCATGTTCGACTGGCCGCCCGCCAGCCACACATCACCCAGCAGGATGTCGTCGGCTCTTGCGCTCCCGGAGGGCGCGCTGGCGAGGAGCTGCAGCGGTTGCGTGCTCATCGGCTGCGCGGGCAGGCGCACAAGGAAGCGTCCGGAGCTGTCCGCGGTCGCGCTGGCGCGCTGACTGCCGAGCGAAACCTCGACCCGCTCCCCGGGCTGCGCGGTTCCGAACACGCGCAGCTCCTTGTCGCGCTGCAGCACGGCATGATCGGAAAACAGCGGATGCAGGCGCACTTCGGCTTGCGCCGTGCTCTCAGCGAGCGCGAGGCACAGTGTCAGCAGACAGAAAAAGATCGATTTCGCGCGCCAGACGCTCCGTCTCCGTGAACAACAGTGCATGTCCGTTCCCCTCCAGTGCGATCAGTTTCGCATTCGGGGCCTCGGACTCCAATCGCCTGCTGTGAATGTGGTAGCCCACGATGCGATCCTCAGGCGCCGCCAGCAGCAGCGTGGGCGTGCGCAGCGTCGGGTAGGTGCTCTCCTGCTGATGCAGGAACTCATCGAGCACGCAGAAATCCTCGGCATTGGCCAGAAAACGCTCCGGCGTCAACGCCAGCGCCGCGGGCGAGGAGGCGAAACGCTCGTCGGGCGCCGCCGGCGCGAAGACCTTCTCGATGGAGGCCTCCTGCACCCAGCTGCCCAGCGGCAGGGCGAGGGTATGGCGGAACAGCGTCCCGACCAGCGGCCAGCGCGCCATGTGATAGACGGGGCTGGTGCCAGTGCCCCAGCCGTGGCTCGGCGTGTTGATCAACACGAGCCGGCGCACGAGCTGTGGATGACGCAGTGCCAGCGTCAGGGCCACCGAGCCGCCGTAGCTGAAGCCCACCAGATCGATCTGTTCGATCCGTGAGTTGCGCAAAGTTGCCACGATGGCCTCGGCCTGCACGCCCGGATCGTTGAGCGCACCGGGAACGCGGTCACTCCAGCCGTGCCCGGGGCGGTCGTAGGCCAGCACGCGCCGCGTGCGCGCCAGCAGCGGCAGCAGTGTCGCCTCGAAGTCCTCGACGCCGCCGAAGGCGCCGTGCAGCAGCACGACGGGTTCGCCCTGCCCTTCTGCGATCAGGCGCAGACGAACGGGGCTGCCATCGGGCATGGTCGCTTCCGCGAACATGCCGCGCGCGGGGAAGCGCTCCAGCGCCCGCTCGATGCCCCGGCGGGTGAGGATCCATCCGGCCAGCAGCAGGATCAACAGCAGGGCCAGCAGCGCGCCTAGCGCGATCAGCACGGCCCTGCGCACGGTCCTTGCCCCCGGAGCGGCATCAGTCCTGAGCCTGGGCGGCGCGCGCTTCCTTGCGCGCGTGCTTCTTGCGCTCGATGATCGAGAGGTGACGCTTGCGCAGGCGCATTGACTTGGGCGTCACTTCCAGCAGCTCATCGTCTTCGATGTACTCGAGCGACTCTTCCAGCGACATGATGTGCGCGGGCGGAAGCTTCACGTTCTCGTCCTTGCCGGCGGAACGGATGTTGGTCAGCCTCTTCTCGCGGCAGACGTTGACATCAAGGTCGTTGTCCTTGTTGTTTTCGCCGATGATCATGCCTTCGTAGACGGGCGTGCCCGGATCCACGAAGAAGGTGCCGCGGTCGAGCAGGCCGAACATGGCATAGGGCACCGACTCGCCGGAGCGGTCGGCCACCAGCACGCCGTTGATGCGCGTGGGGATCACACCGCCATCGGGGCGCCATTGATCGAACACGTGGCTCAGCACGGCCATACCCTGGGTCATGGTGAGCAGGGCGGTGCGCGCGCCGATCAGGCCGCGCGAGGGCACGAGGAACTCAAGGCGCGTCTGCAGACCCACCGGCTCCATTTGCGTCATCTCGCCGCGGCGGCGACCGAAGTACTCGATCACCTTGCCGGCGTGCTCGGTGGGCACGTCGATCACGGCGCGCTCGTACGGTTCGCAGGTCACGCCGTCGACCTCTTTCAGGATCACGCGCGGCTTGCCGACAGAGAATTCGTAGCCCTCGCGGCGCATGTTTTCGATCAGCACACCCAAGTGCATCACGCCGCGACCCTTGAGGTCGAAGCCGTCGGCGGCGTTGGGGTTGGCAAGCTGCAGCGCGACATCGCGCAGGCACGCCTTCTCGATGCGCGAGAGCACCTGGCGGCTGGTCACGAACTGGCCCTCCATGCCGGCGAACGGCGAGTTCGAAACGAAGAACTCCATCGAGATCGTCGGCTCGTCCAGCTTGATGGTCGGCAGCGGATCGGGATGCTCCAGCGGACAGAGCGTATCGCCGATCATGATCTCGTCGATGCCGGCGACGACGGCGATATCGCCCGCGCGCACCTCGTCGACCGCCACGCGGTTGAGACCCTCGTAGCGCAGCAGGCCCTTGATGGGGAAGACCGGCGTCTTCTCGCGTCCAGGGTGGCACAGCGCATAGCGGCCGCCATTCCTGATCACGCCGCGAGCCACGCGGCCGATCGCGATACGGCCGAGGAAGTCGTCGTGATCCAGCGTCGCGGCCTGGAACTGCGCGGGTGCGTCGTAGTCGAGCTCGGGCTGCGGTGCGTGATCGAGGATCATGCGGAACAGCGGCTCGAGATCCGCCGGCTCGTTCTCGGGGTTCTCAACGGCCCAGCCGGCGCGGCCCGAGCCGTACACCACCGGGAAGTCGAGCTGGTCATCGTGTGCGCCCAGCTCAAGGAACAGGTCGAAGACCATGTCGAGAACCTGCGGCGCGCGCGCGTCGGGGCGATCGATCTTGTTGATCATCACCATGGCCTTGAGTCCGTTCTCAAAGGCCTTCTTGAGCACGAAGCGCGTCTGCGGCATCGGGCCCTCGGCCGCGTCCACCAGCAGCAGCACCGCATCCGCCATGCGCAGCGTGCGCTCCACCTGACCGCCGAAGTCGGCGTGGCCGGGCGTGTCGACGATGTTGATGCGCGTGCCGTGGTACTCGATCGCCGTGTTCTTGGCGAGGATCGTGATGCCCCGCTCGCGCTCCTGGGCATCGGAGTCCATGGCGCGCTCCTGCACCTGCTGGTTGGCTCGGAAGGTGCCCGCGAACTTGAACATCGCGTCGACAAGCGTGGTCTTGCCGTGGTCGACGTGGGCGACGATGGCGATGTTGCGAATGGGCTTCTTCTTGGACTGCGACATGATGGGCGTGGGCCTGGTAGGGCGGAAAATGGGGCGGAATAGTGTAGTCCCTCGATCAAGAGGCCGCAAACGCGGCCGCTTTTCACCACTCCATGCGGGGCCGGTAGGCCTCGAAGCCCTTGCCGCGGCCGTGCTTGTCGAGACGATCGGGCTCAAGCCGCTCGGCGCACACGCGCAGCAGCTGGGCGCAGACGCGGGCGTCATCGAGGGCGCGGTGCGCGCGCTCGACGGGGATCGACAGGTGCTGCGCGAGCGCGCCGAGGCGGTGGCTGGGCGAATCCGGGACTGCCTTGCGGGAGAGCTTGAGCGTGTCGATGAAGCGCACCTTGGGCAGCAGCACGCCGTGGCGTGCACTCTCGTGCGCCAGCACGGAGGCATCGAAGGGGGAGTTGTGCGCCGCGAAGCGGTGCGGCTCGCCGCACCAGCGCAGGAACTCCTCGATCACAGCGGGGGCCTCCGCGGCGTCGACGACATCCCGGGCGGTGATGCCGTGCACGGCGGTGGTCAGAGGGTCGATCGCGACCTGCGGCCGCACCAGCCGGCTGTATGCGGCCACTTCGACCCCGTCGACGAGCATCACGGCGCCCAGCTCGAGCAGATGGTGGGGTCGAAAGCGCGTCGCGGTCTCCGTGTCGAAGACGATCCAGGTGCCGCTCAGCCGGTGCATGGCGGCCTAGCGCATCAGCGCCTGGAACTCGGACAAGCCGCGCAGCGGATCGAGGTCGCTGTTGCGTTGCGCTTCCGAGTGGATGTTGTAGCCGCGCGCCGCCGCCTGACTCAGGGATTCCATCGCCTCCGGCACATCCAGCAGGATCGCCAGCACGATGGCCGCGTGGAAGGCGGTGTAGCAGTCCTTCGGCGCGTACTCGAGCGCCTTGCGGACCTGTTCGCGCGCGTCATCGCCCTGACCAAGCCGCGCGAACAGCATGGCGAGGTGCAGGCGCGCCTCCTGACTGTCGGGAAACTTCGCCAGATGGCTCTGTGCGGCACCGATGCCCTTGTCCGCGATCTGCAGCGCCTCTTCGTAGCGATCAAGCCGCTGCAGCACGCCGTACAGGTGGTCGTAGGAGGCGATCTGGGTGGGATGCAGCGCGATCGCGCGACGCAGCAGCGGCGAAGCCTCCTTGAAGTTGCCCGCGCGCGCGTACAGTGCGCCCAGCAGGCGGTGCGCCAGCCATTCGTCGTGATCAAGCTGAATGGCCAGACGGTACTCGCGCTGCGCGTCCGTACCGCGGCCGAGCAGATGGAAGGCGAAGCCGAGCGAGGTGTGCGCCTCCGCGCAGTTGGGATCGCGCGCGAGCGCGTGCGCTGCTTCAACGCGAGCCTCCTCGATGTAGCTCATGTCGCCGTCGAAGTAGAGGTACTTGCGCACCAGCGCCTCGGCCATGCCCGCGTGCGGCAGAGCGCTGTTGGGGTCGGCCTCGATGGCGCTGCGGAACGAACTGATCGAGGAGAGCAGGTGCTTGGTGGTGCCGCGGTGCAGCACCTCGTGCGCGTGGCGCGTCAGCGTCAGGCTCTTCTCGACATCCCGCGTGGTCGTGGTGGCTGGACGGATGGTCAGCTCGGAAAGGCGCTTCTTCAGCGTGCGAACCGCCGCGCGCACGAGCTTGTCCTGCAGCGCGAAGTCGTTCTTGTCGCTGTCCTCGAGGCTGTCCTGCGCCACTTCGATCGGCTTGAGCGCGCGCTTGCCGCCGATGCGGTCGGTCCAGCGCTCCAGGCCGATCTGCAGGCGTCCGCGTTCGCCGTTCGTCTCCAGATTGAGCCGCAGCACGTAGTCGAAGCTGACATTGCGCGGCAGTTCCTGGTCCTCGATCTTGACGATCTCCAGGCCGCGGATGCGCTTGAGCTCGCCGATCAGGTCCTTGCGCAGCGCGCCGGACATCAGGCTGCAGGCCTCAAGCTCCGCTCCGACGCAGGTCACGGGCGGGATCAGCACGGTGCCCTCGATCGTGTCGGTCACGGCATCGAGGCTGCGCGAGGCGTCGACGATGCCCTGCAGCACGCGCTGGATGTCCTGCGCGTCCGTGTAGCGCCGCGCAGGGTCGCTGGAGAGGCAGCGCAGCAGGAATTCCTGCAGTTTGATCGGGAAGTCGGGCCGCACCTGCGACGGAGGCCTGGGCTTGCAGTCCAGGATCGCCATGCAGACCTCGGGGAAGCTCTTGCCCGGGAAGGGCAGCACGCCGGTCAGCGCGTGGTAGAAGACCGCGCCGAAGGCGAACACGTCGGAGCGCGTGTCGAGATCCTCGCCGCGCACCTGCTCGGGCGACATGTACAGCACGGTTCCGACGAGAATGCCGTTCTGCGTGATCGTCGATTCATCGCGCGCACGCGCGATGCCGAAGTCGAGCAGCTTCACGCTGCCGTCTTCGAGCACCATGATGTTGCCGGGCTTGAGGTCGCGGTGAATCAGGCCGTGTCCGTGCACCAGCGTCAGCGCCTTGGCCACATCCAGGCCGATCCGCGCGCCCTCTTCGAAGGACAGCTGGCGCTCCTTGAGGATCTTGTCGAGCGTGCGGCCGATCAGGAGCTCCATCGCGATGAAGGAGGTCCCGTTGTGCTTGCCGTACTCGAAGACCGTGGCGATGTTGGGGTGCACCAGCTGCGAGGTGTGCTGGGCCTCGCGCAGGAAGCGGGTGTCCGCCGCCGGGTCGATCTCCGCGTTGCCGCGCAGGATCTTGAGGGCCACGCGCCGTCCAAGGCGCGTGTCGACGGCCCGGTAGACCTCGGAGAGCGGACCCTCTCCCAGGCGATCGGTTTCGGTGTCGAAGGTGAAGTGGGCGAACTGCACGCGCGGAGAGTGGCCATTATGGAGGTCGGCCGTGCCGGGCGCGAGTCTTGAGGGTTGCCAGATCCGCTGAAGGATGCGAAGACTCTGCCTGTGAGCACACCCGTTGCGCCCGAACCCGCCGCCAAGGCCGAATTGGCCCCCTTCGTCGAGGGGGATTTCCACGTTCTTTCCGGCGGACTCGCCCGCGATCCGCAGTTCAACGACAAGCGTCTGGAGACGCGCCGCAAGTTGCTCTCGCTCGCCAAGGTCTTCGTCGCCCGGGCCAAGTCCGAGGCGGAAACGGAGCTGGAGCCGCGCACCAGCCTGCACAATCCGCACGCGTTCAATCAGATGCAGGTCAAGCGGCTGTGGGCGTACTGCACGCGCAGCAAGAAGGAGAAGACGCGCCTGCGCGGAGTGCTGGGCAGCGAGCTGGGCAAGGATCTCGACGCCGCCTACCGCAACGTCTACCTCTGCGTCGCGCTGGAGGAGTCCGCGCTGGAGATCTCGCTGCGCTGCCATGTCGATGCCTGGTTTGACGGTCAGAACCTCGTCAACCGCGTCAAGGGCGGCGGTCTTGATGAATGGAAGACGCTGCTCAACCGTCTGCCGGGTTATCGTCTGCGGCTGGGGGACTGGAAGGGCGAGTGGAACTGCGGCAGTCTCACGGGCGATCGTCTGGAGGAATTCCTCAAGTACTACAAGCCCGGCGAGCACGCGCTCAGCGTCGAACGCCGCATCGAGGCGCGTCCGCCGGAGCGCGGCGGCTGCCTCGCGCCGGACTTCCCCGAGCGCATCGTCGCGGAGCTGCTCGCGCTGACTCCGCTGTACCGCTTCAGCGCCTGGTCACAGGCCAGCGACTGGCTGTTCCGCAAGTGAGTGCGTGCTAGCCTTGGGGCATGCGCCTGCTGCACATCGGCCCTCTGGCTTTCCTGCTCCTGTTGTGCTGGTTGTCGCCCGACCTGTTCGCGCAGAAGAAGCCTGAGATCTGTCCCTACTGCAGGAACGAGCCCGAGCGCATGCAGAAGGCCGGTGTCGTTTCGCACGGTCCGATCGCGATCGGTCCTGCGGGCAGCGAAGGCATCATCAAGAGCCTGCCGACCAGCCAGTGGCTGTTCCTGGAGACCGCGCATCTGCGCTGGGCCTCCTCGCTGGGTCCGATGACGGTCGATCTCAACGACAAGAAACGCGTCATGGCCGAGCTCGACCGGCTGCGGCTGGTGCTGCCGGATGTTCCCAAGGAGCCGAAGAAGCTCGATCCTTGGCTGCGTCTGCACCTCATGGGCATGAAGGGCGAGGAGTTCTACGCGCGCTTTCAGGCGCTTCTGAAGGTCACGGACGCCGATTTTCCCGAGACGAGGCAGATGGACAAGCCCTTCATGGGCAACGGCCGCTTCCTCGGCGAAAAGGAGAAGTTCGAGGTCGTCGTGCACCACAGCCGCGCAACCCACCTGCTGTTCACGCGCGATTTCAGCGGCGCGCAGGTCACGAACGCGCTGCGCTGGCACTCGCGCGAGCGGCACAGCCTGCTGTGCTCGATTCCCGCCGAGGATCCGGATCTCCGGCAGGATCGCTGGCTCTGGCCGCACATCGTTCACAACCTCAGCCACGCCTTCCTCTGCGCCTACAAGCACTTCTCCTATGATCCGCCCGTTTGGCTGGATGAAGGTCTTGCGATTGCCATGGAGAAGGAAATCGAACCCCGCTCCACGACGCACGAAGGCGAAGAAGGCTCGATGCGCGACAGCAAGGACAATCGCGACTACGCGGAAGCCGCACGCAAGCTTCTGACCAAAGACAAGCTGCGCGGCATCGCAGAGCTGACGGAAGTCAAGGAGTTCGGAGAACTGACGGCGGACGATCAGATCAGCGTGTGGTCGCGCGTGCGCTTCCTGATCGAGGAGCACCCCGACGCCTTCGCGAAGTTCCTCGGCGGCATCAAGGGCCAGCTCGACGAGAATCAGATCCCGACCGGCCGCGATCTTCCCGGACTGCAGCGCAGTCTGCTGCAGGAGTTTCTCGGTTTCTCACCGCTGGCCTTCGACGACGCCTGGCGCGCCTGGCTGGCGAAGCAGCCCTGAGGCGGAAGGTCAGGATCGCGAACGCCGCTGACGCAGCGAACGCAGCACCAGCAGCAGCGCCAGCACGCCGAGTGCCAGCTGCGAGGTCCACATCCAGCGCACCCAGGGACGGAATTCAAGCGTCACGGCGCTCACGCCCGCAGGCAGCACGACCGACTGCCACAGCCCCTCGTGTGCCCTTGTTTCCAGCCGTTGTTCACCCGCGTGCGCCGTCCACTGCGGGTGGAACTGCTGGCTGAGCACCACTCGAGCTTCCTGATCGCTCGACTCGCGCGTCAGCGTGAGTTGCTCCGGACTGGTCTGTTCCAGACTCACCGGCACCCGCGCCGCGCCGTCGATGCGCGCCATCGGCATCCGCTCCGGCACGCTCCACAGCGCCAGGCGACCGAACTCGGCCACGCGTCGCCAGCCGAGCGTTCGCAGATCCTGATCGCTCAGCACCGCGCCGACGCGTGCCTGCCGGAAGGCCTCCCTGCGCAGGCCTTCGAGGCCTTCGATATGGTCGAACTTGCGCCCGTAGTTGCGCGCCGCTTCGCGGCTGATGCTCTCACACCACTGCTGGTAAGCCAGCGAGGAGAGCGAGTCGTAGCTGTGCACGCTGGAGAGTCCCAGCCAGCACTCCTGATTGGGCGGGAGGATGCGCGCGGGTTCGTTCACGACCCAAGCGAAGCGTGCATCACCTGCCGTCTTTCGCACCGCGTCCACCAGCGGCGAGGCGCGCTGCACTTCCTCGGGTGCCCTGTGCAGGAAGTTCAGGCCGCCGTACCACAAGGCGCCGGCGCACGCGCCTGCAAAGACCAGCCGCGGATCGCGTCGCCACGCGCTCAGCAGCAACAGCGCGAATCCGAGCGCGCTTGCGAGTCCCGCGGCCGCCTGCGTCCCGCGCACGGAAGCGTCGATCAGCACGCACCCTGCCGGCAGCGCGAGCGGCCAGATTCGCGACCATGGGAGTTGCGTGTCCATCCCGCTCATCAGCCGCTCGGCTCCCAGGGCCGCCAGCAGGAAGCCCGGCACCAAAAGCGCGCCCAGAGGCACGAAACGCGAGAGCGACCAGCCCAGATGCTCCCAGCCGAACAGATAGAACGCCGGCACGAAGGTGGCGAGGAACAGCACGCTGACATATCCCAGCGTGATCCAGGTCTCGGTGCGCGCGCGCCGGTGCACTGCCAGCACGGCGAGGCCTGCGAACAGCGGCGTCAGTGCCGCGCTCCACAGGAAGCTCGCCGCGCGCGGATCGCGCAGAGGATTGCCCGCCAGTCCGCTCTCCACCCAGGCCGCGGCGGCCGCAGTCCAGTCGGCGGCGCTCGTGAGGCGCGGCAGCACTGCCGTGAAGAACTCCGGGTCGGCCTCCAAGCGCGCGGAGCGACCCGCGGCCAGCGCGAGATCCATCAGCAGCGGCCAGGCGCTGGCGGCGCCGAGCAGTCCGAGTGCGCCCAGCGCAAGCCCGCGCTTCCAGCCGTGTCGCACGCTCCACGCGATCATCAGCGGCACGGCGAGATACAGGCTCCAGATCACGGCCTGCGGGTAGGCGCCTGCGAGCAAGGTGTGCGCGCACAGCACGACGCCGAACGCGCTCCATGCACTGCAGGTGCGCAGGAAGCGCGCGGAGCAGAACAGCAGGCCCATCGTCCAGCACGGGCCGCTGAGAAACAGCGGGAAGGAACTCCAGTAGGCGCTGAACGGCGCAAGCGCAAAACCCACGCCGCAGGCCGCTGCGATCAGGGGCCTTGCGCCGAGTTCGCGTGCCATTCCGAACGCAAACGCCGCCGAAAGCAGCAGCGTCAGGCAGACCAGCGCGCTCATCACGACCAGCGCATCGCCGTGCAGCCAGGCCAGCAGGTGCGTCGGCCAGAAAGCCTTGGACATGCCGCCGGTGTGGTGCGCAGGGCGGCCGAGCTGCACGTGCGGGTTCCAAAGCGCCGTCCAGCTTGCGTGTTCGTCGGAAAGATGCAGCGCCAGCTCCGGTGCGAAGGCTGCGCTCTGGTCGGAGAGCCTGCGGTTGGCGAGCGGAGCGTTCTCCTGCGGCGCGAGCCCCACCTCGATTTCGTTGCCGTGCGCGAAGAACACATGGCCGCGACCGATCACCGGCAGCAGGCAGGCCAGCGTCGCCAGCAAGGTCAGCAGCAGTGCACGGAACGGGGTCAAGGTCGAGTGTGGAACGGCTCGGTGCGGGGAGTGAAAATGCGGCCTTCGATGCGCTCCCAGTCGCCATCGGGCCAGCCCGGCGGCGGGAACTGCTCGCGCGCAGCGTACAGCCCGCGCGCCGAGCAGGCAGCGTCAAAGGCATCTTCGCTGACCTCGGCCGCCTCGCGGAATGCTCCGTCGAGTTCCGGCCAATGGTTGGCGAGGTGCAGGGCGCGCTGCGCGCGATTCGACTTGTGCACCTTGCCGGTGAACAGGCGGGGGTAGATCTCGGTCACGACGCTGGCCTGCTGGGGAGGGAGCGGGGCCTGCGGGGGAGCGAAGGGCCAGATCTCAAGCCCCGCCTCGCGCAGCTGAGCCAGCAGCGGCATGCCGCGCAGTGAGCCGGTGCCCACCGAGCCGGCGCCGCCGACCTGGAAGACGGATTTCGGCCGGATGCCCCGCACCGCGGGTCCCTCGGTTTCGGTGCGTCGCCAGGCCGGGCGCGAGGGGGGCTCCGGCGGGCGCGGGCGGCCCGGCCGGCCCCAGAACGGCGGGGGACATTCCTTCAGCCAGCGCTCGCCCTGCTCTCGGGCCAGCTCCCACATCTGCGTGCCGTCCGCCGCGCCATGCGACCGCGCGAACCAGTGGGGGAACCCGAACGCAAAGTCGAGTCCGATCAGGCTGCGCGGGCCCCGGAAGTTGCACTCGATCAGGTGCTGCGCCAACTGCTCGCGCGAGCGGCCGGCCTCGAGGCGCACGAGTCCGTTGCCGGTGTACTCCGCCAGCCAGATGTGCCGCTCCGCGCCCTGCAGGGCTCCGGACCAGTCGACGGCAAGGACGCGTTCGAAGGGCTGCATGCGCAAGCTTGCGGGATTCTACCGGTCGACTCGCACCCCTGCGGAGCCTATCCTCCTCTGCCATGTCCGTCCTGCTCGCAGACCAACTCGCCGCCGCGTTCACCGCGGACATGCGCGAGCGCGGAGGCCGGCTGCATGCCGCTCAGGCTGTCAAGCTGGTTCGTCAGGAACCGGGCTTTCTGCTGGGTGAAGTGACCGATGGCAAGACCTTCGACGTGGGTCTGCGCTGGACGGCGGGGCAGGCACGCACGGAAGCGGCTTGCACTTGCGCGGAATTCCCTGACAAGAATGCCTGCGCGCACCTATGGGCGGCGATTCTCGCGCGCACGGAGGAGGAAATCGACGCCGAGACCCCGACCAGCGTTCCGCCGCTGCTCAGCTGGAGCGAGCGACTGCTCGATCTGGCTCCGGCGCAGGCGCGCAAGCTGCGCGATCCGTGGGCGGGCGTGCCGCCCGGTCATGAGCGCATCGTGTTCGTGATCGGCACGGACAAGAGCCTCAACCGCGCACAGGTCGTGGTGCGTCTGTATCAGGAGCGTCGACTCAAGACCGGCCGCTTCGGCAGCCGCAAACCGCTTGAGCTCGACGTCTGGCGCGAAGCGCCGGCTCGCAATCCGCTGGATGAACGCGTGCTGGCGCTGCTGCAGCCCAACCTGCAGCTCGTCGTCACCAAGGGCGGAGCGCGCAACCAGCGTCTGCCGGTGCTCACCGCGCCGCTCGATGAGCTGCAGGCTGAATTGCTCCTGCCGCTGCTGTGCTCCACCGGTCGCCTGTACCTCGAGGTGGAGGAGCGCAAGGCCTCGCGGCCGCTGGTATTCGATGCCGGTCAGCCGTGGGATCTGAGTTTTGAGCTCTCGCGCGATGAAGAGGTCGGCGAGTGCGTGCTCAAAGGGCAGCTTGTTCGCGGCGAGGAACGGCTCGCGCTCGAGGAGCCCTGGCTGTTCGTCGGCGGCGGCTGGTTCCTCACGGAAACCACCGTGGCACGGCTGGCCACGCATGGCGGCCTGCATTGGGCCGAGGAACTGCGTCGCAACGGCCCGCTGCGCGCGCCGCTCGATGAAGAGTCCAACCTGCTGCGCACGCTGCTCGAGGCGCGCGGCACCCCGATCGTCACCGCGGCCGGCGTGCGCTGGGTGAGTGATGCGGTGCCCAAGCCCGTGCTGTGGGTCGGCCGCAAGGCACCGCGCGCGGAGGGACTCGATGCGCGCCTGTTCTTCGAATATCAGGGCCTGCGCGTGCGCGCGAGCGATGATGCCGCGCTGCTCAAGTTGCCGGGCGGCGACGGATCGATCGCCACGCTGATCCACCGGGATCTCGACGGGGAGCGTGCGCGTGCCGAGGAGCTGCTCGCCACCAACGGCGTCGAGGCCGCGGAGTTCGGGCCCGAGCGCGACGCGCGCGTCGACCCGGCCAAGCTGGTAGACCTTGTCCGGAGGCTTTTGGATCTGGGCTGGACGGTGGATGCCGAAGGGCTGCGCTGGCGCCGCTCGGGAGAGCTGCGCTACCGCGTGCAGAGCCAGAATCGCTTCTTCGAGCTGGGCGGCGGCATGGATTTCGAAGGCCAGACGGCCTCGTTCCCGGCGCTGCTCGAGGCGGCGCGCCAGAAGAGCCGCACAGTCAAGCTCGGCGACGGTTCGATCGGCATCCTGCCGGAGAAGTGGCTGGAGGACTGGTCACTGTTCGAGCGTCTGAGCGAAGCGGGCGAGGACACGCTGCGCTTTGAGCGCAGCCAGGCCTGGCTGCTCGATGCGCTGCTGGCGGGCCGTGAGGGCGTGACGCTCGATCGCGAGTTCACGCAGTTGCGTGATCGCGTCCTGCGCTTTGAGGGCCTCAAGGAACGCGAGGTTCCCCAAGGCTTCCGCGGTGAGCTGCGTCCCTACCAGCGCGAAACGCTCGCCTGGCTCGCATTCCTCGAGGAACTGGGCATCGGCGGCTGTCTGGCCGACGACATGGGACTTGGCAAGACCGTCCAGATCCTCGCCCATCTGGAGGGTCGCCGCGCCGCAGCCGGCAAGTCCGGGAAGCCGACGCTGGTGGTGGCGCCGCGTTCGCTGTGCTTCCACTGGATCCGCGAGGCGGCCCAGTTCACGCCGGACATCCGCTGCCTGGAGTACACAGGCACGGATCGCAGGGCGCGACTGGCGCGCATTCCGCAGCACGATCTGGTGGTGACGACGTACGGCACCGTGCGCCAGGACATCGAGGAGCTCGCGAAGTTCGACTTCGACTGCGTCGTGCTCGACGAGGCGCAGGCCATCAAGAACCCGCTGAGCCTTGCGGCGCGCGCCGTGCGTCTGCTCAAGGCCCGTTCGCGCATTGCACTGACCGGCACGCCCGTGGAGAACCATCTGGGCGATCTGTGGTCGATCTTCGAGTTCCTCAATCCCGGCATGCTCGGCTCGGTGGGGGCGCTGCGCTCAATCGATTCGCGTTCCGCGCTGCCGCCGACCGATGAGTCCGCGCTGAAGCGCCTCTCGGCGGCGCTCAAGCCCTTCGTGCTGCGCCGCACCAAGCAGCAGGTGCTGGTGGATCTGCCTTCCAAGACCGAGCAGACGCTGCTGTGTGCGCTCGAAGGCCGCCAGCGCTCAGAGTACGACGAGCTGCACGCGCACTACCGACGCGCGCTTAACACCGGCGAGCTCGGCGAGCATGGCGTCGATGCGCACGTGCTCGAGGCGCTGCTGCGCCTGCGTCAGGCCGCCTGCCATCCCGGACTGCTCGATCCCAACCGCGTGGGCGACTCCTCCGCCAAGCTTGAGACGCTGCTGTCGATGCTGGAGGAGGTTACGGCCTCCGGCCACAAGGCGCTGGTCTTCTCGCAGTTCACCTCGTTCCTCGCGATCCTGCGCGCCAACCTGGATGCGCGCGGCTGGAACTACGAGTATCTCGACGGCGCCACGCAGGATCGCGGAGCCCGCGTGGAGCATTTCCAGACCGATGCGAACTGCACGCTGTTCCTGATCAGCCTCAAGGCCGGCGGTTTCGGTCTCAATCTCACGGCCGCCGACTATGTGTTCCTGCTCGACCCCTGGTGGAATCCGGCCGTCGAGATGCAGGCCATCGACCGCGTGCACCGCATCGGCCAGACGCGCAGCGTGATGGCATATCGACTCGTGGCGCGCGGCACGATCGAAGAGCGCGTGCTGGAGCTTCAGGCCCGCAAGCGCGTCGTCGCGGAGAGCCTGCTGGGTGCCGACAAGCAGTCCCCGTCCACGCTGAGCCGCGCGGACCTCGAGCTGCTGTTCACCTAGTAGATGCGCGTCTGCTGCTGTGCGCGCCCATCGCGCCAGCGCACGATCGTCTCGAGCAGCAACGAGCGGCGAATCGGCTTGGTGGCGAAGTCGTCGCAGCCTGCTTCGATGCAGCGCTGGCGGTCTTCCTCCAGCGCATGCGCCGTGACGGCGATGATCGGGGTCTGGCAGCCTGTGTTGCGGATGCGTCGCGTCGCTTCATAGCCGTCGAGCACGGGCATCTGCATGTCCATCAGGATCACATCGTATGGGCGCGGAGAAAGCGCCTGCTGGACGGCCTCCAGGCCGTCGTTGGCGATCTCGGTCTGGGCTCCGGCGCGCTGCAGGATCAGCGAGATCAGGCGCTGGTTGTCGCGGCCGTCTTCCGCGAGCAGTATGCGCACACCGGCCAGTGAAGGCAGCGGCGTGTCGCCGAACTGCGGCAGAGCCCGCTCCAGCCGTTCGTCGGATCCGCGCACGCGCAGGTGCAGCGTGAAGCACGAGCCCTTGCCGAGCTCGCTTTCGACGTTGATGTGTCCGCCGAGCATCTGCGCCAGTCGCTGGGAGATGACCAGGCCCAGACCCGTGCCGCCGAAGCGACGCGTCGTCGATGAGTCGGCCTGCGAGAAGGGCTGGAACAGCTGCGGCAGCTGCTCCGGCGCGATGCCGATGCCGGTGTCACGCACACGGATCGCGAGCTGGCTGGTCGCAGCCTCGTAGGAGACCTCGACCTCGACGCTGCCTTGCTCGGTGAACTTCAGCGCGTTGCCGATCAGGTTCACGAGGATCTGACGCAGGCGGGTCGGATCGGATTCGATCTGGGCCGGAATGTCCGTGCTGCTGCTCACCCGCAGCTGAAGGCCCTTGGCGCTGGCCTGCGCGCGGACCAGCGCGACGACATCGAGGAGCAGTTCCTCCAGCGAGAAGCGGATCTGCTCGATCTGCATGCAGCCGGCCTCGGCCTTGGAGATGTCGAGGATGTCGTTGATGATCGCCAGCAGGTGTTCGCCGTTGCTGCGGATCGTGCGCAGGTGGGAGCGCTCGCTGTCGCCTGCACTCGGGCTGGAGTCGAGCAGCAGGTCCGCATAGCCCATCATGGCGGTCAGCGGCGTACGGATCTCGTGCGACATGTTCGCAAGGAATTCGCTCTTCGTGCGCGCGGCTGCTTCGGCCTTGACCTTGGAGTCCGACAGGGCCTGCATGGAGCGCACCAGCTCGTCCGCGGACTGTTCCACCGCCGCCTTCGCGGCTTCCAGCCGGTTCGCGTGCTCGCGCAGACCATCCTGCAGTATGCGCGCCGCGTGGATGTCGCTGAGCGATCCGGCGAGCTCTTCGCCGAGCGCCTGCGCGCGCAGGCAGTGCCAGCGTGCCTCGCCGTCCGCGCGCTGCACCCGCAGCTCAAGTTCGATCTTCGCCTCCGATTTCAGCGCGGTTTCCAGCGCGGCACGGTCCTCCGGGACGATGCGCTCCAGCAGTCCCCCGATCGTCGCAGGGCTGTCCTGAGGCAGGCCGAGCAGCAAGCGCATGCCGGGCGACCACCACTGGTGTTCACCGTCGCGCCTCGACCAGTGCCAGTGGCCGTCGCCAGAGCCTTCCAGAGCGCGCGCCACGCGCTGTTCCTGACGCATGCGCTCGACGATCAGGCTGACGGCCTGGCCCAGCTCATCGGGAATCGGATCGCGGGCAGGCGCTTCGCCGCGCAGGAGGGACCGGCGCAGCGTACGCAGTCTCTTCAGCAGAATGCGCTCCAGATTGAAGCGCAAAGCGAGGAACAAAAGCAGAGTCAGTCCCGTCAGCCCCGCCAGCAGCGCCAGCGTCTGCTCTCGCTGCTCCGCGAGAACAGGCGACGTGTTTTGTCGCACCAGCAGCGCGCGCAGCGGACCTACTCCGCGCGGATACCGCTCCAGCCGCTCCCAATGACCGCCGCGCTCGCGTTCCAGCAGGGTTCCGGGCAGGGCCCGCAGTTCTTCCACCAGCGCCGCGTCATGCGAGAGCTCGCCGCCGACCCTGCCTTCGCGGTCGATCCACACGCTCTCTACATTCCACTCCCATTCGGCCTTGGCGGGGTCCATCAGCTGCATGGCCCGGGCGACATCCTGACCGCGTTGGGACAGGATGCGGTGGGCGCCGTGCTCGAGTTCGAGACACAACAGGACTCCGCCGAGGATGGCGAGCAGCAGTCCAAAGCCGATCATCGAGCCGAACAGTCGGCCCTGGACAGAGTAGGGCGGGGGGGCGTCTTGTTGCATGTGGCTCCTGATGCCAACGCCTGCATCGGCAGGTGCGCACGACCCGGTGCAGCCGGGGAACAGGGCTGTTGCAGCGGCGGGAATCCGGCCTCCCCGACTCGGAAATTTCTTCCCCACGGATTCCGGAGTCGGAGTAGCGTTAGACAGGCCCCGCGGTGCCGCGCATCCGGTGGCTGTTCTTTCGTCCCCCGTCTCTTCTCTCAGGAGTGATGCAGATGTTCCTTCGTCGTTCCCTGGTTCTCGGTGTTTCCTTCAGTGTCAGCATGGCCGCACTTCAGGCGCAGTCGCCGGTGGAAAGTGCGCAGCCGGAGTCGGCTCCGGTGCAGGACACCGGCAAATTCGTGCGTGATGAACTGTTGGTGGCTTATGCCCCCGGCGTCAACGAGGCGATCCGTGAGGAGGCTCGCCTGCTGATCGGCGCCGAACTGATCGAAGATGTCACCACTCCGGAGATGGAGCGCCAGAACTACGGCACCATCGAGCTGCTCAAGCTGCCGGCCGGCGTCACGGTCACCCGCGGCATCGCGCTGGCGCAGCGCCACTTTGCGGTGCGCTTTGCTGAGCCGAACTGGATCTACACGCACGGTGCGACCTCGAACGATCCTTCCTACACCGGCAACCTGCTCTGGGGCATGTACGGTGACGCGACCACGCCTGCCAACCAGTACGGCTGCCAGGCCGGTGAAGCTTGGGCTGTGAACCACACCGGCTCTTCGACTGTTTATGTCGGCATCATCGACGAAGGCGCCCAGTGGGCCCACCAGGACCTCTCCGCCAACTTCTGGACGAACCCCTACGATCCCGCCGACGGCATCGACAACAACGGCAACGGCCTGATCGATGACATCCGCGGCTGGGACTTCGCCGGCAACAACAACACGACCTACGATGGCACTTCCGATGACCACGGCACTCACGTGGCAGGAACGATCGGTGCCAATGGCGGCAACGGCCTCGGCGTGGCCGGCGTGTGCTGGTCGATCAAGATGATCAGCGCGAAGTTCCTCGGCACGACGGGCGGCACCACTGCCAACGCGATCAAGTCGGTCGACTACTTCACCGACCTGAAGAACCGTCACGGTCTCAACATCGTCGCCACCAACAACTCCTGGGGCGGCGGCGGCTACTCGCAGGGGCTCTACGACGCCATCCAGCGCGCCAACAACGCCAACATCCTGTTCTGCGCGGCGGCCGGCAACGGCGGTGCCGACGGTGTCGGTGACAACAACGACAGCGTGGCCAACTACCCGTCCAACTACACCAACTCCAACATCATCGCCGTGGCCTCGATCACCAGCACGGGCGGTCGTTCGAGCTTCTCGAACTACGGTGCCACGACGGTGGACATCGGCGCGCCGGGCTCCTCGATCCGCTCGACGCTGCCGAACTCGCAGGGCACCAAGTACGGTTCCTACAGCGGCACCTCGATGGCGACCCCGCACGTCACGGGTGCCTGTGCGCTCTACGCGGCCAGCAACCCTGGTGCCAGTGCGGCGCAGATCAAGAACGCCATCCTCTCCAGCGCGGTCCCGACCCCCTCGCTGAACGGTCTGTGCGTCACCGGCGGCCGTCTCAACGTGAGCGGCCTCTGATCGTCGCCTGAAAGGCGCTTCCGGCGCCTTCCACTTCAGCGCCCCCGTGGCCGCCCGGCCCCGGGGGCGCCTTTTTTCTGAAAATCCTGCATCATCCTGCCGGAGCACGGGACTGCTCTCGTGGAACCCATGGCATCGGCCCTCGACCCTCAACAGCTGCTGCAGCACACCGACTGGGTGAACACCCTCGCGCGCGGACTCGTCTCGGACGCCGCGCGGGCGGATGACATCGCCCAATCCGCGCTGCTGGCCGCACTGGAGGCGCCGCCGCGCGAGCAGGGCAACCTGCGCGCCTGGCTGACGACGGTCGTGCAGAACCTGGCCCGCAAGTCGGGCCGTTCCGCCGCCCGCATCGAGCGTCGCGAGACGCGGGCGGCGCGAGCGGAAGCCTTGCCAAGCACTGCGGAGCTCGTGGAGCTGGCGGAGCGCCAGCGCGAGCTTGCAGCGCGGGTTCTCGAACTCTCCGAGCCCTACCGCACGACACTGCTGCTGCGCTTCTACCAAGGCCTCACGGCCGAGGAGATCGCCGAGCGTTCGTCGACGCCGATCGCCACGGTGCGTTCCCGCATCCAGCGCGCTCAGGCGTTGCTGCGTGACGAGCTCGATGCGCGCTACGGCGGTCGCGAGGCCTGGTGTCTCGCGTTCCTGCCGCTGGCGCGTCTGGGTCTGCCGGCTCAGGGGTTTGCCGTGGCTGCGAGTGCAGGAGTGCTGATCATGTCGACGAAGTGGATCTTGACCGCCGTGGCGGGTGTCGCGGCCATTGCGATGGTTGCCGTGTGGTCTCAGAAAACAGAGCCGATGCCCGATGCTGTCGCGCTCACGGCCGATGCGCCCGCACGGATCTCGAAGGAGGAACACGGCTCGGCCGATGACGACTCCAAGACGGGAGCACAGCGCGCCACGGCGGGTGCCGCGCCGGAAAAGAAGGCCAAGCAGCCCGTGGCCCCCAAGCTCGAGACCATCCGGGGTCGGGCGATCACGCTCGATCAGCAACCGGTGGCGGGGCTGGAGCTGCGCTGGCGTCAGGCGGCGCTCGGCTTCAAGGGCCGCACCGACGCTGAGGGCCGCTTCACCTTCGAGCTGCCGGGCAAGGACGGCAAGGCCGAATTGGTCGATGAGACGCGCACGATCCTGACCCAGTTCCCCGACGCCGCCAGCGGCGAGCATCTGGTGGTCGTCGCGCCCGCTGTCGACATCGCCGGCAGCGTGGTGCGCGAAAACGGCGAGCTCTTGGCCGACGCCGATGTGGAAGCCTGGCTGCCGTCCGCGAGCGATGAGCTGACCCAGTTCATCGTGCGGCATGGCAACCGCTTCGGATCCCGCTCCACGAAGAGCGATGCGCAAGGGCGCTTCGTGCTGAAGGGCGTTCCCAATCTCAAGGGCACGCGACTGAGCTCGCGGCGCGGTGGCCTCTCCGGTGGCATGCCGATGCCGTCCGAGTCGCGCGACGATCTGCAACTCGTGCTCTTGCCCACCGAAGGCGAGGGCGAGCGCGTGCTGGCGGGCATTGTGCAGGGCGCCGACGGTCTGCCGATCCAAGGCGCCTCAGTCTCATTCGGTCAGGATTTCAAGACCACCGACTCGAAGGGGCGCTTCGAAATCCCGATCAGCTACTTCAAGCCCCGCTGGAAGCTGACCGTTTCGCACAAGCAGTGGCAGCCGCATCTGGACGAGGCAATCGCGGAGAAGCTGCAGCAGCCGGGCACAAGGCTCGAAAATCTGGTCATCACTCTCCAGCGTCCTCTGCCGGCGATCGAAGGCATGGTCGTGGATGCGGAGGGCAAGCCCTGCGCCGGGTGGAGCGTCGATCTCAGCAATCCGACCGACTGGGGCAATTCCAGTGCGACCGTCGAGCAGATCAGCTCCGGCAAGTCAGGTCTGCTTGTCACCGACGCGAACGGCGAATTCCGCATCGCGGGCCTGTTCAACCGCTCCTACCGTGTCTACGCGCTCGACATGCAGAAGAGCATGCTGCGGGTCGAAAGTGATGAAGTCTGGCCCGGAACCAAGGGCCTTGTGCTGCGCGTGCCGGACAACGCACTGGTTCCGGAACTCAAGGTGCGCGTCGTCGACACGGATGGGCAACCGGTTGCCGACGGTCAGCTGATGGTGGAGACGGTCGTCGGCAACATGGATGGCACGCCGGTCACCTGGTCCAAACCGCAGGGCGTCACCGATGCACAGGGACTGGCGACATTGCGCGCGGTGCCGCGCAACCATGTTCGGATCAGCGTCAGCAGCCGCCGCAAGCTGCAGCCGACCTACGTCGACTACGATGCCGATCGCATGGGCACGGAATTGCTCCTCACCGTGATGCGCCTGCGTCAGGTCATCCTCAAGGTGCGCCCCGGCACGGGCTTCGACAACATCCAGTTCCTCGACGCCAAGGATCAGGTGCTCGATCTGGAACAGGAATTCGCGGGTGCCGTCTCCGGCGGCACGCAGGTTCCCGTGGATGAAGAGGGCACTCCGCTGATTCGCGTGCCCGGCAGCGTGCGAACGCTGCGCCTGCGCCAGGGCGACAGGGAGATCCGCCGCATGCCCGTGCCGCCGGCTGCAGGCGAGACCACGACCATCGATCTCTGACGGGCGACAGAGGGCGGCGGGAGAAGCTAGAATCCCGCCGCACAAACATGAGCGCCCCCCTGCAGCATCTCTTTCAGAAGAACCGTGACTGGGCCCGCGCCACGGAGGCGCGCGAGCCGGGCTTCTTCCAGAAGCTCCAGTCGCAGCAGACGCCCGAGTACCTGTGGGTCGGCTGTGCGGACAGTCGCGTGCCCGCCAACGACCTCGTCGGTCTGATGCCCGGTGAGCTCTTCGTGCACCGCAACGTGGCGAACCTCGTGGTGCATTCCGACCTCAACGCCCTCTCGGTGATCCAGTACGCCGTCGATGTGCTGCGCGTGAAGCACATCATCGTTGTCGGCCACTCCAACTGCGGCGGCGTGCGTGCGGCGCTCAACAACCAGCGCGCAGGCCTGGTCGATAACTGGCTGCGACATGTACAGGATGTGCGCGACTCGCACGCCACGCTGCTGAAGAGCCTCCCCGAAGCGCGCCAGCTCGATGCGCTGGTGGAGCTCAATGTGCTGGAGCAGGCGCGCAATGTCTGCCGCACGACGGTCGTGCGCGAAGCCTGGCAGCGCGGGCAGGCCGTGCATGTGCACGGCTGGGTTTACGGTCTGCACAACGGCCTGCTCGAGGATCTCACGATCACGGCCGGCAGCGTGGATGAAGTCAACGAGATCTACGACCGCGCGTTGGGCCGATTGCTCGAGCGCTATCTGCGCAAGTCCTGAACGGCCACTGCTCCGCTCACTCGGTGTACGTGAGGATCGTGCGCTCGAGCGCCCGCTCGCACACCTTGCAGAAGTTCGTCGGGTTGCGTGAGAACATGATGCAGTCGACCTCGGGGCGATAGAGGGCCTTGGCTTCGTACATCGAACCTTGGAAGGCGCCCACCTTGCCGCGGTGCGGTTCCGTGGCAAGCAGCACCGCCGTCTGCGCTTTGATCTCGCGCATCAGCTCCTCGTTGCGCTCTTCACTGGCCTGCTGCGCGATCGCCTCGGCGCGCTGCTTCTGATACGCGAGGTCGACCTGATCGTAGAGCGTCTGGTTCCAAGGCGTCGGAATCGGCGTGGTGGAGTCGACCAGATCCTTCCACTTGAGGTTCTTCGGATCGAGCAGCGCCGTCGCGTTGGGCTCCCACGGCTCGACGCCGGCCGGGTTGAACTCCTCGTAAGCCACCTGCGAGCTGTAGTACTCATCCGCGAGGCCGGCGAAGCTGTGTCCGAACTCGTGCACGAACACATAGGGAGCGGGCTCGGTGTCGCTGGCGACGGTGGCCCACAGGTTGTAGATCCCTCCGCCGCCGTACTTGCGCTCATTGAACAGCAAGATCAGCGCATCATAAGGCGCTTGAGCGGCCGCATTGCGCAAGATCTGGTCCTCGTAGGTCAGCACATAGCGATCGCTATCGAAGGCGTTGAAGGACAGGCCAAAGGCGCTGTCCTTCCAAATGTTCTTGCGTGGGTTGGAAATCCCGCTCTCAGGGGTCGGCACGAACAAACAACGCACACTGAAGCGTTGGGCGTGACGCGCGAAGGGCTGCGTAGCAAGCAAGATGTCCGAGAGACGCTTGGCGTCATCCACAAACTTGTCGCGCTGCTGGGCGGTGTAGCCATCCGCCACGATCAACAAGTCGACTTGCTTGGCGCTCGGACCGTTCTCGCGCAGCGCGATGACCTCGCCGAGGGCCGGGATCGGCGAGCGATCGACAAAGCGGCTTTGGGGATCGAGTTCGGTGCGCCAGAACTCGGCAAAGCGTCCGTCTGCCGCGCGCTTCTCTAGCGCTAGGAAGACACTGCTCCGGGGTTCGGGAAAGCGTTGGCATTCCTGAAAGCTGCCCCAACCTTGTTTGGCTGCCGCGGTCGTTTCCCACTCGCCGTAGATACTGGCGAAGCCGCGCGAGTACAGCTCGCTGCCGCTGGCTTTGTCGAACATGCGGAATCGGTACTTGCCCGTGTCGGAGCGATCGACCAACTGCGTGCGACTGCCGGCCCATTCGCCCTCAGCGCGGTAGCCCAGCAACGCGATCGCTTCTTGTTGAGATGTGCCGCAGTGAGCGTAGTCCACGCGCAGAGTCGAACCCGTGAAGCGCGCATCGAAGCTAGGGGAAGCAGCATTCGGCACCCGCTGGGGCGCCGAATGACAGCCGATCGAAAGCAGCAGAACACATAGCGTCATCAAGCTTCGCATGCCCTGATGCTACGCCAAAGTCGCGCGTGCGACTATCCCGGAAGGATTACGGCGGCTGTACCGCAGGCTGTGGCCCATACGCTTCCGTTGTGCCGACCCAGACTTTGCACCTGACAATCCCGAAGTGCAGCATCCAGCGGTGGCTCAACTTGAGTTTGTACCCCCGCCGACATCTCCGCCCCCGGTCGCTGTGTCGGAAACACCGCAGCCGAAACCTGCAAGCCGACTGACTCGCGAAGAGGTCGAATACAAGCTCGGTGAGTTGATCAAGATGCAGGCCGAGTTCGAAGAGTCTCTCGCACAGCCCGGGGATCATCAGTTTGGCCGTGCAATTCTCTACTTCGGCATGTGCATGGCATACACGCTCGATGCAAGGGGAGAGGGAATCATCATCCCGGAGGGCGTGCAGACCGATGTACCTATGGATGCCGACGGAAGGGGACCGGCGTTTGTTGATGGCCGGATGTACAGGTATTCACAAAGTGAAGTCCCAGAGGAAGGCGACCTCAAAGCGCTGAGAAACCAGCACCGTCAGTGGATCAAGGATCAACAATCCGGTGGCGTACTTGGCCCACAGCCAACGATACCTGATGAACTTGTCAATGCCCTTCTCAACCGAGGCCGTGAGGCCGCAATCGCGCTCCGCGCAGCAGGACCCCAATGAAACGAAAGTCTCAATTGGCGAACGTCGCGGCGCTGCTGGCTGCGCCCGCAAGCACATCTCGTGCCCACTCTTCATCGGTTGGAGTCAACGGACCGGTTAGGTGTACAGCTACTCGGCCCGGCGGTCAGGTCATCGCCCCCGATCCACTGTCCCGGCTTGGCACACTCGCGACCGATTGTGGCGTGTCGCCGGACTTCGTTGTGCTCAAGGTCGACTACACAGCGGTTTCTCCGTGAACGCTCATGCACACACACTCCATCACCCTCAGCTGCGGTTGCTGGTTTGAGGACTGACGCAGGGAGTACGGAGCCAAGGGCGAGTTGCGCGCATCGCGCAGCACTGGTTCGCCGGTGCCGGAGAGCCGCCGGGCATCCTGGATGAACGTCTTGCGTTGCACGCTCGTGCAGCCGTTGGCGGCGATCCAGCGATCGAAACGGCGTGCGATCGACTGCGCAGTCGGCGCGTGCCCGGAATGCCGGCGTGGACTACGCGCCCGGGCGGATTGCGCAATCCGACGCGGCGTGCTTTCTTGTCCGCATGTCGAGTGCGGTTCCTGTCACCGGCTTCTGGAAGCGGCCCTCTGGTCTGCTGCTGCTGGCGTGTTTGTGCTGGCCTCTGCCTGCGCTCTTCACGCTGGTCGGTCTGATCAGCGAGCTGATCAGCCCGCGTCTGTACGCGCTGGACTTGCTGATGGGGATCTTGACCGCTGCGCTCATGCCCGCGCTCGCCATTCTCGCGATGCGGCGGGTCGCGCCCGGTTCCTCCGGCTGGGCCGTGGCCGTCGGCTGGCTGGTGCTGCTGGTCTGGCTGGGGAGCGTGCTGTTCCTGTGCTGGATCATCTGGCGCATCGCCCACCTGGGCTGAGGCGTCAGCCCGGCTGAATCACGACGGCCGTCCCGCAAGCCGTGACCATCAGCATTCCGTTGCCGACCGTCTCGTAGTCGATGTCGACGGCGACGACGGCGTTCGCTCCGAGGCTCTGCGCTTCGCGCGACATCTCCGCGAGTGCCGTCTTGCGCGCATCGCGCAGGACGGTTTCGTAAGCGCCGGAACGCCCGCCGACGATGTCGCGGATGCCGGCGAGGAAGTCACGGAAGATGTTGGCGCCCAGGATGGTCTCGCCGGAGACGATGCCGATGACGCGGGTGGTGCGGTGGCCTTCGACGGTGGGGGTGGTGGTGCAGATCATGCGAGCAGACTACGCAGGAGCGGCGCCGATATTCCACCTCGCACCTCGGGGCAGCATCCGTCCGAAAAGAGCGCGGGCCGCGTCGCCTCTCGGCGACGCGGCCCGCGCGGGAGTTCACAGCTGACGATCAGTGGTTGTGACCGGCGTGAGCGCCTTCCTTCTCCTTGGAGGGAAGGTCGGACACGAGCGCGTCGGTGGTCAGGAGCAGGCTCGCCACCGAGGCAGCGTTCGTCAGGGCGCAGCGCACGACCTTGGTCGGATCAATCACGCCGGCCTTGACCATGTCTTCATAGGTCTCGGTGGCGGCGTTGAATCCGAAGGTCTTGCCCTTGCCCGCGCGGACGTTCTGGACCACGACGGCGCCGTCGAGGCCCGCGTTGGTCGCGATCTGGCGCATGGTGGCTTCCAGCGCGCGGCGGATGATCATCGCGCCGACGCGCTCGTCGCCTTCGAGCTTGAGCGACTCGACGGCTTCGATGCAGTTGACCAGCGCCGTGCCGCCGCCGGGGACGATGCCCTCTTCGACGGCCGCGCGGGTCGCGTGCAGGGCGTCTTCGACGCGCTGCTTCTTTTCCTTCATCTCGGCCTCGGTCGCGGCGCCCACGTTGATCTGGGCCACGCCACCGGAGAGCTTCGCGAGGCGCTCCTGGAGCTTCTCGCGATCGTAGTCGCTCTTGGTGTTCTCGATCTCGGCCTTGATCTGGGCGATGCGGCCCTTGATGCCGTCCTTGGAGCCGGCGCCCTCGATGAGGGTGCAGAATTCCTTGCCGACGATCACCTTCTTGGCGCGACCGAGGTCTCGCAGCGTGGCGGTCTCGACCGAAGCGCCGGTGGCTTCCATGATCGCGTTGGCGCCGGTGAGGACCGCGAGGTCCTCCAGCATCGCCTTGCGACGATCGCCGAAGCCCGGGGCCTTGACGGCGACGCAGGGGAAGATGCCGCGCAGCTTGTTGACCACCAGGGTGGCGAGGGCTTCGCCCTCGATCTCCTCGGCGATGATCAGCAGCGGCTTGCCCGACTGGTTGACCTGCTCGAGCAGCGGGATCAGCTCCTTGATGGAGGAGATCTTCTTCTCGTGCACGAGGATGTAGGCGTCCTCGTAGACGGTCTCCATGGTGGCGGGGTTGGTGATGAAGTGCGGCGAGAGCCAGCCCTTGTCGAACTGCATGCCCTCGACCCACTCGACCTCGGTGCTGAGGCTCTTGCCTTCCTCGACCGTGATCACGCCGTCCTTGCCGACCTTCTCCATCGCCTTGGCGATCATGGAGCCGATCTCGGTGTCGCCGTTGGAGGCGATCGTGCCGACCTGCGCGATCTCGTTCTGGTTCTTGACCGCGGTGGAGAGCTTCTTGAGGTGCTCCACGGTGGCGTCGACGGCCTTGTCGAGGCCGCGCTTGAGGGCCACGGGGTTGGCGCCGGCGGTGACGTTCTTGAGGCCTTCCTCGAAGATCGCCTCGGCCAGCACGGTGGCGCTGGTCGTGCCGTCACCGGCCTGATCGTTGGTGCGCTGGGCGACCTGCTTCACCAGCTGGGCGCCCATGTTCTCGTAGGCATCCTCGAGCTCGATCTCCTTGGAGACCGTGACGCCGTCCTTGGTGACGGTCGGCGAGCCGAAGGACTTCTCGATGATGACATTGCGGCCGCGGGGGCCGAGGGTCACCTTGACCGCCCGGGCGAGCTTGCGCACGCCGTCACGGATTTTCTCGCGAGCGGCGGCGTCGTAGCAGATTTGCTTGGCCATGTGTGTGCTTTCTTGGCTGTTGTGAGGGTGGCGCCGGGATCACTCGATGATGCCGAGGATGTCTTCCTCGCGCATGATCAGGTACTCCTCGCCGCCGTACTTCACTTCGGTGCCGGCGTAGGAGGTGAACAGGACGGTGTCGCCGACCTTGACCGAGAAGCTCGAGCGGCTGCCGTTGTCCAGCGTGCGGCCTTCGCCGATCGCGATCACGGTGCCTTCCTTGGGCTTGTCCTTGGCGCTCTCGGGCAGCAGGATGCCGCCGGCGGTCTTGGCTTCGGCTTCGGCGCGCTTGATCAGAACGCGGTCGCCGAGGGGGCGGACGCCGCCGGACTTCTTGGAGGTGGTGGGCTTGGCTTGGGTCTTGGTGCTCATGACAGATTCTGAGGAGTAGGGGGAAAGAGAAGAAACGATGCGCGCCCCGCGGGTGGAGCGGCACGCGCTGATCAGCAGGCGAAGCCTCCCGGCGGCATCGGCATGCCCAGAGCCCGGGCGACTTCCGCGCGCAGGAGCCTGGGCTCCGGCGGTTTGCGGAACACGGCCAGAGCGCCTTCCTCGAGCGCCATCGAGCGCACGGCATCCGTCGCATCGCCCGAGAGGACGATGCAGGGGATGGCGAGCGTCTCCTTGCGCACGAAGCTGACGAGCTCCAGTCCGGTGTAGCCGGGCATGTGCATGTCGAGCAGGGCGAGGCTCGGGCGCTCCCGGCGCAGGATCTCCAGCGCCTCGGTGCCCGATTCGGCTTGCACGATGGCCAGCTCCCAGCCGCGCAGCAGGTCGATGACGCACGAGCGCAGATCGCTATCGTCGTCGGCAACCAGAACGCGGCGGTGGAAGGCCATGGCGCCGTCCCCTCATGCAAAGGCCGTGCCGAGCCCGATCTGGCAGGGCGTCTTTGTAAGCCCTTGCCCGGCAAGCGCTTGCAGGGCTGTTCCCCGTGACCTGCGCGGTGGGGTTGGGTGCCAGAAAGGCAGGCAGCCCGCCGGGGCTGCAGTTCTGGCGGGTAGCCGCCGGGCTTTCTAGGCTCCCTGTCCATGCGATCCAAGCGGAGTTTGGGGCTGGTCGGGGTGCTGGTGCTGATCCTGGGTGCCCTGCTGGGGCAGAACTGGTGGGAGCCGCAGATGCGCGGTTCCTCCGAGCCGGTGGCGGTCGACTCGCCCAAGGCCAGTCAGGGTTTCGGCTCCTCGGTCGGCTTCACCTCGGCGCGCTCGCTGCAGGAGCACTTCGAGAAGCACGGCGCTGAGTTCTCCGCGCGCAGCAAGGAGGAGTACCTCGCGCGTGCGCAGGCTGTGCGCGATGCGCCCGTTTCCGCAAGCGTGCTGGAGCGCGTGCGCGCAGACGGTGTCGTCACCCGATTTGATCGCAAAAGCGGAACATTTGTCGCTTTTGAATCCGATGGTCGGATCCGGACCTGTTTTCGTCCCAATAACGGGGAAGAGTACTTTCTGAGACAGGCAAATCGCTGATGCCGGTTCGCGCTGCGCACCCTCCGCTGTAGATTGCACCGCAGCGGGGGGATTCGTGGCGGGGAAGAATGATCGACATGCGCCGTTGGCGTGGACTCTGGCGGCCTGTGCAGCCTTTGTGGGGAGCTTGTGGGCGTGGCTGGGGCCATCGCGCGCGCATTCCGTCGCCGCAGCGGAGCTGCTGCCCCAGCCGGTGGTGCTCGCAGAGTCCGAGCCCCGATCGGCAGCGGTGCTCGAGTCCGAAACCACGTCGGCGCGCGCGCTCACTCCGGTCGTGATCGCCGCCACGGCGCCGGAGGAAACCGAACCCGAGCCGCAGCCCGTGACCGAGGCGCAGCTGCAGGCCTGGATCGAGGATCTGCGCGATGACGACAGGAACTGGAACGCGGTTCGTGCAGCCAATCACCTCTGGATCCACTTCCGGCAGGCGAAGCCGCTGCTGCTGCAGGCACTCGACTCCACAGACGCTCAGCAGCGCAGTCTCGCCGCCTATGTGCTCACCGACCGGCCGCTGGATGAGCCGCGGCAGATGCACAGGCTGGTTTGGGTGCTCGCCGAGAGC
>Ga0209668_10000073_pt1 | contig 38539 bp, 56 predicted proteins | sample FrelakmetPLP11PL_FD_187150 | JGI IMG/M metagenome (GOLD analysis project Ga0209668, IMG submission 187150) | Freshwater lake sediment microbial communities from the University of Notre Dame, USA, for methane emissions studies - PLP11 PL (SPAdes)... | ecosystem: Environmental > Aquatic >...
TACCCACTACAGACAAATACGCCATGCTCATAGGCTGTAGTGGGTAGTTTATCGCTCCTGAGACGTACGCTTGCATTATGTCGTTAGCAGTCCCAAGAGTTGTATTATAGCCAAGCACGAATTTGTTTAAATTGGAGTTATCCATCCCCCAAGACCACGTTGGCCCCGTATCGAGTGCAGACTGGAAAAAGGGGTCTCCAGCTACCTCACCGCCTGTAGTGGCTGAAATTCTTGCTGTTGCATTAGCTAGATTTGAGTAATTCTTGCATAACAAACTTCTCGTTAATGCTGCGTCTGCGGATACCGTGAAGTTATTAAGACATTTGTTGCCAAGTTGATTAAATGTTGTCATACGTAAACTGGGTTTCCTTTAACGTTAAGAACTGTCCATTCTGTATCGGCGACTGTACATAGTAATTGTATGCCGTCAAATCCATCACTAGATGATACAGAGCCTCCAATGCCGGCAGTAGAGAAAATAGTTGAATCAAATATAATTTGTTGTCCCGCATTCTGTGCAATAGTCCAGCCTCCGACGAAGGCACCTTGTATATAGATCACTGTGCCGATATCTGATAGTAACGGCAGAGTCAATATCAAAGGGGCTCCGGCAGCTGTATAGTAGCCTCTATCTGGTATCATTGTAGTATCAACGAGTAACTGTATCCACACCGGAAATTCTGCGGAAATTGTGATTGTGTCAACAGCTGTTGACGTAGTAAAAGTCCCCGTTGCTGGATCGCCGAATAGATTTACGTTATTTGCCACTGGGACGATAGGGAGCCCAAAATCTGGCGTAATCTGCGTTATCTGTGCCGGCCCCGCGGTATTGCCAATCCATATTCCAAATGTCGTCGATTTTCTAACTAGCGTCCACACTGTATCAGCGACTGTGTTTATCCACCTGTCGCCAGGAGTGTATGGCTTAAAATCAATGGTGTTTATTGGATTGCGAGTTTTGAAATAAAGCTGCCCTACATTAGTTTCTCTTAGTCCTACGTAGCCAGTTGGATTTTGCGATGGTAATTCTGTACTCATATTTTGATTTTAACCTATTTTTTGTATCTGCATAACGGTGCATACTCCACCCATGACGTCAACAACTTTTGTTGATCCAGAGACTTTAATTTCACAATATATAGTCTCGCCAGCAGCACATTTTAAAATTTGCGTTAACACAAATGAATATTGCGCAAAGTTATCTCTGCATAGGTATGGGCCTACTTCCGTCGTTCCGTATTTAGTAGCACCTTTGACAAAAGAAATTTGTCCTGTAGTATGCCCAGCTGCCAATCCACCGACACATACAGCAGCTGCACAGAGGTAGATTCCAGCTGTCCCGCATGTAAATATGCCAGTACCGGTATCATATTCGCCTTGATGGTCGTACTCCTCACTCCCAAAAACTACGACATACCCCGTTCCATCGCCCGTTACGTTTGCAGCATCTAACCCTCGTTGTACTCCACATCCACTCTGAATAGGTGTGGACACAATTCCAGAGCTCAGAGTTTGCAATACAGTACCAGCAGCACTAGCCAGTGTGCAGTTTCCAGTGCCACATTTTAGTTCAAGAGCCGAAGCGCCGGTTACATTGCCTATTGTTGTCGTGCGAGCAGCTGCACCAGTTCCAATATTTATAACTCCTGATGTAGCGTCTGCCCCGATGTTCATTGTGCCACCAGAAAACGCAACGTTGGCGTTTGTAACTTGATTGTCCCAAGAATTTATTGACGGCATTTTCCCACCTTATACCACTGTTAAATTTCCGATTGCCGATAATGCAGTAAACTCTAAATTTGCAACCGTGCATACAAGCCTAATAGCGTCATATTGCAAAGATGCTGCTATAGAACCGCCCACACCTACGCTAGAGCTTACGTTACCCGCGTGTATCGTCTGATTCGCCAATTGAGCAATAAGCCACAGCCCCGCCCCCTTTCCGACGACTTCTATTGTGTCGCCGACTTTTGCAACTGCCGGGAGAGTTAGCGTCACCAACGAAATTCTATTGGCTATCACGCCCCTGTTAACTACTAAATCAGCTCCTGCTGCGGTAACCTCTGTAAATCTCTGTGCGTCATCTAGCTCATCGAGGGCAGATTGTACGTTGGTATCAGCAGACGATAACCAACCATTAAAATCAGTCACGACGGTGTTGACCAATGCAGCGGTATTTGTCCCACCAGTTGAAAGAGTTTGTTTCAGAGTAGATTTTGAAATAGTGACTTGGACAATTGCATTTGTAGATTGCCTAAAAATGATGTATCCGAGTTGGGCCATCTCTAGCAATGCTAATTCATTTGTTGCCCGTGCGCATGTACCATTTGCAATAGCGGTATTTGCGTTAGTTGTATTTGAGTACGTTGTAGTATCGAGTACGGCAAAATACAGAGGAGTCGTTGAGTTTAAATTGTTTTTTGATACATATAGCGTGTAAACGCCATACCTACCGGCTGGCAATGCAGCTACAACTCCGGCGTTGTTATAATGCCCTGAGAATGTATCTGTAGCATTGTATAATGCCCATTTTCCAGCGGCTAAAGTAAAGTATTTATAAAATGCAATCCCAACGCCACCAGAATCTGGAATCGTAGTATCCAGTCCATGATCTGAGAGTACGTCAGCGCCGTTAATCTGAATTTTTTGTGTGCCATTAATGGTTATATTTGCGCCATTATTGACATTTTGAATAACAGGACCGACGATATCATGTAGGTAGTTCGATGCCGATGATTGGAATGAATATGGGTGGTCTTCCCGGACTGTTACCTGGTTATTTGCAACAGCTGTTGAGTCCCGAAGGCATTCGAATAAAACGATATAATTTTCATATAGAGCGTCCGTATGAGCTGTTGCAGCCCCGATAGTGCCTGTAGAGTCGATGTAGATGAAATATGTATTTCCGGCAACCATGCCAACATAGTTTTGTGCCACCCACGTAACTCGTTTGCCCTGAATATACCCTGTGCCACCGACCAAGAGCTGAAATGTACCAAGAGTGGTATCATCGAAATATGGTCCAGCAGCAGCCCATGAGTAGAACCCAGTGTCTTTCATCCTCGTTATGTTGTCCGACCACATTTCTGCCGTGCGAGTTACACCCTCTAGGGATGTCGTTATCGTTCCAGCCAGTACGTTGCTAGTTGGGAAATTAACATTGACGGTTTTTATCGACCCTGTACCACCAATTGCCGTAGCATTTGACGTGCCGACGATCACTGAGTCCAGCGTCATTTCGGTAGCCGAGTTGTGCGTTATAGCCTGTATAGCTCCTGATGCTATCCTGGACATGGCAATTTTAACGAAATGCGTGCCAGCAGAGGCTATATTATTTTGAAATACTGATGCACCAATTAGCTGTGACGTGCCGGCGCCATTGAGTAAAATAGGGCAACTCACGGTCATGGAGAAAATTGAGACATTCCCATTTGCCGTCATAGTATTTGTATTGCCGACACCAAGAGTGCCGTGATTCATGGACACAGAAGCGCTCGCTGTGTTGGTGACAATGCCGTTTTGCGTTGAGTTGTCGAGGCAATATCGAAATCGCATCGCCCCCGTCCAATTTGTCAAATTGCAGATATAGCCATTGGTCAAATTGAAAACACACCATGAAAATGTTATTATCGTGGTTCCAGCAGCAGCGGAAGATAAAATGTGCGTCCCTGAGTTTAACCCACATCTCGTAAATGAAATAGCACCAGCAGCTGGCGGTGTATGAATACCGACTATAATTGTTAAAGCTGAATCTGCTCCCTCTAGGTCTATGGTATCGTATAGGGTAAGATTTTCCGTGTATGTCCCTGAGCGTATCCAGATACATGCGTTTCCACCCTCCGCTACAGCTGCATTTATCGCGGATTGTATCGTCGTATATGGAGAGCCAGTAGTCACATTGTCAACTACATAGCGAGAGTTTGAATATCGGTTTGTTGAGTTTACTAAAACCATTTTATACCGCCGTCCAGTTGCCAATTACGCTGACGACTTGCCAGAGCGTATCAGCTGTTTTACAAACTAATTTTAGAGTGTCCCCGATTGCAGACGATGTTAACGTGCCACCGGCGCCTAGTGTTGTATTAAACGCCCCTATAGATATCTGCTGTCCCGCTGCCTGAGTAAATTGAACTCCAAGAGCTGTATTTATATTTGCAACCTCGATGACATCACCGATAACTGATGTCGCCGGTAGAGATAGTGTAAGAGTGCCCGCCTTGTTGCAAAAATAGCCATTCTGGACAGCTGCAGCCTGGTTTGCCGTTATTACAGACCACGTTAATGCCACTGGTGGCAAAGATTGCGTTCCGAGTTGCCCTGTTGTTGTATCTAGAGTTACCATTGCCGTATTGGCTACAACAACTCCAGTGATACCAGCTATGTAGCATTTATTTTGTTGAGCTGCTCCCCCACCCTGAGTTCCGATTCTAATTGTGTTGCTCTCAGCTGCCACGCCATCATTTCGTATGACAATATTGCCCTGCTCTGCATTGACGTAGGCCGTCCCCGCTCCGGAGCCTATTGCAATTATTTGGGTACAATGCAACCCATTATTTAGAGCCTGATAACCAACTATTGTGTTGTTGTCTCCATCGCGTAAATTACCTGCCTGGTACCCTACTGTCGTATTATTGGATCCGCTCGTGATGGAATACATTGCTGAGGTGCCTATGGCGCAATTAGCAGCCCCTGTAGCATTTCCTGAGCCCATTGCAACACGGCCAACGGCGACGTTATCATTGCCTGTGCATCCATAAAATGCCTCGAAGCCAACGCCAGTATTCCCGCTGCCTATTAAATTCTGCCCTGAGCCACCCCCTACGCACGTATTCTGGGAAGTTGTACTCAGTGAGCAAAGAGACAATTCCCCAACTGCCGTGTTGGTATTTCCCGTCGACAAGGCAATGAGCGCTGCATACCCAATTCCAGTATTATTTTTACCAGTAATTGTGTAATTTCCAGTGTTGCGACCTAAAAAAGTATTGTTATCTCCGAGGCCAGTATCGCCGTAGTTGTGAAGAAATCTATCGCCACCTAGAGAGTATAACCCCTTAGCCCCTGTATTATTCGTCGTTGGCTGAGAAATACTATTATTTAGACATATGTCTACAGTGTTTCCAGCCCCCACGGTATTTATATTTGTTGCAAATCCTCCAGTAGACGTAGCGCCATAAATGTTAAGAACATTTAAAGATGGAGCTGCCGTACCGGCATCTGTTGGAAAACTCTCCCCGACTATACCAGAGGTCGCAACAGTAATTGTTCCCGAGCCTGGAGTTACCGTTATGCCAGTTCCAGCCCCTAGTGACCCCACTTTAATATGAGGAGCAGCAGTAGACCCGATTAGCAGTTGACCGTCAGCCGTGACAGCACCGGGTGAATCGGTGCCGTCAAACTGCACATTATCGGCATACATTATTTTATCAGAAAATCCCGGCATAAAGTCCTCAAGAAATAAATGTATACTCTGCTAGCGCCTTCCACTTAATCGTGAGACCAGCTACTCCTGTTACTCTGATGATCGCTGTATTGGCGTTTATCGCTAATTCCGCAGTACATGCCACCAGTGAGGCTTCTTCATATTCATCGACTACCTGGGCCGGTACTAATGCAGCAGCAGCGCCAGTAGTCCGTACGGAGCCTCTAATGCTATATCCTGCACCTGATGGAGTTGCTGCGTTAAATCCAGCCACTTTGACTTCGAATGTATACGTGCCAGGTACTGCGCCTAGAGCAAACGTAATTAAATCAGCGGTTACAGCGCCTATCGTCTGCCCTGTGCCTGATAGCGATGTATCCAGTAGAGTGATTGTGATAGTACTGCCAGCTCCTGAAGTGGCGATTCCAGTCGTCCCACCGCCAGGAGTGACAATATTGAGATTCCCTAGAGCTGGTACTGCAATACCAGAATCCGTTGTGTACTGAGTGGCAATTGGGAGAGATGCTATAGAGACAATTCCAGCCTGAGACATAGCCTAGCCCTCCGCGTATTGTGCAACAAAATATACGTTGCCTACTCCGGCAGCTCCCTTAACCCATACCTGGGTGCCTTTTGCGATGGTAAGGCCACCCTCTCTGGATGCATTTGAGCACTCATCGTATAAGAAAAAAGCACCTGCTGGGCAAACGTCGTTGTCAGATACTCCATCAAAAGATACCGTTACTGGTACTGTGGAGGCGTTTACCATTTTTACCAAAAAGGGATTATGCCCTAGTGGGCCACCTAGAGGTAGGTAAGCCCCGGCGAATGCTGCTGAATTTATCGTACGTAAATCTTCAAAGCGCGCTCGAATTGATAGTGAACTCATTTTTTTACGTTGCCTCTACTAAAATCCAATCCACAATCGAAACGTCAGCTGCAACAACACCCGCTGGTGCTGCTGGGTCTATGGCGTCAATGACAAAAGACACCCCTGGGGTGATTGTACCGGCAGAAATCAAGCCACACGCTACTGAGGCATTTACGCTTGCTCGAGTTGCAAAAACGCGAGTATTTGCCGTCACTGTTGTATTAGCTAAAATTTTACTACCAGCTACAAGAGTCGTCTGCCCCATGCGAGCGTTGGCGCCCTCTTTGATTCTGATTCCATTACCAGCAGTGGCGAGAGATAGGTAACCATTTGTGGCTATAAAATTGCCTAGAGTAGATACGACGTTGCCGGCGGTGGCGGTGATATTTCCATTTGTGGCGGTAATATTTCCCAATGTCGAGACAATATCGCCAGCAGTTGCCGTTATATTCCCAGCGGTAGCCGTGATGTTTCCTAGGGTAGATACAATATTGCCAGCTGTAGCCGTAATGTTCCCCAATGTCGAGGTAATATTCCCAGCTGTGGCGATTATTGGCCCAGCAGTCACTGTAATTCCGCCTGAGGTCACGCTTACAATCCCAGCACCCTTAGGAGTCATTACGAGGTTAATCGCCGCGTTTGTGCCAACTCCAGCCCATGTATTGCCATTAAGCCGAGTTGATGTGGCAGCAGTTGCAGTGACAAAATTAGTTGCCGTGATTGTGACAAATGTTGAGGACACAGAGCCGAGAATTAGCCATGTAGCGACGCCACCAGCGTTTGATGTCAGCCCATACATATTCCCGCCAACTCTATCTACCCATACCATGCCTAAACTGTAGCCAGTATCGTTTACTGTCGGTGCTCTCCTGGCGATTATCGGGGTTGGAAATTGAGTTGAAAGAGGGGATGGAGTGCCATATGACTCCTGAGACTGGTCTTGAAGATGCTTTACCATATATGCTCCTGTGTTTTTGGTAATTTTTTCTTTACAATACCACGTACACATTGTTGTGTCAAAAATATTTTAACAGAGTATGTTAAAGTTTGACTTACATGGAGTGTTCACTATGGATTCTCTAATTTTGCTCACGTTTTACGTTGCAAACATTTCTTTTGTTGTCGGAGGATATATGTATGTAAAAAATTTCTGTGTCGCCGAGGAAGCACAGCAGCAGAAATATAGACAAATGACGCAACTAGAAATAAATTTACTAAACAAGAAAATCGAGGTTATAATAAGTAAAAATGGCGATCGCTGATATAACTATTGTTATTATATGGATGTTCTTGTTATATTGGATTCTACAGAAACTCAAGGATTAAGAATGGATTGGAATAATCTGCAGCCACTTGTCTACATGGCAGCCCTATATGGCTTTGTATGGTCAATGAGAAAAGATTCTAAGGACGATTATCTTAGGCTAGAAAAGAAGTTAGATATGTGGCGTGACGAGACAAACTCTAAAATCGACTTATGGAGAGATGAATCAATTAAAAAATTTGATCTAGTACATGAAGAGATGAAAGAATTTCACGGTAAGTTATGCGAAATCGAAGGAAGAAGGAGAATAGATTAAAAATGGACTGGACACAACTAGCAGTGTTTATGGTAAGCGTATTTGGCCTTTTTTTGTGGACTCGATCAGAATCAAGAGCAGATTGTAGGAGAATAGAAGATTTAATATCAGCAATCAAAGATGAAATTAAAGATTTTCATGGCAGATTGTGTGGAATAGAAGGAAATTTAAAAAAGAAGGATTAAAAAATGGATACAATTTTAGAAATAATAATGTTTTTCGTTTACACAAGTTTAATTTTGACGTTTATAGGAGCTGTTGTAGTTCCAATTATTGGATATACATTGATTGGATTGTTTTATCTAATTATGGGTTTTTTCACTATTGCTGATTTTCTTACTCCCCAATGTCTCCGGGACCTTAGGTTCTGAAAATAACTTATCCTTGAAACGATCTTTCAATTTTTTCGAAAATTTTGATAATTTATCCCAACTGCCATTTTTCGCTGCTTTAAGTCCATCAGACCATTCGATCATCAAAGCTGGATTGTCTAGTAAAAAGTTTGCTCTAGCTTTATTAATTCTATTTGCTGAAGAGAACAGATTAGTCGTTGAAATAATATCTTCAACCGTTTCTAAACCGCGAACTTTTGGTTTTAAAAGTAACATTGCTTTTTCTGTTGAAACTAAATCTGTAATTAATTGAGAAAAAGCTTTTTCTGATTCTGGTCCATATGTTGATCTAACTTTATACGGAATTTCGCTTCCTGGTTCCATATATTTTCTAGCTAATTTATAGTCTATTTTTCCTTTAGATATATCAGAAACAAATTCATTTATGTCCTGAATGTTTCTCATATCATGATGAAGTTTATTCTGATTTTTAAAATAATCGGCAAATGGAGAATTCGGATGTGATTTTTCAAATGATTCAGATATAGAAGAATTATACGTTAGCAAGGCGTCTCTTTTCGCTTTATTTTTTGCAGACGACATGCCTGGCTCAAAGTAATCTCCCAATGCCTTACTATTTTTTCTATACTGGTCATATTTTTGTTTTATAGAAAATTGCCCTTTTTTGGGCAAATCTTTTATATGATTGTTAATTTCTTTTGTAAATTCTTTTTCGTACTCACTTTGAGCAATGCCTTTAAATGGCTTCTTTAGGGATGCTGACTTGATCGACTTTGCAACGTCAGAAGAAGATGTTGTCCCAGGTAATGATTCGGCCATTTGGCCCACTTCTTCAAATCCTTTTTCAAGTTCTTTTTTAAATCCTGGAAAATCTTCTGCTATTTTTCTATGAGTTTCATTTTTATTTCTAATATTTTCAGATAAAGCTTCAAATTCTTCAGTTACTTTATTTTTTATTTTGTCTAACTTCCCTGGAGTTACCGCTCTTGGAGTGGTAAGTTTTTCATATCCTCGAGTTGTCATTCCTGAAGCTTTATACGGTGATTTTATGCTTTTTACTGTACTGGAAACTAATTTTGGACCAGTAACAAAACCTGCAATATCCGCAATAGGCTCTGGAACTCCAGCTCCCTTTGCAGTTCTAGATATACCTGTAGCTAAACCAGCTTGCATTCCTCGTTTTATGTATCCTGAACCATTTGTAAGACCGAAAATTTCAGACATTGAATTTATATCTTTTTGCAATTTCGTTTTTGCTTCGGTTGGAAGTCCAGTTGCGTTTTCTATGAGACGAGAAAGATTTTCAAGAGTAGGAGAAAACCCCTCTACATCCTGTGACTCAACTTTCTTTATTGATTCTTCATATTTCTCTGGCGTTATCAACCCTCTATCTTTTAAGTCCTCTATTTCATTTAAAGTTTCTCTTTTGGCACTACCTGCAGAAACATCAAGAACTAAATTTGGGATAGCAGCACTCGCCCTAGCTAATCCCTTTGGAATCTGCATTGCAGTTCTAACACCTGTTTTAAAAGTAGACTCGTCTCCAGAACCAAAAGCATAGTCATTTAATTTTTCCGGCAGCTCCTCTGTAAATTTAGTAATAGGAGTATGCCAATGAGTTTCGGGTTGATCATACTGACCTTGAGAAAGGCCTGAATAATTATCTATATAGCTTTGAAATTTTTCAGGATGAGTTTCTGGAGTTTCTTTTATTTCTGGTTTAATTTCGTTAGATTTAGAATATTTATCTATATAGTTCATTTTTTTGCTTGCTCCGCATATACAGACTCTGGAAGCATTACATAGCCTAAAACTTTAGCCTCTTTTAATGCCTTATCTGAGTCTCCATCATTCTTTTGTTTTAAAAGATCATACATCCTTAAAGTCAAAGGAGCCCCTGATTTTGATTTCCCTTGCGCTAAAAGTTTGTCGTCTGCTTTTTCATTCTCAAGAATTTGCTGCGTTCGGTAACTTTGTACATCAAACCTATGCTCTGCATATTTTCGTTGATATTCTGTAACCTCTCTTCCTATTTTAGCCGGAATATACCCATATTCTTTAGAATATTTATCTCTCAGTTCATTTGCTTTTAATACTTTTGCCATTTTAATATCATTTTCAGCCTTTTGCTGTTCTAATATAATCATATTAGAAGACGTGCTTCTCCCAATTTTAGCGCTTGCCTCTAATATGTTCTTTTCAAGAAATTGATTTAGACGACTACCGGTTGATTTAAGTGAATTCAAATATGACTCTTTATTTGCTGATGCAAATCTTGATACGTTTGCTGGAATAAGTGGGTCTATACCGAATTTACTAGTTAAATATCCATAAAACCCAGAAACATCTCCAGTTTTAACAGCTTGCATGGCTTGATCAAGTTGGCCTGCTTGTAAAATGAGAGGTTCACTAGTTTCATCTATATCAGCTAAAAATTTGGATGATTCAGTCGTTTCTCTTTTTATTAGCGCTTCATCAGATTTTCTGCTGGCTTCTGATTTTTTAAATTCTAACCCCTCTTTAGCTAACGCAAGTTTTTCTACATCTCGCATTGCCATTTGTTGCCTTTGCCGTGCATCATATAGCTGTTTGCGTGCTGTAGCCCCTGGATATCCATTGAGAACATTAGCGAACTCTTCTTCCGACATCTCGCCTAGACTACGCCTACCAGTTTTCGGTGCAATCGCTCCTCCTGGCATAGTGGGCTGTTCTGGCTGTCCTGCTATTGGCTGTTGTTGTTCTGCTGGCTGTGTATTCTGTAATTCCTGGCTGTCTTCCGGCGTTACCCCCATTCGTTGCGCCTGAGCAATATTTGCAGCTGTTGAAGTTGGCGTCGCCTTGGGAGCCTCTTGTGGCCCTTGTATAGCCTCTTGTGGCCCTTGTATAGCCTCTTGTGGCCCTTGTATAGATTGTCGCTGTGTCATTGGCCTATTGTCGTACGATAACCCAAGTGGAGCCACATGTTGAGGTGCCTGGCCACGAGTTCCGCTAGTTATCATATCATTTACTCCACCACCACCGAATTCTTTCATGAAATTTAGATGTTGTGATGCCGGAATTTGCATTAACTGCTGTACAGTCCCAGGGTTTCCAGTGAGTGACCCATACGCTCTAGCTGATTGCTCACGCTGATTTTGCTCTACTGATGCTTCTCTCTGGTCTTGTAACCCCTGAAAATAATTCTGCATCTTTCCCTGAAGATACATTTTCCCCGCACTACCTAGAGTGTCACCGAATGCCTGGCCGATGAGATATGATGTTTTTGGCTGTTGAGCGTATTGTTGTAGATGTTGTATCTGCATTTTAGTACCCTCCCGCTAATGGCCCCGTTGGCGCCTCTGTTATCCTCTGCATGCCACCACCAGCAGCTCTACCGAACATCCCGCCTATACCAGCCCCAATTGCTGTACCTATTCCAGGAACCATAGAGCCAATTGCTGCACCTCCTAGTTGCCCTATCATGCCAGGTAATGCCCCGCCCCAAAATCCAGGTTGTTGCTGCCGTGGGGGGACCTGCATTTGACCGAATGCCTGTGTACCAAGAGCCTGCCCCTGTTGCTGCATCTGCCTATTTTGAGCGAATCTATTAGCGTCTTGTTGCATCTGTAGTGGCATCATTGCAGCGTTAATAGCTGATGGCGCAACGCCAACTTGTTGGCCCCATCTCTGAGCTGGTAGCTGGCTGTATCCTAAGCCAACATTTGCCCCCTGTAGCTGATGCCCGAGCATTTGATTGATTAAGTTCCCCTTAAGCGATGCGAGATTTTCCGCTAAACCAGCCCCTGCACCTCCCATAGCCTGCTGAAATGCTGAACTACGCTGTGCGTCCGGCCCTGTAAATCTCTCTGCAATTTCTGGTACTATTTGCTCGCGAAATTGTCGCATATAGGGAGCTGCAAAATCTTGATAATGATCTTCAGGAGACCTACCTAGAAGATTTGACAAAAACCCAGTGGCTTTCCCTTCTATTGGAGATGTCGGTGGCCCCTTTTGCATGGCATTTTGAAGAAATTTAATGCCCTGTTTCGCTCCTTGAGGTATCTTTATTTTATCGGGTTTGACTTTCTTCTCAAATTGCTTGAGAACCTTCTTTTGGCCGCGATTTAGTGTATCAAATTTCTTTAATTTACCAGAACTTCCCTTGCCCTTTGACCCTTTACTGCTTTTCCCACCTCCACCGCCAGAAACACTGCCAAGTATTTTTTTTGTTCCCCGAACTAGCGGTAACTTGCTAAATATGCCCATAGTGACCTCTTTTTTCTGCATATTAGCAGAAAGAAAATATTTTAATTCTTTAAATATTCGATAACGACATACCCTGATGTTATCGCCGGCGATCCAGCCCCTACATCGATAACAATATTTGCACCAGTTGCCAACATAGTGATAAAATCATTGCCAGCAGCTGAGGCAGCCCATGGTATCGGTCTCCAGTCAGGGACAGCAGTTTTTAGCACCCCAGCTAGCTCTACAATGACATTGATACCTGTTATGCCATGAGCAATATTTGCAGTAGCACCAGCAGCTATAGCCCCTACTGTGACGACTTTTCTATATGCCGATCTTTTTTTCTGGTTGTCATTTGCCGTAAACCATTGCTGCCCTGTCAGTATCTCCTGAAGCTCATATTTGCCGATTTCGTGAGTATTGGTAAATGTCGCCACGTCAGTGTACATCTGGTCTAGCACCCTCCCAAGCTCATCTTTATTTTCGACTGGAAAATGCCGAGTGGTTTGCAAAAATGGGGCTCTAGAATTTACTGGTCCGCTAGTCATTATGTCATCCTCGCGCCTGCTGAAACGTACATGGTCATCGCATGCAATACAAAGTCAAATGCATTGCCATATGTCGGTATTGCAGGGTCTCCAAACGGCCTCGACATCTGGTCATTATTCATTTTAAGCTGCATCCAGTAATTTTGAGATATCGAGCCTACAAATACCCTGTGCCATATTTTTGCCCAATTTGCCTGCCCAGGAATATTTGGATTGTCAGCAAATGTATTTAGGCAATTAGATCCCAACAGGCCAAAATTTGTTGGGAATAACGGGTCATTAATCCCATTAGTATCGTTTTCATTGATGTAAACATTGCAAATAACCTGTCCATTAACCGTCGTGTCAAGGAGAAAATCTACATACCCAAGTTTTGCCTGCATCCCATTGTCATAATATGGTGCAAAAATCTTGGTTTGTATATCGAAATTTTGAACAACTTGTATCTCACCACCTCCGATATATGTACCACCAGCTGCAAGGGTGACGTCGGCCCATGCATGGGGTGTCACCGCGGTATTCCAGTACTGCAAGGTGAATGTATCAGCAGATAATACAGTTTTTATATGGTACGTTATGCCAGAAGTGGTATAGTTAAGCGCCGATGGATTATTGGGTCCTAGGCCATTTATGCCGTTTATAGTAATCCAATGGTCGGATACATTATCGAAGTTATGGTTTACAGAGGTAATTGTAACTGGTGTACCAGCTGTAATGGCTTTTATTGCTCTTGAATTGCCGTTTAACGTCTGCTGATTCATCACTGTGACAAATCCCTGTTGATTGCCGGCAATCGTCTCAGGAGCATATGGTACCGACGTTACAACAATTTGAACTGGACTCTGGAATGTGCCAAAACAGGTATAGCTATCTTTAAACCTAGAGTATGTTTGATTTCTATAGTTGTACACCAAGACGTGATTGTTGAATTTCGGGCTGCCTGTGGAGATTAAATCATTATCTGGAAATGCCCAATATACCAGTTCGGTAATATAATCTCGTATGCCATATACTCGACGTACTTCCTCCCCGAAATTCGCAATTGAAAAGACTTGATTCGGTATCTGTAAATCAATTCTTTTTACAGAGGTGGTATCGTCAGAGGTAATGGCTAAATCGCCAATGGAAAATACCGCGTCGTCAAATGGTATTATGCTGAACGTTGATTCTGCACCGAGCTCTGTATTTATCTTTTGAAATACAAATGGCAATGCTTCGTTGCCTGTATATACTAGCCTCCAACTACTGCGTTCGAATTTTACCAGCAGCACGTCTTTGAGATACTCAACAGAAACGATTTGCTCCTCTGTAGGAGCGTTAAGCCAGCCACCCCGCCCTACTGTATCATCGAGCCACTCTAGCCCCGTAGTCATCAAAGGAGAGCCATTCTGTGACCATCGCACGCGGTTTCTATAGTTCACAGCACCAGCGAGATTTGCTCCCTCCCAGGTGTTGAATGCTACTAGCCGGTCCTTGAATGGCAACAGGGCTAAACATTGCTGCAATCTATCAGCAGCTGCGTTTATCAGCGGGTTAAATGTCGTCCACGTAGTCCCATTATAATACCTGATTGGGTCAGCGCCGGCATTGTTATTCGTGGCCCAGAATAGGTCACCAGTAGCATCGTGGAAGTAATTTGTAGCCCAAAATAAGTCAGAATCGCTTCCAGTCCATGTTGTAGGTGCAGATCCCGTAAGCTCTATAAATTGATTGAGCGTAAAGTCGAATTCATAGGCATATTTTGTGTCAAAAGCAACGAGCTTTTCGATGTTGATTTCGGGCCTATCATACGTCTTTAAGCCCATGCAGGGTAAGCCAGGAGCGTAATATAGACTTATATCTACCGTCAATCCAGCGCCAGGAGCAACGGTAAATGTGAGAGAAATCGCGCCCGTGATGTAGTTTATAGTGCCAGCAGAAATAGTATACGTCCCTCCTGCTACCATCGTCAGAACGCCAGGAGTGGCTAAAGAATCGATATATGTCGTCTGATCTGCATTCCCGCGGCTTATGACTATGGTGACACTACCCACTTGTATCTCTGCATTCGCTTCTGTAGCCCTAACTGAGGCTAACACGTCAGCTACAGCGTAGTTTCCAGCTATCGTGACAGCTAGGGGAAGTTTGCTAGCATATCTGGTGAGCCTGCCAAGAAGTTTGTTGCCACGGCGTCTTTTTATTCTACCCCTCCAGCAATACGCGTCTTCGAGTACCTGAAATGCCTTTTCTGGTATCAAAAATGGCTCTGAATAGGTGTTTAAGCCAGAATTTGGCTCATATTGGGCTATGAGATACGGTGCGTACGCCACTATATACCCCCAAACTGTCCGCCATATGGGTATAGAGATAATCCCGTTTGGTCAGAGTAAATTGTAGATACACGCTCAGAAGAGTATTGCACGATAGTTCGCCTTTGCACCAATCGCATCTGCTCGTCGAGTATGGGGCGATATTTGGCCATGTTATCCATGTCTCCATTATCGCAAAAGATCTTGTCAGCAGCGCCAAGAGCCAATAATTGCCACCATTCTTGCAACTGAGGCGACGATGTAGCAGTTGCCAAAGCTGTCGGGTACTTATATGCCTCAAAAGAAACTGTATACGCCTGGTCTGGCAAAGGAAATAATATAACTTGATCTTGAAAAAAACATGCCGTTTGTGGCCTAGATGCTACATATGGAATATATTGAGCATTAATTGGCGATCCAGCTGCGATAGCTCGCGCGAATCCAAGAGGAGCACCGAAAATAGTAACGAGCCCTGTGACGTAATTAATAGTACCGCGAGCACCAGCAGCAACTGTGGAAGTTGCGTCAAAATCAAATAGCAACCCTGTCGTAGTATGCCCTGTAGCATTTGAGCCTCCATCATCAATTAACGAAACTGAATGGCCGTTGACGTCAGTGCCGGAAATTAAAACATTGAAGTTTATTTGTGAAGCTGGAATATCTGTTGTACCAACGACAGAGACGGAATACGCTCCTGGTGGATTGGGCTTCCATCCAGGGCAAATTGGATGCTGAGTTAGAGTAAAATTGTATGGGCCAACGGTGCCGTTACCAGTGCTCACACGCTCCATATACTGCAAGCGCGGGTTGCCTCTGTAGAAATTTTCCCTACTTTGAGACATCATGCACTGATACCCTGAAATATAGACAGGGGGCATTGCCGTAAGGTATAGATTTACTGGAAAATCATATGCCGGCTGGTTGACATTGGTAACAAACTGATAATTAACCCGTAGAGATTCTAATCTAAGGTGCTCCGGCATGTCGAAAACGTAAAATGTATTCACATACTCGTCTATCTGAGCGTCTGATATCTGCGCTGTAGATGGCCTGCCAGTCATCTTTCTTACCTTGCTTCGAATCGCCGTGAGATTGCTTGGTGCTGTCATACAACTCTAGGGGTTAATTGGTATTGGCCCGATTGTTTCAGGCAAAATATTGTTGTTATTTATGGTCGCACAGTCTAGCGTAAGGGCGTTTTCTCCAGTTGGGATGACCTGTGCAATATATTTTTGATCTATTGGATCTATAATATGAACGAATGGGTCAAAATCTCTTGAGTCTACGGGAATCGAAAATCTGAATGCTCCAGTTATTTCTATCTCTCCTTCGTATCCGTTGAGTTGTTGCATGCCACATTGTATTGGAATATTTAACTTTACAACCTGCCCTGCGTTAAAACTATGGTTTACGTGAGTCCACACTTCAGTTGATATACCCGTGATAATGTCTACAATAACGTTCTGAGTCGGGATAAAATAATCTGGAGCACTCATAAAAAAAGCCTACATTGCGACATCAAACTCGAGAGAATCAAAGGAATATCTTTTATTCCATTTTCCAACGCCGACGAGAGGAACTGGTATCCCCTGTCCATCCAGGTCCGATTTAGGGGCAGATTTTCCATTTTCCCATATAAAGGCATTCGTTGGGTATTGACACGTATAAATTTTAGCATTGCATCCCTCAGCTGATATATCGACCCCATTTAGGTGCCTGGCGACATAAAGAGGTATGTCATACATTTCGCCATCTATCAATACTTTATCAAAATCTGGGATTCCAGGGTATTTGCGAATCTGCAATTTTATATTCCCCCCTGGCGACTCGTGATTGCGAAATCTTCCCTTGACCATTTTTGTTTCTTCGGCAATGAGCCTAGAGAGCTTCTCCCTCGCCTTGTCTTTCCAGGTTGGCTGAAATATCGGGAGAATATCAGCTTCCTTTTCAACAATTTTCTGTTCTATAACCTGTTCATCATCTTTTTTGACGAACTCTTCTTTTAAACTTTTTTTTTGTATCACCATGAAACACTCCTTATTTTGGGTTTCAACGGCAATATTTCAAAAAATGTATATAAATTAAAGTAAAATATTTATTGAAAGAATGGGGCCTCAGAAGAGAGACCCCAAAATAAAGACTATATAGATTGACCACGACGTGCAAGCCACTGATAAACCTTACCAGTAGTTTGAACTCCTGTTCCTACCATTACCCCCGTCTGCGATATGTTCTGCGTCGCATCATCGAGTAGATTTTGATAGGGTACTGCAGCTGTTTCGCCCATAGGAATGACCTCAGGGACGTCAACGCCAACTGCTGCTACGGCAGAGGTCGGGAATGCAAACGGTGTAAAGGCAGTTGAATCAATATCAACTGTAATTGTGTTTGTACATCCGCCAATTGCTGTTCCAATGGCTGAAATGTTGCCATGGAGCCCATCAATTTCAGTCATCCCATACGCTGCCGGCATTTTAATCTTGACATGCTGGCCAACGGTGTATAGGTGAGTTACGTTAAGAGCAATTACAGTTGTAGCGCCTACTGTAACAGCTGTGATTCTGCGGACAATAGGATAGTACCGTGGCAAGAATGGTATAATCCTGATAAATCCAGCAGTTGCGGGGGCTGCAAAACCCGCTGCAATGAGGTTCTGAGAGGTTTGCGTGACACCAGGGTTGACGGCGGTTACCGTAAAATCCCAGCCAGCAACTTGTAGCATACCTGTAGTGCCGTATACTCTCACAACGTCCCCAACAACAGCTGGAGAGGCAGACGAGATAACACCAGGGCTAGCAGCTGTAATCGCCGTGACGGCAACTGCTGCTGAAGGTGTTTGATTCGCGGTATCAGGAATAAATGTGAAACCAGCAGTTGTGACCATTGACTCAATTGCCAATGTTGCAGCTCCGTTTGTTTTCAAATTTAAATATGCAGATCCAGCAGGTAACGCAGAGTAGCTTTTTGCCCTCATCACCTGAGTTGTCGCGCCAGCATCGCCGATGTCGGTAATGTTGACTGTTTCAAAATAGTCATATCCAGTTGGCAACGGAATAAATCTTGCGTTTCCATTGGATAAGAAAGTGCCTGTTAACATACTGTGAATAGATGTACTCATTTTTTAGCCTCCTTATGCCAATGTCATACGTAAATTTAAAATCCACGAATCGTTGAGAATTCTTGGTACTTCAGCAAAGCGGTATCCAACTGAGTAATTCATCGCAAGCGGTGAATCGTAGATGGCTGGTCTGTAAATAAAGTTTGCACTGTATCTGTCTTGCAGAATTGCAGCTACAGACTCGCGCCCACAGCAAAAACAGTTGTAGACGTCAGCACCAAGCATTGATGCGGATGGAGTTACAGAGCCTACGCTAGATAGTAAAAATCTAATGTTGGCAATTACACCCCATTCGCTATCTAACGTGTTTTGTTGGTTCGCGTAATTCCACTTTTGTATAAATCCGTTAACTCTATCTAACTGTCCGATTAAATTAGTATGAGCTAGTCCAAAGTATGCATCACGTACTGGAGCGGTTCCAAATTTATTTTCGCCACCCTGCCCAGAAACAAAGCTGAAGGCATTATTTCCGCGCAATGTTCTCACAACATAGTCTACGTCACTCCTTGTAATCTCTGTTGGGTTATCCCCGTCTGCTCCCCCTACGCAGTTTACAAATGTACTCGTAGCCTGCATCATGGAGCGCATTAGCTCATCTTCGGTTTGGCGTAAAGAAACGCCTAATCTTATCGTGGCTTCGTTCAGAGCAGGGTCTTGATTTTGGAGCGTGACTTGTTCGTTCATCCAAATATACGTTCCATAGAAACTCATAACAGCGTCAATATTTAACGCTGAGAGTGTCTGTGGAGCCGGTAGTACCCCAGTGTTTCCAAGCGGAACGGGACAGGTTGCCAATGGGTTGTAACGCCTCATCCGTAAAGTAGTTCCACCATTAGCTGGCATGTTTTTTAATTCTGCCGGAATTTTGTGTACCAAAAATGGTACAGGCACGGACAAGAGTTTTTGTGAGAAACTCTGCTGGACCGGTGCCGGTAACAAACTAGTAGTTGTTATAGTCATTTTTTGAATCCAAGGTAAAAAAAACCCAGATTATAGCCGTCTTGCACACTCTTGCATTTCTTTATAAAGAGCGTCCTTGACTTCCTGAGTAAGCCCGTTGTCGAACTTGCTCACGTTGCCAATAGCACTCGATTTACCCACTGCCTGCACTGAAACAGGTTTTTTGGCATTCTCAATTGCTCGTGCTTTTGAAGGATGTTGTATTGCCATTTCTCCAATTCCCTGCCTTTTAAGCATCTTGTAGGCAGCTATCGCCTGCGCGTATGGGTCTTGCGCTAGTGCGTACAATGACTGCGCTAGTTCTGGGTCTTGTTGTTTCAATAATTCGATACTATCTCGAGTTACAACGTCCTCGAAGTCGGGATATCGAGCCTTGACTCTGTCGTCAACCGTGGCTGCATCGCGCTCTCTGATTGTCTCTTCAGCAACCTGCCTCGCCGTGTGTCTAGCAAGATTTTTCGCCTGCCGTACTGTGACTATATCGTCATCCGAGAGTTTGCTGAGGTCTTCTTCAGGAGGGGATGGTTCGCGGTTGCTTTGGAGTTTCTGGATAAGATTATCCTGCTCTTCAGCTCTACGTTCTAACTCCCTCATTTTCCTGCGAGTCTCGTTCCAGTTGTACTCTTGATCGCTGATCACACGCTCTTGAGGCCTAACCGATTCCTCTTGCAAGTCGGGTTGGTCTGCTGATTCAGTGGGAGTTGCGGACTCCTCGATTACGCTATCTGGTGTTCCTTCTTCAGTCATGATTTCCCTTGGGTTGCGAGCCCTGTTACGCTAGTTATAAAAATATTGAGTCAGACTCTTACGGAGTCAACGAATGTTTTTAACTCAATAATTTGCTTGATAACGAAAGGGAGATATTTTGTCAAATAATTTATGTACACATAAATTTTGAATATGACATGGAAACATGCACAGAAAATGACGGTTTTCTATATGCGTTTGCATAGAATATGTAACAAAAGCACCCAGAGAAGAGAGTTGGGTGCGTCTGTTACATTAGTCCCATACGGACCAGTCGAACGTGTAGCTGTCTTTGTCTAGCTTCCTTGAAAAGCATGCCTCAACCCACTTCACAAGCTCCTCGTCAAATGAAGATGGCGATCGAGCTATGTCAATGCACTCAGAAAAACCGGGGATTGACCATAGAGTTTTTAAAAGACCAGCGTGTGAGTCGACCATGTAGAGCGTCTTAGTCGCATTGCCGTATTGCTCTACCATGTCAAATGCATGAGGCGGAGTCTGCCTAGGAATCAAATAATTTCTTACTACGTTGTTTGCAAAAAACTCTTTCTTTGTCAAAACCAATATATAGAACGGGTTTTCATACTTGCTTTTATGCTTTTCTATGCAGTCCTCCATCGCCTTGACGAAATCGACTGCTGCACTGTCGAGTACATCCCCTACTGTCTGCTCTGGCTGGGCTGTCGACATGATATCGATAACAGCTTGACCCACCCTGGCCCCCTTTGAACCAAAACGATTGTAGCTATATTGCGAGTGTGTTTTTTCCGACATCGCAACCCCGCTATTGGTGGAATGGATTTAGAGTCTTTACATTGCCAAACTTTTTCTTTATTTTTTTTGGCATTACAGAGAGCTTTTCTTCTTTTAGCACGTGAGGTTTGTAATCCGCCTTGATGCTGTGAACAGATTTTTTTGCCATTAATGCGCTCTCCCACTGTGCTGTCCAGATTTAATAGATTTCATAAACAATTTGTCCTTCTGGATCCCCTTAGAAGCCTCTTTTATATCTCCCTTGAGGTGTGCAGTTACTTTTTTAGGCATCGCTTTTTTCATCATGCCAGTAAATAACTTCTTGTCTTGCTCTTGATCTTTAATTCCTTTCATTTTTTCCCCACTCTTTAAATTCAAAAGAATTTTCTAATTCATTTCCCCATATATCCCAACCTGGCGTTGCTTGTCTAGCAAATAATTCAACTCTTGGAACGTCGCCATGAACTGATATGATGACGTCTCTAAATTCTTTTGGCTTTTGAGAGTGCTTATTTTGCCTTTTGTACGTGAACCAACAGGTCTCAGATCGTTTTATTATTTGAGGATGGCCCTTTCTACAGTATAAAATATGTTCTGTAGTCTGGCAAAAAGTTCCTCCAAGGCCAAGACCCATTGGTTTTTTAACCCAGGTTAGTAGGCAAGAAGGACTGAAGCCCCAACTTCGAGCTACGTCATAAGATTTTTCAATGTGTTTGTTTATTACCCAAAGGTATAATACACAATCTTTGTCTGATATTTGTTGAACTGGGAGACTTTTGATTTGATCAATAGTAATTTTTTGATAGTCTTTTGATCCAGGCTGATTTGCTTTCCATCTATTAGATTCCTTATTCCCCCTTGCTTCAAAAGTAACAGGCCAAGGGGGATCTGCATAAATAATTTTATACTTCTTCCCCTGAGCCTCTAATTCTTCCATTTTATAACTCAGTATGGTGCAGGCAGCTGTCTAGGCCGCGTTTTAGCTGTGTTTTTCTTCTTGGGAAGTTTGATCCCCTTTTCTCTCATGACTTGTTCAGCTATTTTTTGTGCCTTGCCAACAGGCCGTATCATGACCATTAGTGCTGGCTCGAGATATTTTTCTTAATTTTGCCTTTAGAACGATTTGTCGACTCGTCGATGCCTGTAATGGTGTCATCTAAGTCTGCGTTAATCCCCTCAGTCTTGGGATAATCGTGCATTACGACCTCTGTAGGTAGGTTTGCGTGGCCTTTGCTGTTCTTTCCGAATTCTTTCATTGACTTGCTCATGGTATTCCCTCCAAGGAATATTTTTACTTGATATTCGCAGTCTATAAAATAAAATATTTTTTGCGTATAGGAAAATTTCATCAATTGCCAGAAAATACGCCATCAGTATGATATTTACGTGCAACATTAGGGGCGTCTAGCGTAGGCGTCCCTTTTTCATGCCACCTGTTGCTGTTGTCCCGCCTGTTGTTGTGCCATTTGCTGCTGTTGCTGCTGTTGCTGGCGCTCTATCTGCATATCGGCTATCTCTGCGTTGGCCTTGTCATGGTCATGCTGTGCCTGTTGCGTGCCGAGCATCGCCTTCATCGCCTCTGCAATTTGCGATATGTCCATTCCCTCGATCTCCTTTACGGCCTTGATGAGATTGAGGAATGCGCCCGTTTTGTCTTGCTCTGATTTTTCCATCCTCTCGATCGCCGTGGCCTGGTCTAGACGTATCTTATTCAGCCTCTCTTGAGCCTGCGCATGCTGAGCGTCTGCAAACCCCAGCTTCGTCTCGTTATCGACTTGGGCAGCCTGTAATTGCATTTGCGCCATTTGCTGCTGTTGCTGTTGTTCCGCCTTCTCCTGAGCGTCAATTTGCTCCATCAGATCGTCTTTATCGGGTAGCTGCATGTTTTTGAGGAGGTAGGAAGTCGGAATTGGAACACCCATCTCTTTTAGATATAGGCACTGTTGGAATGCCAATTGTTTTTGGGTTGCAGTTAGTGGAGCCTCCTCCACCATGGCGTCGTACTTGCTAAATGCCCTGTTGTAGAACTCCTGTGATGGCTCTTCAGAGATAATTCGAGCTACTTTGCCTGGCGTCCAGTTGGCCTGGATGATGTCTATGCAGAGTTTACCAAGTATTTTTTGCGATTGATCGAGGTTATCAAAAAGCCCCTGAAGAGTTACGAGCCCAGCACCTTGCCGTAGGAGAGATAATATGCCGGCTTTTTCGTCGGAGGCACTCCCCAAAAGTTCTTCATTAACTCCTGTGATTTGATTAATCTCATTGCCTAGAGTTTCCGCTAGCTGTAACATGCTGGGAGGTATCTGTGGGGGCAAAATCTGCTCAACGTCAGTCATTTGAGCTTCCGCCTTGAGTGCCAACCCCTTCCCTTGGCCGCTGAGAAAGACATCTTTTGGATTCACAAGAGCATTTTCTTTGTATTTCCATCCAGAATTTATTTGCGACTCGAGCAACTCAAGATTAATGATCATTTTCCTATTATAAAGAAATTGTGCATCGCGCGCGTCTCTAATAATCCCTCTAACTCGTAAAGGAAAATATGGAATCTCAGGCATGTAGTACGCCCATACAGGCACGAATGGATAGTTATCTATACCTAGCGGATTAGGCCCATGATACATGACTTTATTTTGAACAACTATTGCCAGCTTTACGGTAGGTATCTCGTTTTTGACTACAATAGTCTGTGGATACATGCCCAGAAACTCGCCTAAGTCATCATCTTCACCGCGCCATTCGATAGTCTCCCCTGTGTCTGTATCTACAATGATCTTTTGCGAGCGTGTGGAGAGATACCAAAATTCGTCGTAGGTTAATAAATCTTGAGAGCTATATGCGTATGACTCAGGCATGAATTGAAATTTGCCGTCTTTATTCCCATAGCCTATCATATTCTTTATTTCATCTTCCCGACCGGGGAGTAGAGACATTACTTGTTTTCTGCTCAAGTATTTTCTAGTTCTGATAGCATTGCAATCTGACAAGTCTTTTTTCTTAAAGTGTGGATCCAGGACATAGGAATTAAATGAACAATTGTCCATTTTGATATCGCCGTTGACGGGGTCTTTTGAGTAGTCAAGCCAAACGGACATTATGTTCATTCCGCAGATACATGCCCCCTCAAATGCTTCTGAGATGGTTTCCAGAACGGAGCCGAATGTATTAACGTGGTACAGTAATTTTGTAAATTGATCTGCCGTCTCCTGAGAGTCATCATGCACAGGAATTACCATCGTCGATTTTCGGTGCTGCCTCTGATAGCCTGATACCATGTTGACAACACGGCGTAGACGATTAAAGCTATATTGTTTCTTTCGAAATATCGGACCGCCAGCGTAGATATCGTTATATAGCGTCTGATCTCCAGCGACAGAGCGCATGTCGATATCAGCCTCCGCCCAATAACTTTGATTAATAGTAATATATTTATTGTACGTATCGTCCATCATCTTAAGAATTTCATAGTCATTGTCAACGTAGTACGTATCAGATAATTGAGGAAAAATTGACATACAGTCCTGGAGTTGTAATTTTTTCTTTACAATACTCGCGAAGACTGATTTTATTCAAATGTCTGTAAAAAATGGTTGCGTAAAACATGAGAGGCTGGCACGGTTTTGAAAACTTGCGAACAGAGTCAACAGCCTCTAAGTATGAGTATATAATACTTATATATTCTTCTTCTTCAGAGGGTGTTGGAGTGTTCATAAGTTACATTTTACGAATGTATATCTATGTTCATAACATTGTCGAGGAATGTTCAAAATGGAAGAAGCTACACAGGAAAACTTAGATCTATGCAAATTGCGAACAACAGAGTACATGAATGCGATCATGGATTGTTTGTCGCTAGAGATGGCAAAAGTCGAACCGAAAAACGATATCGAATGCTCCATTGATGGGTCATCGGTCATCAATGCTCTTAAGGGAGTGCTATTTTGTACTGTGTTCAGCGGGCCGTTGGAAAAGGAAGCGAAGAAAGAGATATTGAAAGAGCTTTCTAGAGAAATCACCATGATAGAAAATGCGATTGACAAGGCATAGGATGACCTTGTCGTCGGAGGGAAAGATAATCCCGTGCATGGAGAAAACAATGTGCCAGCTAGTATTTAGTAACATAGATATCGTTCGATCTCCGTCTATCTATGACATCAATGAAGTTTATGAAAAAGAGAATATCGCCTCGCTTGAAAACCAGAATGCTATAAATGAAATGCACTCTATTGATAAAATAGATGAGAAAAAACAAGAAAATGTGGGGGAGAAATGAGTTTTCGTAGGAGCGATAGCATGAAGTACCTAAATTTAGGAAAAACATCGGATGAATTAGATGTAATCAGAGAGCGAGCGCTGTCATACTGTGATGCGATGACTGATTTAATAGTCGACGAATACGGAAAGGCAGACCCGAAAACAATTGAAGAAATTTCAATTGAACTGTCCGCAATTTTTCACGCGTTGAATATAATGTTACTAGAGAGGGTTTTTTCTGGCGAGTATAGAAAAAACACCAAAAAAGAAATGCTGAAAGTGATTTCAGAGCACATTGTCCGGTTGGAAACATTAATCGACGAGACGGAATAGGAGGGAAGAGATGGTTGTGAGATTTATAGGATTCACTGATTACCACTTTTTAAACGCGGAGTGTATTAAAGAAATTTACATAGACTCGACAGAAAGCGTAACATCAAATATTTACTTGGTCAAAATTAAAGATAAAGACGATAGGGAATATTTGTATTCCAAGTGCGACTCGTACAAAGAAGCAGCTGCAGCGGTTATGAAAATTATCGCTAATTTAAGGGAATAGGAGGGAAGAGATGGGAGTAGAAGAAAACGAAAAATAGAAATATTATTCGAAGAAATAATTGATTTAATGGCCGTTGAATTAAATATAGATGTAGAAAAGGGTCTAAAAATATCGCTAGATGCAATCGCATTTGTTATTGTGTGTTTGGCTCATAAATATGAAATTGGGAATGAAAATATTTTTTTAAAATATATTATAGGAAGGACAAAAGGAATTAGTATTGAAATGATTCCATTGCCAGATCTCGAGGGAGAAGACATGCGAAAATGGCTCCAAGCAAGGCATAATAAGAATACCTAGGCTGCAATCTTATCTGATTTCCCGTTAGTCAAAAAGCTACTCTTCTTCTTCGCTGAAACTTCCCATTTCTCCAAAAGTGCCCTCACGTCGGGCTCTGAACTGGTAAAATTGATCTCTTCTTTTTGGCCAAGATAAAATCTGCCCAGAAACATGAGCATAGAGGCGTTTCCGCTCATTGCACACTTCCATTGAGCACGCCGAAGTGACTCGTGGCCTGCCTCACGAGCCTCTTTAATAATTGCGGAGAATCTGTCGTGCAGTGTATCAACGTTGCATCTCATGACGGCTGCAATCTCAGCATTTGTACACTGGATAGATGCTAACTCTCTGATTTGTTCTTCATCAAGCTCTTTTTTTGGTCTTGCCATTTGCCCCTCTTGGTATATGTCTGGATTATGCACTCACGAAACATTATGTCAACATATTATTTTATCAACATGTTCCGCTATTGAGTTCTTGACCTATATAATTGTATAGTTGTATAATTGCCATGTAGCAAAGAAAAAAAGAAAAGGTCAAAGGTATGGAAATAAACATAAAAGTTTGCAAAGAAAATCTGGAAAAAATTCAGAAAATCCTTGATGGGATTAACGGTAGTGCGTCACGACATACTATCACAAGTTCCAGTGAAATTTTAAGTTGGGCAGAGTTCGCGGAGACGTATGTCTATAAACTGTTGAACAATAAAAAATCGATGGTAGGGGTCATCTACGATTACACATCGGGGTATTCGGTGGCACGGTGTTATAAAGGAACGAGAATAGCAATTAATTTTAAAATTGTTAGAAAATCCACAGCATGGTTTTTGATCTATATCGAGAGAAAAGAGCTATGGCAACATGCTGGTCCTGAAGTTTTTTATTTTACTCAAGAACAAGACGAAATTGCTGTAAGGCATTTAAGAACCTCATACGTTATATGTAAAAAACGTATTGAAACAAACGAATAGTCATTTAATATTTATGATGACATTTTAAATTTAATTATGTGCAATTGAAGACCAAAAAAAGTAAAAATTATGTAATAATTATAGGCAATTAAAATGAATTGTGAAAAAAATCTAGTTTCATTTGTAAAAGAGGATTTCGGAATATTCGGCATTAAATTTCTTCCTTTTAGCGACGGGGCTAAAGAGGCTTGCAAACTTGCCAGCTATTATGACGATGGATATATTTATATCGATAAAGATCAGCTCGAAAGAATTGACGAATTAATGTTTTATTTAGAACTTAAAATAATAATATACGATGATTTTAAACTAGCAATTGCCGAAAGAAACAAATAATATAGCTAAACACAGTGACCAATGGCGGTGAGGAGTTAAATCACCGCCTGGCCTATTACGCGGGAGGAGAAATTGGCTTATCAAGTTCTTGAATCAACAGTTTTATTTCTTCATCAAAATTACTTGGCACTGTAGGCCCCTTGCTGTCGACAACATACCCGCATAGAGTCCCGCAATCAGACCAACCGCCGGATGCACCATTAGCTCCTGGCTCCAATTGGTTGCGCTCGTGGTCATATACTCCATGTGGCCAGCCACTTATTGGGTAACATGGGTGGAGATCACTCTCTGAGATTGCTGCATTCAGAGCTATTGGAGCTATCGTCATGCATGCTATCAGTATTTTCTTCATATTTTTCCCTTAACTTATGTCGGTATTTGATTAGCTCAATGGCTTTTTCATACAGTCTACCTCTGTCCTCAAAAAAATAGACATCCCAGCTATCTATTTCACCAAAAATATCTTCATCTTTCGTCATCTTTGGGCCCAGTGTATACGTCGAGGTAATTGTCTAGGTTATATTCATCGTCAAATCGATTATCTCGCTCAGAACGTGGAGTGTATACCTGGATGTCATTGACTTCCTTGATGTCGCTTTTGAGAAAATACACGCCCCTCTCGCAAGCTCTTAAGCATTTTATTTGAATCTCCTCGCCTGGCTTAAATGCAGCTGGCCAAACATTGTAGTAATACAAAATAAATGCACCGTCCCTAAATACCGCGGAATCTACAGACTCTACATAGTATCTTTTTGGTTCTGCATTGTCTTTTGAGAATAAATTTAAACTTAAGATGAAAGAACAAAATATAAGCCCTAAGAAAATCGATCGGCGTCTCATGTATCCTCCAAAATTTAACCATGAAGATCGAATATATTTTAAGCGCCAATTTTTTGGTAGCTATTTTATTTTAGCAGTCGACCTCGACGAGCGCCAATTTTCAACCTTGTCTCGTAAAATACACTGAGCCATGGATACAATCGCCCTTTCTAGCCAGCCTGGCTTTTTCTCTCTTTTCTTAGCTGATTTTGATTTTGCCACTTTAAAGCCTCTACATTCAATTTATATACCTCATTGGTGGAGTTACACCACCCTATACACGATCGTTCAACTGGTGGCGATTTAGGGGCCTTAGAAGCCCGTTCTTGGTATGTCTTTGAACTTCGAATGTACTTTATCGAATTCCAGCGAGACTTCACCTGTCGGTCCATGGCGATTTTTCAGAATATAAACTTGCGCCTCTCCTGTCCTGTCAAATTCATCATAGGCATCACGTCGCTCCATTGCCAAAACAATATCGCTGTCTTGCTCAATAGCCCCACTCTCTTTTAGGTCACTCAGCAATGGCTTATGACAAGTCCGCTCTTCAACTTTTCTAGATAGCTGAGCCAGGCAAATAACTGGTATATCGAGTGTTTTAGAGAGAGATTTTAATAACCTAGTAGTTTGCGCAATCTCCAGATATCTATATTCTGCTTTACTAGACGGGGCAATTAGTTGTAGATAGTCTATAAAAACGCATGATATATCGAACATTTCTTTTGCCCGTTTGACTTGGGAGCAAATATTCTCAATGGTAATCGACGAAGAATCGTTGACGATCAGCATGCCTCTATCCACGCTTTCTATTGATTCACTAAGTTTCTTTATCTCTTCTAAACTAAGTTTTGCAGATTGTATTTTACTTTGTTCTATACCAGAGAGTTGAGAGAATAATCTATATTCTAACTCTTGGTACGACATTTCTAGTGAAACAAAATATACCGATTTCTTCCTTTTTGCCATCGATACAGCCATGTTCAGAGCCAATGCCGTTTTCCCAACTCCTGGACGAGCAGCTAGCGTGACCAGCCTATTCCCGCCTAGCCCACCAAGAAGAAAATCTAAATCTTTTATCCCCAACTGCACTTTTTCTGGCATAGCCCTACTTTCGGCGATGATACTCTCCAATTCGGCAATGGTTTTTTTGCTCTCCTCTCTAAAATCTATCCCTACTGGCCCATTTGTTATATCTTCAATTTCAGATAGTAATCTTTTCATTCTATCCAGTATATAGCTACTTCTTACTTTATTCTCTTTATCCAATTCTAATTTAAAAATAGATTCTAACTTCTCGAGCTTCCTGAATAAAGACCACCCTTTGACGATACCAACGTAATGCTCCATGTCGTATGGATCAGAGACATACTGAGATATTATTTTCATTACCTCAGCAGATCCACCCATGCTGTCTATAGAAAATTTAGCAGCTAGAGTCATCACGACTTTCGATACTCCAGGTGTAGTTCCCTCTTTATACAACTCAAGAAGAACAGAGAATATATTTTGGTTAGCTAATGAATAAAAATCTTCTATCTTTAGATTTTCTGTTCCATAGCATAACAAATCGTTACTTTGCGTCATTCCCGATAAAATAAAAGATTCTGAAATCTGACAATTGTTATTTCTCATCTTTGTCTCCTCAATTTGCAGCACTGTTTAAAAAGGTACGCGACAATTTTTCGAATTTTAATTCCACCTCTTGAGTGTTGATGAACGATTTCTAGAGCATTTGCGATGACAGTGGGGGAAAAACCGAAGAAATACTGCACGTCGTCTTGGTGGATTCTAACTTTTTGCGAGCCAATAGTGAATGGACGGCTTAAAAACTCCTTCGTTTTAGCTACCATTTCTGGACGACCAGGAGTTGGAGGCGACAATTTCGGGTCCGTCATCTCTCGTGGCAAGTTTCTTACTCCAGGCTCTTTTTTTTCTTCAGAAGATGAAATTTTCAATGAGGAGCGAACTGGCTTAGCCCATTTCTCCCGTTCGGGAAGCTCCTCTCTGTGTTTTATCTCTGTGTTTTTAGTTGTATTATCTAGTGGTAAACTTTTACCATGGGTTGACACATTTTTTTCCACCCCCTTGGTAAGAGTTTTACCACCATATAAAATCTTTGATTGAATTTCATTTTCTAGAGACATTTTTTCTGGACCATACGCCTTCTCATGGTTCTGCCTAGTCCCCCATGCCTCAGCTAGCCAGATTTTCCTGATGAAATTGTACTCGAGCTCGATTACGATAATTCCAGCTTTAGAAAGATGTGACAAATAATTTCTTATCGTTTTTTCACATACGCCGGCACATTGAGCTAAATACTTATTTGTAGCAAAGCAGTATCCAAAATTAGATACCAAGTCAACGATGGTTAAGTAAAATATTTTTTCAGCTGCTGAAATAGATTTGTGACTTGCAACATAATCGGGTATAGTGCGATAATAGCCGGGCATTGTTTATCCTTTTGTAGTGAATTGGGGTGGCAATGTTTATCCTTTTGTAGTGAATTGCAATGTTTATCCTTTTGTAGTGAATTGGGGTGGCATTTTTTATCCTTTTGTAGTGAATTGGGTAATTTTTCGTTCTTTTGGGCTGATAGAAATTGATGGTCTTTCAGCCCAGTTTTTGCCAGTCTCTGCTCTAGGGAAATTTACTTCAATATATTTTGTCCAAGTTGCCTTGGGTTTCTTCCCAGAGACGATGTATTATATCCCATCTTTTTTCCCATCGTTCATCAACCCAAATATGCCGAATGTAACCTCGCATATACTCGACTTTGATGAGATCCAAAGAAATAAGTTTTTTAAAATAATTCCTAATAGTTCTAGCTGAAACTTTAGATTTCTGTGCAAAATATTCATTTGTCTCAGAGCAAAAACCATATCGGTTTATGTGGGACAAAATCAAAGAGTAGAAAATAATTTCGCCAGAATTTAAATCGGGATGACTTGCAATATATTCAGGGATTATGCGATCATTCGGGAGCATAGTTTTGTCCTTTGGCTGTGGTGATTTGAACTCGTCCACAGCCATTTTTTTTCTATCACTATCTACAATCCGGCAATTTCTTGCAATGAAATCTTAGTGATTGCCCATAGAGTAGTTCTTCCGCAGCCAATCCGAAAAATGAGCCAGCAATTTTGCCCTACCGTTTTTATTCCCAAGCATATCATTTAATCGTGGGAACAATTCTATTTTACTCTTCCAGTTTTCTAGATAAGCGAGCATATCTTCGGGTAAAATTTGTTCACATTTGCAATTATCGACAAGAATTTTAATCACTTCATTAGCCAATTTAGCCAGATCTGTTTCTTGTCTCTCAACATGCTGTAGAATTTCAGCTGGTTTCTCCTCTGAGCTGGTCTCTTCTACCTCTATTGTTTTGCCAGCTTGTGCCATCTCCTCATGGATGTAAATACCCCCTAAATCTGCCGGGAATGCCTTGCGCAATGCTCTAGCCTCTGCGCATTTTGACAACATCACCTCCGGCATTTTCTTCCAGAATGTTGACGGCTTTTCAGGGCGATATTCTTGCATAGACACTGAGCCCGTAATCTCATGCCATACTCCGTCTGGGGTCATCTTCTTTACAAACGCGGTGGCCCTGGTTACATTGCCAGCCGTGTCATATTCATATACCGCGTCTTGGCCTGGAGCATATTTTCCGCTACGCTCTGCAATTAGCCGAAAACCATCTATGCCCGTCTGTGTTGACCTACTAGCACCTCGTGGTATCGAGTATATCTGTTTCATGAGCGGGTCTAGCCCAGTACGCTTACAGGTATGCAAAAATAGCTCAAATTCATCGTCTGAGATATACCCAGCGCATACGGTACGTTTAATCAACTCTCGTTTCTCGAGATTTCGTTGTTCTAACTCTCGTAACTCTACACCGGACTTGAAATTAACTAATGACGTCGTCATATACGTCTCCTCTCTACTTGTGTTTTTTGAAAAATATCTATTTATTTCGCTGATAGCAAGACTATTTTCTAATCTCTTTATAGAATTCCAGCAAGTTTTCTAGGCAATTTATTTTAAACTGTAGACTAAGATTGCAGAATTCTAGCTCGAGAATTTTTTGTCTATAATCTATAGAGGCAAAAAACTCATCTTCTGGTAGGCTATTTGATTGTGACATCATATGAAATTTTCCTTTCTTTGTTGTCTGCTTGCGGGACTTTTCGCAACTGGCCCGCAAGTTTTTTTACTCTACTTTTCTACTTTTTCTTCTTACTATTTTGGGGTTTTTCTCCACATCTTCAATAAATACTGCTATGTCATTTAATCGCAAAATTTCCACCATTCGCTCAGATAAATTATCTCTAAACGATAATTCAGCTAGCATTTTTGCAGAGCTAGAGATTGGCACGTATGTATCCCTCCCGCCTATTCTTTTTAATCTAACCACAATTTTCTCCATTTTATCCCTCCTTTAATGGATTATACTTTCTGTAAACTACTAATGCTGAGTGGCATATAGCCATGTTATCGGTGGTATACTCAAACTCAAATGTCTTCGGCATTTTACCCTTGTTATTCAGCTGTACAAAGATAAATTTACTACCAATATTTGGTACGTCATTTTGCCTCATGAGATAGTGGTAGAATGTCCCCTGAAGCTCCCACGATACCCTCCCCTTCGGCGTTAGAGTATGCGTGGTTTTCCAGTCGCACATTACTAGCTCATTAGACTCTGGATATTTGAGCAATACGTCAATCTGCCCCGTGATTTTCAGCACATCATCATAATACCTATTTTCGTTTGCCACCACTTTTGCCCCGCTAGCTGATTGCCATTCTAGGTAGCTGTCAAAATATGGCTGCACCTCTTCTCTAACATCGCATGGGATACAGCTATTGTGTAAATCTATGGCCTCATGCAGCTCAACGCCTATTTGCCGTTTGTTTTCCAAAATCTCAACTGGTATCCCGCCGAAGTCATTCCATGGCTTGAGAATCTCTGTCACTCTCGTATACCCGTCTTTTATTTCATGGCTCACACTGTCTCCTAGAGTCTTATTGTTTTTATGCTACTGTCTTACGAAACAACTATACAATTCTACGTATATATAAGTCAAGCGCATGATGAGAAAAAAAGATTGTTAAAAATTGAGTATCACTTTATGAGTTGGCAAAACTCAATTTTAGGTTGACAATGATAGACATTGAAATTGACGGAAACCCCATCCCTTTAATGCGCACGGGCATAATGAGAGCTGGAAAGAAAACAATTGTCTATGATAGGCAGAAAAATGAAAAAGAGATGGTACAGTGGCAAATAAAATCACAGTACAAAGAACCGCCATTAACGTGCCCAATACTGGTCGACCTTATCTTTCGCATGTACATACCAAAATCTGCTTCAGGGCCTATTAGGAAGGACATGCTGTATGGGATGATTCACCATATAAAACGGCCGGATATCGACAATTTAGTGAAATTTATCTTCGATGTGATGAACGGCGTTGTATTTGTCGACGACTGCCAGGTAGTCACATTATACGCGCGAAAAGTCTACTCAAGCGTTCCTTCCACATTAATTAGAATAAAGCCACTGAGTTTAAATGAAAAAAAACATAAGGGGGAATTAGAGCTATTAGATGAAGACGATAATGGAGAAACCGGATCAGGAGATATACCTCGAGTTGATTTTGAACAGGCGGGATGTATCAAAACTAGAAGAGAAAAAATTCATCTCGACTTTAGTTGAGTGGGGTGACGACATCATTAACGTGAGCATAAGACTAGAGAGAAAGGGAGAAGAAAATGCCTCTAAAGCATGGTAAGAGCAAGAAAATCATTAGTTCAAATATTTCTGAGATGGTAAAAAGCGGCCATCCACAGCCCCAGGCTGTAGCTGCTGCACTATCTACCGCACGCAAGACAGGCAAAAAGGGGAAAAAATGAAACGGGTAGCTGATATCAAGAGAGTAATCAAGCGCGAGAAAATGTACTCAACACTCGCGAGACAGGAGGGGAAATATGCCCTCAAGAAAGAGAAGGAAGAGAAGGGAGAGAACGCGCCAGAAAGCGCCAAAGACAGCGCTCATGAGGCAAAAGTAGCGTTTATGTTCGCAAATAAAAGAAAGAAAATCGTTGAGAAAGAAGAGAAAAAATTACCAAAGAAGGTCAAGAAAAATGTCAACTCAAGAAAAGTATCCTGTTCCTAATGCAGAGGTAAGTCTTAAATTTATGTCTTGGCATTTGAAAGAGACATGTGATAGCGCGAAAGTGACCGCATTAGCTCTCAAAAGCATAGATTCATCATTAAAAACCATTGCAGAATATTGTCAATTGTCCATGGGACAAAGAAGAGTGTCACCCCCTGTCGCTCGCCAAGAGCCCCAATATCGAAATGAAGAAATCCCATTTTAAAAAATTAGAGGAGAGAAAAAATCATGGATTTACTGAATTGGTTCCGAAAGAAAAATACAGCCCCGGTAGCTGATACATCGTGCTGTCATTGCATACCTCCAGAGTACAACACGCCACAGGTATACTACATAAAATTCGGTGACCCAAAAGAAGATGCTCTAGATGTAAGCCAGTTAATCCCCAAAAAAAGAAAGTTTACCAAGCGCAAGAATTTTTCAGGGGAGATAAAAAAATTTATTGATGAACGATGTGAGCTTGACGGGAAAAACTACATCAAAGTAAAAGATTTATATGACGAGTATATCGCTTGGAGTTACGTAAATTCTGTTAAAAGAATAGCCATCGGTAGATTCGGTGCAGCTTTACTGCACTACGGAAAAAAATTAAATATAACAGGCGGTAGGCGAGTTCTTGGGGATACAACGCAGCGATATTATGTTGGGATAAAGTTAAAAAAGCTTTATGTATGACAAGTTCGCTCTCTGAAAAACAGCTCCTTTCTCTCACAGATTCTGATGCTAAAATAAATATATGGGAAGGAGCTGTACGTTCTGGTAAAACATACATTTCGCTCTGGAGATGGCTTAAAGAGCTCACCTACGGTGTTCCTGGCGAGTATTGCATGATCACGAGGACCTACGATACATTCAAAAGAAATATACTACCTCAGCTCATGCAGCTTATTGGAGTGCATGACGTCAGGCACTATAGTGGCAAACGAGAGTTAGTTATATTCAACAAGAAAATTCACATTATCGGGGCGGACGATGAAAGATCAGAGAGTAAAATTCGAGGAGCGACTTTCTGCTCTGCCTATGTCGATGAAACAACGATAATTCCCGAGACGGTATTTAGGATGCTCATAAGCCGTTGTTGCATGGGCAATTCTAAAATATTTGCTACTACAAACCCTGATAGCCCCTACCATTGGCTAAAGAGGGATTATCTAGACGGAAATCCAGACGTTAAAAGTTGGAAATTTACGCTAGACGACAACCCGCAATTGACAGAAGATGAAAAAGCATACCTCAGGAGACAGTATAAGGGCATATGGTTTCAGAGATTTATCGAAGGGAGATGGGTGCAAGCGGAGGGTGCAATCTATGATTTTTTCGACAGCATCTTGCATGTAATAGATTTCCCGCCAGGACCAGCAGAGTGCTATATCGTCGGGGTGGACTATGGCACGGTCAATGCGTGCGCTTATGTTCTAATAGGGATAAACAGGTCCAGATATCCGAATATGTGGGTAGAGAATGTATATTATTGGGACAGCAAAATTAAACAACGGCAAAAAACAGACTCTGAGTATGCAGCAGATCTCGCAAAATTTATAACAGGTCATCACGTCAAGGCAATTTACGTCGACCCATCGGCAGCCTCATTTAAATTGGAGCTATCGAGAGCGGGTATATCTAATCTGTACGATGCAGAGAATGAGGTAATAGACGGTATCCGCCTAGTGAGTAAATACATGTCCAATGGCACGCTGAAAATATGCAGAAATTGCGAACCATTAATTAGAGAGATACAGGGCTATGTATGGGATGCAAAATGCGCTAAAACTGGGGTCGACAAGCCAGCAAAAGAAAACGACCATGCCTGTGTTGTTGGTTCAACAAAAGTTCTTACAAATAATGGTGAAATAAGAATCGATGAAATTTCGAAATCTGGAGTTATCGTTAACTTTAATATAGATTTAGGAGTATTTGAAGAAGATAAATTTAATAATGTGTCAATCACTAGGAAAAACGCTGAAATTTACGAATTAGAGTTGCTCGACGGTTCGATGCTTCGCGCTACTGGAGATCATTTGATATTAACATCAAAAGGGTATAAAATGCTTCAAAACTTGACACAATCAGATATGGTGATTAAGACGACGTCGAAGAAAATTGCGAATTTTGCAAAAATAAATTTAAAAGAAATAAATATGATAAAAAAACATGTTGCTCAATGTCCTGTGCAGCAAAATTGCGTTGGTGTAAAAGGCGTTAGAAAAGTTGAAAATGAAGATGTCTATTGCCTAGCGACAGAAAAAAACGGAAATTTTATCGCCAATGGAATAGTTATTAAAAACTGTGATGCCTTACGCTACGCCCTCTTTACGCACTTTTTCGGGAAAGACCATCGTACATTGTCATCACAGGAGCTAGATCGACTCTACAGCGAGGCAATTGGCGGTAGCTCTCTCCCAGCTCCATTTAACGACGTATCGACTGGATACAGGTTTTAATGATTTGAAGCTGGCGTTGGTGCTGCCGTATTCATTTCTTTTATATGATTACTTTTCAACATGTAATCATCATCATTCGATTTTTGCTCTCTTACGATAAAAAGAGATATAAGAACAACAAGCATAATTAGAATAAATATCAATGCCATCACTTTGGCAATAATTGGTATTTCATTGATTTTTGGCAAATCCATAGTTCTCCTAAATAGGTTTAATTGGTACAGCTACGTCGGTATCTACTGTAGCGTCCGTACTCTCCTCAAGGTCAACAACATCAGTTGCAGAGCCATGAGTATCGGTTTGTAGCAATGTAACGGTGCATCCTGAAAACATAGTCACTAAAGCAAACGATAATAAAAATCTTTTCATACTTACCTTTATTGGAATTAACATATTAGGCTCTTGACGCTATCTACAGCCACATTTTAGTATAATATATTTAACAGCCTCTCTCTGGAGATTTTACATATTCTATAGTTTATACAAAAAAAATTGTCAACCATTGTCTCCTGAGATGATGAATTTTTTGTGTCTCAAAATTCTGAGAGATGATATCGTCTATATGACCATTTTTCAGGAGATAATAATAATGAGCTACATACAACTGGAAATAGGCAAATCGGAATCTGAGTTAATATGGACCGCAATAAGTAAGATCGAAAATGCCTTGGGCAACGTGCGGAGAGGTATGTTCAGCAGACATGGGGAGTTATATAAAGAATGTTCTAGTTTGAGACAGGAAATTGACGAGCTCAAAAAGAAAAATCTCGAGCTCGCAAAACAGCTTTATGACGCTTTATTTATCGTGCCGGATGCATTATATTCAGGAGATGATGGGCTGAGGTCGATATCAATGCCGGCTTCGTCCTTAATCAAATCTTCACATGCCTCCTCGATTGGGTTGTCATCACCCCAGAAGTAGACACTTGCTAGCCCGGCGAGAATTGATATTGCGATGATAGCGCCTAGAATATGGTAACGAGTCATTTTGTCTCCAATTTTAGCCTATTTTGTTCTTCAGAAATCCGCTGTTTTCTGCTACGGTAATCGGGTTGAGAGAATACTAGTTTTGCGAATTCATCTTTATTTGTCGGCAGTAAAGATAATCTTTTGGATAACTTAGGCTCCCATTCTTTCTTGAGCGTCGCAAAGCACTCTTCGTATTTATGCATGAGGATGTATTGTAGACGTCTTTTCATGTCAAGTTCAAAGTGATCCTCAACAACGTCATCTTTTATAACCGCCTTCTGAATATCTGTTAATCTGAATAGCTCTACATCGTCAACACTAATTTTCATATATGTTATCACCCCAATAAGTTTACTGAAAAATGCGACCTTTGTATTCCGCCCATGATATCAACAGTTTTTGTACCCCCTCCTACTGTCATACCAACGCTGAGTTGGTCGCCGGCGACACAGCTAGTGCAGATTGTATATATCATGTTGTTGCTAGACTGGCCTAGGAAGCTATATGCAGTTGGCCATGGGTTGCTCTGTTTTAAGAATAAGTTAGCAAAGTTTCTTACAATTGAAGATGCCTCGAGAGTATGCGCAGCGTCTAGGTTGTTGAGTGTCAAATATCCCTTAATTAGGTATATTCCGTCGACTGGACATACGAAATAGCCAGTTGCCGGGTCATAGCTGCCTGATTGGTCATACTCTACAGCGTCGAATACTATTGGCTCAACGGGGGTATTGTTTCCTGTTGCATTGGCGAGTGTCACAGACAAATACGCCATGCTCATAGGCTGTAGTGGGTAGTTTATCGCTCCTGAGACGTACGCTTGCATTATGTCGTTAGCAGTCCCAAGAGTTGTATTATAGCCAAGCACGAATTTGTTTAAATTG
>Ga0209668_10000074_pt1 | contig 38464 bp, 37 predicted proteins | sample FrelakmetPLP11PL_FD_187150 | JGI IMG/M metagenome (GOLD analysis project Ga0209668, IMG submission 187150) | Freshwater lake sediment microbial communities from the University of Notre Dame, USA, for methane emissions studies - PLP11 PL (SPAdes)... | ecosystem: Environmental > Aquatic >...
CGATGAATGTGATAATGTACTGGTTTAGCGATCGTATCGCGCTTTTGATGAACGGTGCCCAGCCTTTGAATGAACGTGAAGCGAGCTGGCTATACGATGATGTGCGTGAACTGGCTAAAAGAATGCGGATTCCTATGCCTAGACTTTTTGTTACGTCCTCCTTACAACCGAACGCCTTTACCGCAGGTAGGAGTCCGAAGCATAGTGTTATATGTGTAACATCCGGGCTTTTGCAGTCGCTTGACAGAGAAGAGGTTCGGGCAGTTCTGGCACACGAGCTTGGACATATCCGTAACTACGATGTGTTGCTTGCGACCGTGGCGGCGGTCGTGGCGTCAATGATCTCATCAATTGCAAATATTACTATGCGAATGAGTTTATACGGGGGTAGTAGTCGAAGTAAAAGGAATAGTAGTATAGGTGGTTTGTTGCTTCTAATTGTTGCGCCTATCAGCGCGTTATTAATACAATTGGCGATTTCACGGACGAGAGAGTACGCGGCGGACGAAGCGTCCGCCGCGGCAACAGGTAGGCCAAGGGATCTGGCAGAAGCCTTGATCAAAATTAGCGATACGGCAAAGCATGTGCCAATGAGCGTAAACCCCGCTTTAGCTTCGCTTTATATCCAAAACCCATTTAGCGGAGGCGGTCTTTTGGATATTTTTTCAACCCACCCCCGAGTCGAAAAGCGTATCGAACGCCTGCTTGCTATGGAGAAAAGGTCTGTAAGTTAAACTATTAAGACCTCTGGCTCGAGCGTGATGCCGTAGGCGGACTTGAACTCCTTTTGCATGGTTTTGAAGAAACTCACAATCTCTTTTCCGGTAGCAGTACCATCTGTAAAGACGATGTTGGCATGATTTGGCATAGTGCTAACGTTTCCAATTTTCTTGTCTTTCCAACCAAGTTTTTCCAACATCCAGCCGACTACTAACTTGTTTTCGAAATGTGGCATATCTGGATATTTTGCGAGCAGTTCATCGAGTTTCTTCTGTTCCACAATCGGGTTTGCAAATACACTGCCCGCGCTTCCAACCTTTTCTATATTAGGCAGTTTCTCTGTTCGCATTCGGGTAATTGTGTCAAAAACGCTCCTGATGGTGAGTTTGTCCTTTTCAAGTTTTTCCAGTTCGGTCTTGATGGATTGGTACCTAGCGTCACCTACTGAAACCTTTGGGTTTTTCTTAAGAACAAATGTTGCTGAAAGAACAATGTATTTACCTCTAAACTCGCCCTTGAACTTACTGTTTCGATATTCAAACCCGCACACTTCTTTCTGTAGGGATTTTGCTTTTAGCTCTGATAGATCAAATACTTCCACGGAGTCCAAACAGTCTTTTGTTTCCACGCCATAGGCGCCGGCGTTTCCAACGACGGCGCCCCCAACCGAGCTGGGGATTGCGGCCATATTTTCAATCCCGCACCAATTGTTTTTGACCGCGTAAGCCACAAAATCGTTCCAATCATGTCCTGCGCCCACCTTCAAGATTACATTTTCATCATCCTGACTAACGACTTCTATGCCCTCGATTGCCATTTTAAGTACTAGCCCGTCAAACCGTTTGGTAAAAAGGATATTCGCGCCATGACCGATTACGAGAAGCTTTTCGTTTTTGAACGCTGGCTCAGAGAGCAGTTCTTGCAGCTCTTCAACCGAGGTAATCTCAGCAAATAGCTTGGCCGGTACATCTACCTTAAAGGTGTTGTAGGGTTTGAGAGAAATCTCTTTTTGAACTCCAATCATTCTATCTTTTCCTTCCCAACTATTTCGCGAAGAATTTTCGGAACTAGAACGGATCCGTCCTTTTGCTGGTAGTTCTCAAGTATCATTATCAAGGCTCTATCTGTGACACCAGTGTTGTTTACTGTGTGCGCGTACCTTTTCTTTTTATCCGCTGAGACATACTTAATTCCAAGTGTGCGAGCTTGATAGTCGGTGGCGTTTGTGTCTGTCCCAAGTTCCATCCACTCTTTTTCCGTCGGTCGCCAGCCTTCTACGTCATACTGTTTGTGCGTGGCAAGATAACCAGCATCTCCAGGGCATTTCTGAATGACACGGTAGGGGAGTTTAAGTGCTTGATAGAACCATTCGTTAATCTCCAGTAGCTCGTCGAATATCTTGCCTGACTCTTCGGGCTTGCATACAACGTCCATTTCAAGCTTGGTAAACTGGTGGACTCGCTTGATTCCTTTTACGTCTTTGCCCCACGAACCGACTTCGCTTCTAAAGCAGGGCGTGATCGAATAAAGTTTTGCAGGTAGTTCCTTGTCGCTCAAAGTTGTGTCCATGAAATATGCAAAGTTTGATGGTTCTGAAGTGCCTGCCAGATATAGTTTATTGTTGTCTTCTACGTTGTCGTTTTCAATCCGGTACACCTGATCATAGCCCTCCGGGAAATGGCTGGTGCCATATAACGCCCGTTCTCTGATAAGTATAGGCGGCATTGTGGGCGTGAAGCCTCTTTTGTTAAGTTCAGTCGCAAGAAACTGTTGCATTGCGTTTTGCAGTAGTACTGCGTCGCCACGAAGATAGTAAAACCTGGTTCCAGAAACCTTTGCAGCCTGTTTGAGATCGATAATCCCGAGTTTTTCACCGAGTGCAATGTGGTTTTTGCCATCGAACGGCAGTTTCCCCATAAACTTTTCTGACTTATTGTTTGTGGCTTTTCCAAGCTTTCCCTTTGGTAGATACCCTTTTTCCGGATGCCAAACCTTGATCTCAGTGTTGTCGTCCTCACCTTTTCCTTCAGGTGTGTCCTTACTAAGAATATTTGGTATCCATGCGAGTAGTTCAATGATCTCTTTCTCCAGCGCTCGCAGCGTTTCCTCGTTCTTTTGCGTTTGCTCTTTAAGTGTTTCCCCCTCGGTCTTTAGTTTTGCCTTACCTGTTTCGTCTGCTTTGACAAACTGTCCGGCTAAATCGTTTTTCTTTGCACGTAGCGCGTCAGTTTCAGTGGTTAGCTTCCGTTTCTGTTCGTCTAGTGTAAGTAACCTATCGATATCGGCCTTTTTCGGGTTTACGCCACGTCTTTCAGCGTTTTTCTTAACTAGCTCTTTGTTTTCGCGAATAAAGTTGAGATCAAGCATCACTTTCTCCTTCTAGTTCTGAAATCATTTTAACAATGGCTTCTCTGAGTTCTGGTACCTCTTCTTCTACTATGAGCCAAACTCTTTCATCATTAACGCCGAAATATTCATGCATAAGAGTATTCCGAAGCTCCGTTATGGTTCTCCAGGGTATTTCTGAGTGCTTTGCCTTTAACTCTGGCGATAACTTGTTTACCGCTTCACCGATTATGGCTAGTTTATAAAGTATTGAATCTCTTATAGTGCGTTCTTGAAGAGGGCGATCTTCTGAGCGGCTTTTGCTCTCTTCCAGTATTGTATCTATGTTTTCGAGAATATCATTCAAGAGCAAACTATCCTCTCTCATTTCTGTCCTGATTAAACAGTACTAATTCATCTTTCAGTATGCTATCTCGAAAGGCGGGTTTTATGCAATCATATTCTACTAGATCTACATCTCTTCCAAGTGCATCCTTCAGTGAGAGTTGAATCCCGACGAAGTCAAAAAGACTGATTCGATCACCCCCGAACTGTACAAGAATATCGACATCGCTATTCTTCTTTAGTTCGTTTCGAGCTGCAGACCCAAAAAGGGAAGCTTTTACCACGCCTGAACTCTTCAGGATTGGAATGGCCTTCTTTTTGATTGTTTGGATGCTATTGTTCATGTTAAAATATTATAGCACATGCGAAACAAAGAGTACTACCTAAAAGAAGGACCCTTGACGTACGCAGATGAGGAAGTAAGCCGGGTCGCTTCGAATGTCACTGCTGAAGGAGCAGCGAGAATAGAATCAGTTCTTTCAGAGATGCCTAAATTGGAATTTGTAGATCTTTATATGTTGGATCGGAAGAAGTTCATGAAATGGCACCAAAAGCGTACAGCGGAGAAAATACTAAGGAGTAAAGTTACATGTTCGTGTGGTGATAATGCGATTGTTTTTTGTGCGATAGCAAGAAAAGCTGGAATCCCGACTCGCTACATTCAGGCAGTCGAGAAAAAAGGTGGTTACGGACATGTATATTGTGAATGCTATCTTAACGGCGATGTCTATCTAACTGATCCTACGGCATTAAAGTACTGGAAAATGAAGGAACCGATTAAATTAGAGAATCCATTTTTTATCAATAAACATCCTGTTGTGGTTGCATTTGATGGCTTAGATAACGTTGAAGCCGGAATAAAAGATCATGAGGCGCTTCTAAAAGTGATGAATGAAGCCGTGAAAAGACTACCGATGGTTGCGTAGGTACTCAAATAAGAACTGGCCGGCCCAGCCGGCGTATGGGCCGAAGTACTCTTCGGCCCATAACCTCATGTCTTTGTACTTCATCTTGGCATTTAGCCCGTAAAGATCGGTTAAAACGCGTTTACACCACACGTCCATAGGCATCACGTTATCGAACCCCAATCCGTACAACATGCTGCAGTCGGCAATTTTTTCACCCACGCCAGGGAATTCGAGTAAAGCCTCGCGCGCCTTCTCTTCGTGGTATTTGCTGATTTTGCGAGTAAGTTCAGTATCGAGCAACATCCGAGCAGAAGTTCGTATGTATTTAGCGCGAAAGCCACATCCGGCATTTTTCAAAATCGAAATTGAGGAATTTGCAATAGACGCGGTTGAGGGAAAGAGGTGAACCGTTTTTGTTCCAGACAATACCGGCGTACCAAGTGATTCGGAGATATGCCGAACGATGAGCCGGATTCGTTTAATGTTGTTTTGCGACGAAAGGATGTACGAGAGCAGTGTTTGCTCAAAATCCTGGCGAAGAACTCGAAGCCCGAAATACTTTTTTATTGCTACCGCGGTGTTCTGATCGCGATTGAACGATTTCAGCACCTTTGTGTACGAAACGTCAGTTCGAAAGTAAGTGGCTGGTGAGAACGGTTCCTTCGACGAAGAGTCGTTAGCAGGCAGGTTTGGACAGAATATCATGTAAAAGAGCTGTCTAGTTCTCGTTGAATAACGTAGGCGAATAACCTCGTTTTGTGTGAATCCAGTGTACCAAGAGCCTTTCAGACCCCAGTTGAACGCCTGCCCGCCTAAAAGCGTGATTCTTGGAGCAAGGATACTAATGACAGAGCGTCTCATTTTTGATAGAATATAGCATAATTCAATAGTTGTCTATATCCGAAAATCTTGCAAAAAATGGAAAGGCTTCAAGAAAGATACGTAAAATTGCCTTATAGAAGTGTTTCCACGAATTGCGATCCGATTTTAAGGTTACTTTATGGAGCAGAAAGAACCTTCAATTCAGCATATTTTGCTTCTGAGTTTAGGCAAAGAGTAGACAGAGGGATTAATATTGCAAAAACTAGTACCAATGTGCTGGCATATTATAGAGAAGAGGATGTTATGTTGTTGAATTTTCAGTCTCCGAGTGGCAATATTCAGATAGTTCGAAATGATGTGTTGTGGCAAGAAAATGGATATAAAGATGGACCTGACGGTGTTCAGGAGTGGGTAAGCAAAATTGCGCCTGGTGCTTTATATCTTCCGGGATCTTTCGGCGGAGCGGTGTTGAAGATTGATATACAAGGTAACCTTCAAGCTGGCACAATGGGAACTGTGTGGTTTCTTTTGTAGACCATACGTATTTCTTTATGTTATTATCAGATAATGGTAATAAGTTTATGCCGGTGTAGCTCAGTTGGTAGAGCGGCGGTATCGTAAACCGCGGGTCGTCGGTTCAACTCCGACCACCGGCTCCAGAGTCCAGCCCGAATTGGCCAGAGAACAGAATCGTAATCCCGATTCAATCGGGATCAACTCAGACCGCTTGCTCAGCTGCTTTTTTGATATGTGCTTCCTTGTGGTAAACCGCTATTAACTGTAATATAAAGTGTCCTTTTAACTAAGCCGTCGTTAAAGATACTATGAAAAAGGGTTTCTTGCGGTTATCTGTGGTACTAGTTGTTTTAAGCACAGTATTAGGCCTAATACCAGGAAGTGGAAAACTATTGACACCTATATATGCTCAAAGTCTAGACTATTCGTTCACGACATCAGCCAATAGCGTACAGGCTGGAAATACGTTTTCTATCGATCTATCATTGACCAACGCGACAGCACAAGCTTTTTATAGTGTTTCCACATATTTATACCAAGGTGCCGCAATCGATGACACAACGGTAGCTTCTGTGACGCCAGTGTATAACGCCACGTATAGCGATCCAGTTTTATCGCCTGTTTACAACCCAGGATATTGGGTAGTCGCCTCGGTTGCGGCTGGGGCGTCGGCAGAATACAGTGTTACTTATACCGTGTCTACGGATGCTGCTGAAGGACGCCTGAAAACTTTAGGCGTTTCCCCGATCGTTTCGGGCGCGCCTATCGAGGAGGCAAGTGCAAACAAAACCTCAGAGATGCTCATTGATGTAGAGTACTTTACCGATGCTTCGCTCGCGCCCGAATTTCGAAAGTCGATCAGGTACTATGTAGACCTACCAACAATCACACAACCACTGGCCGAGATTGCTAGCAAGACACTCCCGGCCGTGTTTACCGAGGCTGGTAGTGCCACAACCGCCATTGCTGCGCTGAAAAAAGCTCAGGCCGCGGCATATATTGGGTTTACACTGGATACCAAGACCGGAAACAAAATTATCTGGACTGGTCCATTAAATCTAGATAACGCCACGTTCCTGACTAAAGTAAATACGCTTAGCACATATGTTGTGCTAACTTCGCCTGGTGTGATTGCGATAAACACAGATAAGGTACCATTATTGGATTCGCCTGCATCAATTGTGTTTAAGAACGTTAGCTTTGTATCAGCGCCGACACTTCTGAAGGACGGGACGGCGGTAGCCAAGGCGGTTCAAGACACTGGGACATGTGTGACTACGTCTCACACATGCACATTTGCGGTTTCAGGCTTTTCCGAATATAAGATTGCCCCAAACCTTCGAGTAACCGAGAATCCTGAAGTGGGAGAGGCCAACTATACGCTTGAGGCCTTTGTCGACGACCTTGACGCCAATGTGAAGTATCGATTAAACAGTGGCTCGTGGGTGATGATTCAGGAGATTGATGTGGGTACTGGGCGTTTTACTGCCAATATGACTCTGACTGAAGGTGCGAACTCGATCGAGATTGTTGCGACATCTGCCAACGAGGAGGCGGATACACTGTTAGCTGAAGTGACTTATACGCCTGGTTTTGTGCCTGAGGAGGTGGTGACTGAAACTGATCGTAGCTCATTTAATGTAGTTTTGACTGGTTTAGCTATAGCAATGATTGTCGTTTCTCTTGTTGCCGTAGGCGTTTTATGGATGTTTGTTTATCGCAAACGAAAGAAGGGGACCAAGGTACATACACCTGCCCCGCAGAAAGTTCTGACAAATGTAATTAGCAAAGACAAGGTAGGACAGTTAACAACGAGTGATTTTGTAAGTGGCAAGGTTCTAAGTAAAGAAGAAAAGGCTAGTAGGGACGTTCTCACAAAAGAAGCGAAGCTGCAACAGCTAACAGCTGAGGGCAAAAACGAGTCGGTTTCAATTGACCTTCAAGAAGATGCAAAAGTGGAAGATGAACCAGAAAGTGATCTGTAAAAACGAGGTTGAAACTTGGGCTTTGTCCCGCAAACTCGCCGAAAAGTTAATTCCCGGAGATGTTGTTTTGCTGACAGGCACACTCGGTGCCGGGAAAACAAGTTTTGTAAAAGGAGTTACTGAAGCATTAGGTGGTAGCACAAGGGATGTTACTAGTCCGACGTTCACACTGGTAAAAACATATCAGTGTAACAGTCCAGTAATCAAGCATATCTATCATGTGGATCTATATCGCCTGGAAAAGGAAGAGCAGGAAGAGCTTGCACTGGCGGATATTTTGGAAGATGCAGAAGGTGTGATTCTCGTGGAATGGGCTGAAAAACTGTCTTCTGATACACCGATCGGGACCTACCGCGTAAGTATAAAGCATCTGCAAAACGACTCACGAGAGATTTTAATAGCTAATCTATAACTTACATGATCTCAAGAAAAGAAGAAACTATCAATGCTTACAATCGAAAGGTTAAAGAGATGGCGTAAAAGTTTAACCTGTACGGCGCTAGCACTACTAACATGGCAGATGATATTCGTGAAGTGTTTTCGATATAAAGTAGTACGCAGTATTGATAAGGCAGGGGCGAGAACCTTTTTACTGTTATGATCTTGGAACGATTGAAAAACTATCAGCTGGAATGTTCAAGGTCGTCTACAGAAAATCGCGCATGTTTATAACTAAGAAGTGGCTTTTCATAATTCTTCGAAAGAGATAGGCTTAGTAGGGTATTTTTCTATAAACGGTTAACTGCAACCCTGCTCTTCACAGCCGTTGCTATAATAATAGTAACGCCATATATATATCACTGTTTATTTATTTACATGAGCAAGCCCCGAGACTTCAGCAAAACTAAGTTACTACGAGTTAGCACTTCGCAAGGGATTTGATTCTGTTCAACAGGTTACCCGACTTTTACTAACGGCATATACCGACGGAACACTTCAACCATACTTTTCTTTTGAACTTCTGAAAGAGTATGAGATAAAAGGCAAGTTAACTGAGAAAACTATTGATATTATTAGATATTATTAGGTGCCTGGCATAGAACAGCTGAAGTATTGGCCGAACCAGAAGTGTTGGCGAAGATTGGATCTTCGGTCGAGGCGAGTTTGTCTGGCGGAATGCTAAGAGTAGTAACTACTTCACGTGCTACATCGTTCCACATCGGAACAGCAGAGGAGTAAGCTGATTTGTCTTTTTGTGGCTCTTCGAGACGAACTAGGATAATCACTTGTGGATCATGTGCTGGTACCCATCCGATAAATGAAGTAATAACACGGCTAGAGTAATAACCTGCAGTTGTTTCTTTGGCGACCTGGGCAGTTCCAGTTTTTCCGGCGATCGAATAATATCGGTTAACGTCTGCAAGTTTAAACGACCAGCTTTGGTCAGCCAGAGCCTTCATTAGTAACTCTGAGGTTTCGTAAGCAGTTTGTTCGGAAACTGGTGTGGCCAACACTTTTGTTTCTACTTGTGTGCGTTTTTCTCCGTCAATAAATGATGAAACAACATGTGGTTGTACACGTTGGCCATTGTTGGCAACTGTGTTTATTGCAGTAACAAGTTGGATAGGAGTAACTGAGATAATTCCTTGTCCGAAAGCAGCGGTGGCAAGATCAAGCTCGTTCCAGGTTCCCTTTGCCTTGAGCTGAAGAACGTTGTTGGCTTCGCCTTCCATGCCGGGTTTGGCTTCGTAACCGATGCCAAACCCGGCGAAATAGTCGTACAGTGTTTCAGCACCAACCTCTTTAGCGATGTAGTAAGCACCAATATTGTCAGATTTTTTTAAGACATTCTCGATAGTTTGATTACTTGCGCCACGTTTGTTAGAAGTGCAGATCTTCTTACCTTCAATAACCAACACACATCCTGGATGGTCAGCTACTTTTGAGTCGGTCTCGATTGCCCCGCTATCAAGTCCACTTGCAACGGTCAAGATTTTCATTACTGACCCAGGCTCATAAAGGTCACTAACCGCCAAATTGCTATAAACTAGCGCAGAGTTATCCTCATATGCTTTCCAAGGCGTATATGCAGTGTCTTCTTCGTCTGGATCAGCTTCGAATGCGAGTTCTTCAGATGGGCTAGTTCGATACTCCTCCAGAAAGGGGTAGAGGGTAGGGTCGAGTGTGGTCAAACATTCAGCGCGAGTTTGGTATCTGGGTAGGCTACAATCCAAAATTTCACCTGTCCAATAGAGATTTGGGTCAAATGTCGGATAGTTGGCAAGCCCAAGGATCTCTCCAGTGCTTGGCCTCATGATCACAACTGTGCCAGAACGCGCGTTTTGCTCAGTTACGTACTGTTTAGCAACTTTTTCTGCGGTGCGTTGAATACTACGGTCGATTGTAAGTTCCAGTGTAATTCCTTGCTGGCTTTCGCTAGTGACGAGCGATTCGTCCACGATTACGTGCCCGCTTTGGTCTTGTGTTCCCATATACACACCATATTTTCCAGTCAACTCGCCATCATAATAGCCCTCCACACCATATTTACCAGCTTCAATGCCTTCTGAGTCAGAGCCTACATAACCAATTACATGCGCGGCGAGTTGACCTTCAGGATAGATCCGTTTGCTTTCTTCCTCGAGTCGTATAGCATAAAGCGAAGGGCTTTCTAGCTCTACCAGGTCGCATGGCTTATCACTATTAACCTCACAATCTGCAGTTAATATCGCTAGCGTTTCAGCGGCGTCAACTTTATGTTTGAGGGCGACGTAGTCGCGACCATCTGTTAAAGAGGCAATAATAGCTGTGACTGGAATATCCGTAATCTGTGCCAATCTATCTGAGAATGAGTCAACGTCTTTAACATATCTAGGCATAATATAGATACCGTATACTTTTTGATTATACGCGAGTTTTGAACCGTCATTTGCGAGTATCTCTCCGCGTTGTGGTATTTCAGTTAATAAAAGCTGGTGACGAAGTCTAGCTTCGGTTTCCCACCGGGTATGTTCGAGTATCTGCCAACGCGCGAGCTGTGAAGCGAGCGCGACAGATATAACTATCATTCCGATTTTAACAATTCCGACCTGGGTCATTGGTTATGTTGAAGGTATACCATTTTATCAGGCTTAACCATAGCCTTCTCATTAGCTTTGGCCTCATAGTACTGCGTTGTTTGATACACAGCAATCGCGGTTCTGAGCTGATCAGACTCCTCTGCCAAAGCTGTTTTCTGCGCCTGAAGTTGCTCAATTTCATAACCTAACGTAGCAAATTGGCTCATCGCAATTAACTGTGTAATAACTCCGACTAAAAAGACTAGTCCAAGCGAGAGTAATGCCACTTTAAAGACAGATGTTTTTGTGTTGTTTTGCGGTTTGCTACAAGCAAACCGCGCCTCCATTTCAGAAGACAGATTTTGTTTCCAGGTACTGTAGGTATCCAAATTTTGATTTATGTATCTTTTAGTTGTCATCCTATACTGAAACTTTTTCTAATACGTATAATATTGCGCTGTGACTACGTGGATTTAACGCTACCTCGGTTACGCCAGGTCTAATCTCGTCGGTAAGCTTAAGGGTTTTATCACTCTTTAGTAGTTTTCCAAGTATTCGCTGCTCCAACGTGTTGAAAGTAATAACCGCGACTTTGCCACTTTTCTTTTCGGATCCACCCGCGATGAGGTCAAACGCCTGGGGCAGTGCTGAAGCTAGGGAGACCAGTTCGTTGTTGACAGCGATGCGAAGCGCCTGAAAGGTCCTCATCGCAGGGTGTTTTCCAGGCTCGTAAGAAGATCCTACGGCCTTCCGAATTAAAGTAGAAAGTTGTGTGTTGGTTTCGATTGGCTCTGCCTTCCGTGCCATCACAATAGCCTTTGCTATCTCTTTGGCTTTTCTTTCTTCTCCGTATTCCTTTAACAGCCCTGAAAGTTCCTTTTCATTAAGCATATTTATAATATCTGTGGCCTTCCAGCCGTCTGACAGTGAATATCGCTGATCTAAAAGTTCATCAGTATCTTCTTCGTAGCTTAAACCGCGCTTGGCTTCTTTTAGCTGATATGTTGAAAAGCCAAGGTCGAAAAGTACCAGGTCAGCGTGCGTAATTCCAACCTTTTTTGCGTTGTCGCCACAAAACATAAAGTTGCTTTTCACAAGGTTTAGTATATTTCCATTTTTATCCTTCATTTTCCAGCCCCAAAGGGATTCGTGTGGTTTGCCTGTACCTTCGACCTTAAACCCTCTTTTTATGGCCTTATCAAAAACGTAGTCAATTTGTTCCTCGTCAAGATCGATTGAAAGCACTGTGCTGTTGGTAAGTTTGTCTAGAAGTGCGAACGTATGGCCTCCTGTTCCCAAAGTGCAATCAATAACTGTCATATTATTGATCTTTCTATCCATGGGTTGCTGTGTCTTTTGAGGCTGTAGTAGCGCTAAAACCTCAGTTCGCATAATCGGGATATGCTCTGTTTTGGAAGGGACTGTGGTTTTGGTTGTAATAGGTTTTCCCATTAGTTTGGTTGAATATGATCAGTGCTATTTAGTGTTTCTGCTATATCAGAAGCATTCACCTCAATGTCTTTCATCTGCTCATCCCACTTTTTCTTGTCCCAAAGTTCGATCCAGGTGTTTAAGCCTGTGAAAACGGCAATACCTTTGATGCCAGAGTAGGCGAGTAGGCTGGTTGGGAGTACGAACCGACCTTGGTCATCTAGGTCGACATTAAACGCGCTTCCCACAAGGAAGCGCGTAGACTCTCTAATTGACTTTGAAAAGAAAGGGCCGTTCTTTAACGGTTCAATAAATCGCTGAAACATATCAGCAGAAGTGATAATTAAACAGCCCTCGTATCCTTTGGTAATAACGATTTTGTTTCCCAAAAGCTTACGAAACTCCGCAGGAACTGCGACTCGGTTTTTATCTGTTAATTTTGTTTGGTATTCTCCAATCAGCATTCTGGTATTCTTTCTGTTCACCACTATACACCACTGGTCACCAGAATACAACAGCCCGGAAAGAATGTCAATAGGTTACATAGAATACATCGAGTGAGTGTTATACTAAAATCGGTAGGATATGCACTATAATAGTGAATCTACTTAGAGATGTTACTGCATAACCTCAATATGTGCACCCATTTCGTTCATTTTCTTGGTGATGTCTTCGTAGCCGCGAGCAATTGAGTAGACGTTACGGAGAACCGAGGTGCCTTTGGCGCCGAGCATAGCTAGGAAGACAATCATTGCAGGACGAAGCGCTGGTGGTGTTACAATTTGCGCACCTTTGAGTTCTGTAGGGCCAGTGATAATAACTCGATGTGGGTCAGCGAGCACCATGTCTGCACCTAGCTCGACCAGATCCATGTAGTAAATTGCGCGGTTTTCGTATACCCAGTCATGGATCAAGGTCTGTCCTTTAGCTTGTGTCGCTATCGGAACAAAGAATGGGAGGTTATCAATATTCAAACCAGGGTATGGTCTAGCGTAGATTTTCATGTCAGGTGCAGTTAGCTCTGATGGAAAGATTTCGATATCCACGAGATCTGTTTTCTTGTTACCGGCTTTGTATGGTTTAGAAACATTAAATCTCTGTCCCATCGTTTCTAATTTATAGAGCTCCAATCTTAAATAGTCGATTGGGCATCTAGAAACAGTGATGTTTGACTTGGTCATTATTGCGGCGGTAATCCACATCATCGAGTCAATTGGATCCTCGATGTTGTGATACTCAACTTTTTTATCGATTGTTTTAACACCGTGGACGATAAGCGTGGTTGTTCCGATTCCTTCAATGTCAACGCCGCATTTTTTCAGGAAGTGGCATAAACACTCGATTTGATAGTTCGCAGACGCCATCCGAATAGTCGTTTCACCTGGTATTTTTGCAGCCAACATTAGAAGATTCTCTGTTGCAGTATCTCCAGATTCATACATCACAATATCTGCTGGGTGTAAATTATCGCTTCTGATCTCGTAGGTAGTTGCGGTTACTTTCCACTCTAGCCCCATCTTTTCCATGCCAAGCGAATGCCCAAGAATCGTGCGTTTACCTAGCTTGCAGCCTTCAGCGTGAGGAAGTGATAGCTCTTTCACCATGTGTGCGAGTGATCCAACAAACATGATAACCGAACGGGTTTTTCCGACGTTCGTCTTCTTGAAACTTTCAAGATCGATCTTTTTCGGGGGAGTTATTTGAAGTGAGTGGTTCCCAACCCATTTGGTACCAACGCCCAAGCCTTCGAGTCCTTCTATCATACGATTGACCTCTTCAACTCGCGGAACGTTATGAAAAGTAGTTGTGCTTTCATTGAGGAGTGCGGCTGGTATCAACCCCATAATACCGTTTTTAGAGCCATTTGTTTCAATTTTGCCAGTAAGTTGGTGCCCGCCTTCAATACGAAGATCCATGCCCATACCTGCTAGTTCGATTACTTTTTTGTTTAGTACTGCGCTAACCTTCTCGAGTGTTTCAGTCGTGAAGTTCTGTGTACCGTTTTCCATCCTTGCGACTCCGCTTTGTGTGGTGCCGAGTCTTTCGGCGAACTCTTTTTGAGTTAGCCCTTTCGCTTCACGTAGATTTTTAATAAATCGACCGATTTTTGCTTGGATTGGTTTTGCCACAACTTTGACTAGTTAACTAATTGCGAGGCTAATATAACAGGAGTGTTATGTCTTGTCAAGTGTTCGGTATCTTTGATAAATACTACAACGAAAGCAGATGCCGATGCTTATGTTGATCGGTTGATTTGACCTTATGATTTTTTCGCGAAGCCTTCGAGTGCCTTCAGAGCTTCCATTGGCACCATGAACACTACAGTATTTGAAGCGTCAGAGGAGATATCGTTGATGCTGTTTAGCGTCCTGATATGGAGGGCCCCGGGATGACCGGACATTGTATCTGCCGCTTTTGCAAGGTTACCAGCTGCGACAACCTCTCCTTCAGACATCAAAATATTTGCTCGCCTCTCTCTATCCGCTTCTGCAACCTTAGCCATAGTTCGCTTCAATCCTTCTGGAAGTTGGACGTCTTTTAGGTCCACCATCTGAATGTGTACGCCCCACTGTGCGGTAGTGTGTTCAACGATAGTCTCAATTTTATCGGAAATATCCTGGCGCTTGCTCAAGACGTCGTCTAGAATAAATGAGCCAACAACGTTTCGCATGGTTGTCTGAGCAAGCTGGTTTACTGCCCAGTCTACGTCTTGAATCTCTATTACTGCTTTCGCCGGGTCTACTACCTTGTAATAGATCACAGCATTGATGTGTACGGATACGTTATCTTTTGTCATCGTGTCTTGGCCTTCAACCTCTACGGTCATAATCCGAAGATCTACGATCCGCATATGCTGAAAAATCGGGACGATGATATGCCAGCCAGGGCCTAGTGTCCTAGAGTATCTACCTTGAGTAAAAACAATGCCGGCTTGGTACTGATTAATCTGCTTGACCGCGCCGACAAGCATAAAAAGAATAATTACTCCAAATATTATTCCGCATGCGATTAATACTCCTTCCATGTCTGATATGTGATATGTATTAGATATTTGCTGTATTCTAGCATGTTACTTAACCTTTTTCATTATTTTCAGATACTCGTTATGGAACAATAATCTAAAAAGTGCTAACATGGTTTTATTATGAAACGGAAAAGAGTGACAAAAGCGGTAATTGCCGCAGCCGGATATGGAACGCGTTTTCTTCCTGCCACAAAAAATATTCCAAAAGAGTTGATCCCTGTGATAAATATGCCTACACTTCAGTTTGTAGTGGATGAATGTGTTGCCTCCGGTATTACCGACATAATTATCGTAACACGATTTGGGAGTAGTTCACTTGAGGACTATTTTGATTCTTCACCTGAGCTTGAGCGCTCTCTAATCGAAAACGGCAAAGAGGAATTAGCTAAACGCATCCGTGATATCTATACTGCCGCAAATTTTGTGTTTGTGCGTCAAAACAGAAGTCTTCCATACGGGAATGGTTCACCTTTACTAGCTGCGAAGCACCTGATTGATAAGGATGAAGCCTTTTTGTATCTGTACGGAGATGATGTAATTTTTGGGCCACCTGCGTGTAAGGAACTTATAGAGAAGTATAAGGAAGATGGCGCTTCAGCAGTTTTAGGTGTGGCTGAAGTTGATTTATCAACAACTACACCAGGTGCGATGATAAAGCTTCGTAACGGGAGTAAAGATCGTGTCCAGCAGATTATCGAGAAACCACCGATAGCAGAATCGCCTTCAAATCTACAATCGTTTGGTCGGTATTTGTTTAGGTACAGGATATTCGACTATCTGGATCCTTCAAAAACTGGTAAAGGAAACGAGCTTTGGACAGCGGATGCAATTGATCATTTGGCCAAAGAGTGGAAGGTGGTGGTCAAACCAATTTCAGGTAAATGGTTTACTACCGGAGATCCAGCACATTACCTTGAGGTAATCTTTGAGTATGCGTACCGAAATCCTGAGCTGAAGACGAAGCTTCTTGAACTGATGAGCAAGTACTTAAATCTGAATTAGTAGATCTTTGTGAGTAACTGACCGAGGAACTTATAAAATTCCTTTCTGTGTTCTACAAATGGAAAATGTCCGCTATTTTCCATAATATAAAGTTGACTATTCTTTATCATTTTCACTAGTGTTCTACCAACTTTAAGTGGGATAATAGTGTCTTTTTCACCCCAGATTACATAGGTTGGAACCTTAAACGTTTTATAGTTTTGTATAACGTTCTCAGATACTATATTAATGAATGTCTGACGTAATAGCTCGTCTTTATTTGCATTCTGATGTAGCTTTTCAGTTCTGCTACGTTTATAAATCTGTTTCAGTATTGCTGCTTTCGCTTTTGAAGACAAAGGTAACAGTGACAAAAGTGCCATCTTTCGGCTTTTAACAAAAGAAATGGTGCGTATTCCGGCTGGTGCTATCAAGACAACAGCTTGTGCAAAGTCTGGATGAAAAGAAAGAAGTCTGGCAGCGATCTCACTAGCCATCGAGTGACATATAAGCACTGGTTTCTCAATTTTAAGTTCGGTTGAGAATTGGAGTATCAGGCCAACAAGTTCATCCAGAGTGTAAGCTTTGGTAATCTCAGTTTTACCATGCCCAGGCAGGTCGATTGTGACAATACGGTGTTTCTGTTTGAGTGCCGATGGTATGTCCCAACAATCACTACTCTGCATCCATCCGTGCAAAAAAAGCACGGGCTTCCCATGTTTAGTGTCAGTGTAGTATGTTTTTTGTCCGTTCAGTTTGATCTCTATGGTGAATATAATATATGTATGTTCGGAGTATAGCAAGTTGCTTAATTATATACTAATTAGGTAAGTGGCCAAGTATTGTGGTTTAGAGATTATCGGAGTAGCGTTCAACTACTTCAAAGATAACAACATCGGGATTCTCATTAGTTATGATGTCCATGCTAACTCGAGGTTGCCGTTGAAATAAGCTTGTTGAAAAGCCATCTGCTAATACTGGTCTAAGTGCGGTCATGAAGGAATCGCCAAAGACAATCACACTAGGAAGGGAACTATTCTCGGTGGTCATCCTAATCGTTTTCCCTGCGTTACTGTTCTGCAGTTCAGTGGCTATCATAGGAGGAGTATTTTGTAGCACAATCTTTGAATCAGGTAGTATCCCTTCAGCGTTAAGCATTATCGAGAGGTCGCCTTTGATAAAGTCGTTTGTGCATTCAAGCGAATAAGTATCTAGTGTTGGTATACTTGCATTGGGGTAGTCCTTTACGACCTCGGTCATTATTGCCTGGTAGCCAACAAATGCACCTAACTGGTTCCAGTGTGTGTCCGTTTTATAGTAGATAGGGTAGGAAAAGGACACTTTCGCAGAGAGTAACGGTTGTCGCAGATCGATATACGTAAGGCTGGTTGAACTAAACGCCTCAGCAAGTTGATCCGCGCGCGTTTGGGACGACTTTCTTTCAAGGACGCTATCGGGAAGAAACTCTGGATAGATAGTGTGCTTGTTTGGTACCAATACAACAATAAACTGAACGCCTTTTGCTGAGAGAGTAGTATCTAGAGCAAGCAGGTGCTTCTTTATAGCGGCTAACTCCTCATCAGTATACATACTCTGGCCATAGAAATCTGACAGGCTAACTCCATCGGTTGGCGAATTGTAAAACAGCCAGCCTTCCTCGCCAACAATCACAGCGGGGAGTGGCGACACCCGGAATAGCTGAAAGGTTATTCTGTTGTATACCCGTACAATTTCATTGTGAGCGCCAACCCGTTCATTGAAAAACGCTTCAATCGCTTTCAGATAGGTAGAAAACGAACTTAAGCTTATGCTTTCCAGCTTTGGGAGCTTGGCTAAGCCCTCCTCCTCTGAATTGTCGGAATCTCTGAGTTCATGGGCTACTGCTTGTATTGTGGGTAGTGTAAGGAAAAGAAAGAACGCAATGACGGTAATAATTTGAACTATTATTGCCTTTTTTGATTTTCGCTTCATCTTAAAAGCTAAAGTAGATAAAAGGGCTATACGAGCTGTTTAATAAGCCCATGACGGAAACAGCGAAAACAAACAGTATGACAAAGTTTGCTACACTGTTTATTGCGGCAAATATGAAGGGCTGTTTATTTGTAAGTTGGTGCAGTCGGGTAGTTATAAACGTTAGAGTAGGAGCACAAAGAAGTAGTGCCAAGATAATCGCCAGGACAACTACCACGTTTAGATCGGAATAGACGGTTAAGCTGCCGTTAGTAATAAACAGAAGAGATTTAAACACCTTTAATACAGTTTCCACTGAGTCTGATCTGAAGAACACCCAGCCAAGCGAAATGATGAGTATTGTGTATAACCACTGGAAGAAGGACGGTAGTTTAGAAAGTACTTTTCCAAAAGACGATTTTTCGAGAATCAGGAATAGTCCATGCCATGCCCCCCAAATTACAAAAGTCCAGCTGGCGCCATGCCAGAGGCCGCAAAGTAGGAAAACTGTAAAGAGATTAAGGAATTCACGCCATTTCTTGATACGGTTGCCTCCTAGTGGGATATACAGATAGTCTCTGAGCCAAGAGGATAAAGTGATGTGCCATCGCTGCCAGAACTCTTTTAGCGATTTCGAGATGTATGGATAGTTAAAGTTCTCTGGGAGTTCAAAGCCAAACATACGACCCAGTCCGATTGCCATGTCCGAATACCCTGAAAAATCAAAATAGATTTGCAATGTATAGCATAGAACTCCAATCCAGACGGAAAGAGAAGAAAGTGTAGAAATATCTGAGTTAAAAACGCTGTTTGCAATCGGAGCGAGTGTATTGGCGATAAGTGTCTTTTTAGCTAATCCAAGCACAAAGCGTTGTATTCCATTGTAAAACTGTGTGATATTTTCATGTCTAACTTTTAACGTTTTGGCTATGCTATCGTATCTAACAATCGGCCCAGCGATTAGCTGGGCAAAGAACGTGATGAATAAAGAATAGTTGATTATGTTCTTCGAAGGTTTAATCTTTTGTCTGTAAACGTCAATTAAATATGCAATGGATTGAAATGTGAAAAATGATATACCAAGTGGCATTACAACACGTGAGAGTGTAGGGCTGAGTAGTGTTTGTCCAGCTAGTAAATTTATATTGTTAGCGAAGAAGTCCGAGTACTTAAATAACAAGAGAAAACCTAAGTTGAGAACTATTCCGATGGTAAACACTGTTTTTATTACTATCGCGGAGGCTTTGCGCTTTCGTAGAAACGGAAGAAGTAGCCCCAAAAGGAAGTTTAGGACTATGTAACCTAGTAAAACTACAACTGCTGAGCCTCCGCCCCAAAAGTAAAAGAACACGCTAGCGAGAAGAAGAAAGAGATTTCGGGTCTTTCTGGGGATTACGTAGTACCAGAGCAGACAAATGGGTAAGAAGACGAAAATAAAAATCAGAGAACTAAATTCCATATCTTGAAGTATACTCAATAATAAGTGTTTTGGCCTTCTCAGGCAGAAGGTTAATATCCTTAGTATCTGTAGGCTCTTGAGTAGTTATCTCATTTGCCGGCGCAACGTTGCCTGTGAATGAGGTAACAAGATAGTAATGCTCCATGGCTCCAAAGTTCACGAACTTGAATAGTAGTTTATCGAGTTTGACATCGATTGAAACCTCCTCTTTGGCCTCGCGGATTATGGCTTGAACTGGCGTCTCGTGCTTTTCAATTCCGCCGCCCGGGAGAACGTAGTAATCGACTATGTCGTGGTTCTCACAGTGGCGTTTGATTACAAGAAGTTTGTTGTCTTTGATAATAATTGCGGCGGCTCTTTTACGGCCTTCTGTTTTGGGCTGGTTAACTATTTTGTCCACTGGCATTTGTTTTGTACGCACGTACAGGAGTAACCCAGATCGGCAGGAAGTGGTTTGTCTGGAATCGAACATATGGTTCCTACGCTTTCATCGTCTTTGCTTCGGCAGATTTCACCGTTGCAACCATCGGTCACGCAGTCGCATCCGCAGTCGCACGTGCCGAGTAAGGAGCTACCGTAATATTCCTGTTCGTCTTCTGTCGCGTCATCATCCTGTGAAGGTTCTGTTGAATCGTCTGAACCTGCTGAGTCACCTTCCTCATTGCCCTGGCGTTCTGTTGTATTACTTTCGCTGGCCGAATCGGGATTTTGTTTACTTGTAAAGTAGATGTATGTACTTACTGCTGTTCCGAGGAATAGAAGTGTGCAGAGTATTATGATTACTATTAGCCTGGTTTTCATATTACTATAGCTTTCCTGAAATAAACTTTGCAATATTATCCCTAAACTTACCATTAGAAAAGCGGTTTGCGTGGGAAATCAACGCTTTGAAATCAAAATGCATCTTTTCGAACCGCTTTACCGCGGCGATGAGCGAGTCTGTAGTTTGCTCATTAAAGAATATACCAGTTTTGCCATCCATTACCGTTTCAAGTGCGCCGCCTTTACCAAAGGCGATGACGGGTGTGCCTGCGGCTTGAGCCTCTACAGGGACGATACCGAAATCTTCATTAGCGGCGAAGATAAAGGCTTTGGCCTTTTGCTCTAGTTTGATACGTTCTTCATCGCTGATAAACCCTAAAACTTTGATATTTGGATGACCTTTCGCAATCTCCTTGATGTGCTCGAGTTCTAGTCCTTTTCCGCCGATCAGCAGTTGCTTGTCACCCATCTTTGTAAACGCTTTTGCAATAAGATCGACTTTCTTGTATGGAACCAGGCGTGAAATAGTGAAGTAAAAGTTCCCCTTTTTGATAGGTTTTTTGGGCTTGAACATCTCGGTGTCTACTGGTGGATAGATTACTGTGCTGTCTCGACGGTAATACTTCTTGATCCGTTGTTTTATCTCTTCTGCGATTGCGATATAGAAGTCCGGTCGTTTTGAAGCTTTCAGATCCCACCTCCGAAGAAATGGAATAATTAGCTTAGCGAGTAGCTTCTTTATAGGGTTTTTAAGCATAGGGTCGTTAATATATTCGTTGTACCCGCTCCACAGGAATCGGGCTGGAGTGCATGTAAAAGAGATGTGTAGTTGCTTGTCTTTGGTTTTCACGCCATGCGTGACAGAATAGTGTATGGAAATGACGAGGTCATATTTGGATAGGTTGAAGCTTTCAATCGCGAGAGGGTATAACATTGGAAGGTTGCGATAAAGCTTGAATATCGCCGGGATTTTCTGAAGGAAGCTGGTATGAACTTTGTGTTTTGAGATGATTGAGTCTTTGAACGTCTCGGGCTTGTAGATTAGCGTGAAAATATCAGCCTCTAGGTACATCTCGCAAAACTCCTCCAGGCAGTTTTCTGCGCCACCGCGGTCAATCAACCATTCATGTATTAGTGCGACCTTCATTTCTTGCTTTGAATTAATTCTTTATTGTGTTTATGACATCATTTACTTCAGTAGCTGTTCTATCCCAGCTGAACCGTTTGACGTTCTCATATCCTTTAGCAATTAACCTACGGCGCAGGTGTTCATTTGAAGCAACAGTCTGCATTGCGGTCGCGACCTGTTCAACATCATACGGATCTACATATATTGCGGCGTTTCCGCACACCTCAGGGAGTGACGAGGTGTTCGAGCAAATAACTGGGCATCCAAGACTCATGGCCTCTAGTGGCGGAAGTCCGAATCCCTCGTACAGAGATATGAATACCAGAGCAGTTGCGGTTTTGTATAACTTCTCTAATTCGCTATCATGCTTATGTCCCTGAATATCTATCTTGATATTAGGGTGGGTGGCTTGAAAGAAAGTTACTTCATTGTTTTTGTCAAACTTCTCTCCGATTAGGATAAATTGGTAATCTTGATACTTACTATTTTCTTTAAATCGCTTGAAGGCTAATAATGCACGACCCAAGTTCTTGTGTGGCTTGTGGTTACCCACGTATAAGAAGAACCGCTTGTCTTTTCTTGAGCGTACACGCTCTTTAATATGCGAACTAAGGTAAATAACGACTACTTTGCTTGGGTTTACGGAAAGCATTTTAATTATATCTTCTTTACTATGCTGTGAACTAGTGATAATTTTACACGAGTTCCTAGCTATAGCTTTAACAAAGTAGTATCCCAAACGATTTATAAGTGGGTTTCCATAATGATATTTGTATTGTATCAAATCAAAGATAGTTATTATACTTTTGTTTTTTGGAGTGTTCGGTGGGGCTGTATAATGAGGATAATAAAACACATCACAAATTGATTTCAGCTTTTGTATCATTGAATATCCAAACAACAACGAGCGTATCGAGTACATTGAATACCTGTATGGGACTATACAATACCTGGATTGGAGCCAGTGGTTTTCCTTGCAAAAGTTGCGTATCTTGTTAGGATATCCGGCTAGATAAAACGTGGTTTGATTTTGCAAGAGATATAGTCGAGTTAATATCTCCCTAGAGTACCTACCTACTCCTGCAGGAGTATCAATAAAACGGGCGTCAAAGAAAAGGTTGCATGAATTCTGTTTGAAATCAGTACTTGCTTGTTTGAGTTCATTATTTCCGGTTTGGCTCTGAATTGTAAAATTACCATCAGGATTAATTATTAATCCAATAAACAGGAATAAATTGAATGCCGTAGGCGGAAACCACAAAGCGCCATCAATTCCTGCGGCAGCAAGATAGCCGAGTATACCTATTAAATAGTAGTACTTGGTTACAGACCCAGAATAGTATTTTTTATTGGAAATATGTTTAATAATAATGAAGAGGAAATATGCTGTGAATATCATTCCAAAAGCGTCAATCAAAGCGAAATATGTTAGCTCTCCAAAGAACATTGAACGAAGGTTTCCAAATATAAGTTCTGGTAAAAACCTTAATCCATCTGCCATGATATATTCTTCAATCATTTTAAAGCTTTCTGCACGACCGCCCATCTGTAACAGATCTCTGCTTGCGATTCTTTCGGAGAATATTTTGAACAGGAATGATGCGATATTTCCCTCATTGAAAAAAGTTACTATGCTCAGAACTAGTATAATCGCAAAAAAATACAGCGCAAAAGATTTGTTTAAGTTTCTCCGTAGTAATGATATTCCGAAAAAAACAATAACTGATATAGTGAATCCAAAATAGACAGTGACACTAGCAGTCAGAATAATTACCGAAGTGGCTGCTATAAGAGCGATAGCAGCAATCAAAACCCGCTTATTTGCTATTAAATGGCCTATAGCACCCCAAGTTATTAATATGTAGTTAACACCGAATAGGTTGCCGTTCTGGTAAGTGGATGTTAGTTTCAGATAGTTTAAATTCTGAATAAGGTTGTATTTTTCGGCCAAAAAACCAGGTATTTGACTCTCTGCAAAATTTGCGGTAATACCAGGAAGGAGAAGAGTGTAATCGCCAAAGAGTTTTTGGGCGGCTCCGTATGCGGTAACAAGGATAAATGCAAATAATATACAACGGCTTAACACTTTTACATTGTATTTTGCCCCAATGATCATTGACCAAGGATATAAAAAGAATACTGATATCGTAGCTACAAACCACCAGTCAAAGGAAATGCCATAGACAATCGCTTGGATACATATTATAACAACCAATAGTAACCAAAGTGAAAATGGCCAAAATGTGACTTTGTCTATTATTAGCTTTTTTGCTTTTAGAGTAGTAAACAGAGTTAGTGCGTATAAAATTATTAGGACAATATCTGCCACGTATAACGGGATAGACCCAATTTTAGTGCCTGCTTTTGGAAGGGTAAGATGTAAAAAGACTGTTACTAGCGTAAGCGTGGATATTATTGAGCCCATGTAATAGGTGTTCTTCTTTTTTGCCTTATCGAGCTTTACTTTCATCGTTCATCTTTATTAAAGACGCTCCCTTTTATTTTGAGCAGAGCATTTAGTAGTTTGCTTGGTAAAACACTTTTTAATTTTTCACTTACGAACGCATTAATTGCTGCAAAAAAATAATAGGCCTTGATGTAAAAGGAGTGATTATATTCATTTACAACATGATATCTTGCTATAGTGCCTTCTACACGTCTTTTTCCAGAAACTCCTCCGCCTAGGCAACTGGCAATTAGGATATTTGAGTTGTAAAATCTTGTACCATTTTTGTAGCATCTAAATATAAACTCGTAATCTGCGGCAATGTTGGCATTGTTGAAGGGGTATTCTTTCATTATCTCAGTTCTAGTGAATAGAGTTTGATGACTGAAAACATTCCGTTTCCATAGGTTTTTTAACGGTTCCGGCGACCAGATTTTGTTGTAACCGGAAACGAAGTGAAATACACACTTGCCATAGACAAGATCAAATTGATCACTCCGAAGAACTGGCGCAAGGTTGGATATTACTTTGTCATTATAGAAACTATCACCACTATTCATAAAAATAATCCACCTTCCTTTAGCCAGTCTAATGCCTTTATTCATAGCATCGTATATTCCATTGTCAGGCTCGCTAACAAAGCGGTTAATTTTGTTTTGGTATTTCTTAATTATATCAACTGTACCGTCAGTAGACCCTCCGTCAACAATAATATATTCACAATTGGTATAAGTCTGGTAAGCCACGCTTAGAATGGTCTCTTCTATCTTGGTTGCGTCATTGAAGACAATCGTCACTATAGTAATAAGAGGATTTTTGTTTATGTTTTGTTTCACTACGTGGTTATCTCGCTGTAAATTGAGTTAGTTTTATCGGCCGTTTTATCCCAGGAAAAATTCTTAAGTCGTTTATATCCTCTTCTTATCAGATGTTCCCGCAAACTTATGTTATCGATAACTTGTGTAATAGAGTCCAACATTGAGTCTTTGTTGGTAGGGTCAAAGTATTTTGCCCCGTCTTCGGCAATCTCAGGCATACAACTGGTATTGCTGAGTATAGCAGGGCAGCCGCAACTAAATGCTTCTAATATAGGTATCCCAAACCCCTCATATAGAGATGGAAAGACAAAAGCCACAGCTTTTGAATAAAGAACTGATTGAGTTATTGTGTTAATAGGACAATAGAATACTTTATTATTTAGACCAAGTGCAACGAATGTATTAAGTTCCTCTTTTGTGAACTTACCACCGCCTCCACATATTAAACAGATGTCTCTTCTTTTTGACTTTAATATTGTGGTAATACTTTTTAAAAACAGGCTAAAGTTCTTATAGAGTGATCTATTGCCAATGAAAAGAATGTAATTATTGGGAAGTTTCAGCGTGTTTTCTAGTGCTTTTGGTGGTTTAAGATCTGACGCAAGATATGTTACAAATATATTATTTCTATCAATGCCATAGAGCCTAACCAGATCGTTTTTTGTATTTTCTGATATTGTAATTACTTTAGTCGCTTTTTTTACCAATAGTTGCTTGTTGCAACTTGTCTTATCGTGAAGTGGAAAAGCTTCTCGAAATAGCTCGTGTATCATATCATACACTGTTATAACAAACGGGCTGTTGCCGATTAACTTAAGGAAATATGGATCATAGTATGTAGGATGGAATACATCAAACTGATGTTTCAATAACAATTTTCTAAAGTAAATATTATTAAGTAAACTCATTAGCTTGGTTTTGCCTTTAAACTTGTAGTTACGACAGAAAGGAGAGACATTAAGGTTCATTATTTCTGGGAGGTTGTCGTTGTTAGAAAATCGTAATGAAAGTTTAACACTTGTTGTTCTCCGTTTATCTAAGGCTTGTATAAGCTCGCAAAAATATCTAGAGATTCCACCATAATCTTGAATAGTAAAGGCCTGATGATCAAACAATATTTTCATTACCGTTGTGTAGAAATCAAATGATTCATGTCGTCTACTGTCCTGCTTTTAGTTTTGAAAGTCACGATTGGATACAGTAGTTTGGTTGTCTTTATAAGAAGCCTATAAACTGCATCGTTTATACTCGATTTACACAGCAAGTGGATGTTTCTATGAGAATATATGTTTAAGTTGAAAGTTTTGGCTAGTATCCTCAACGATTTTATAGTATAAAAGGATAAATGTTGACCATGTTCGAGACCATAATACCACCACTTATCTATTCTGGGTGTGGGTTCGGGTATTACCTCTGTTGTAAAAAGTACATTAGTAGAAGTTGTAAGTATTTTTGCTATATCAGTTAGGGGATTCTCGAAGTGTTCAAAGCACTCAAAGGCAGTTATCAGATCGAATTTAGCTTTATTGCTTTTAGATCCGTATATATACTCGAAACCTCTTGCGAAAATATTCGATGAAAATGGATCACACCAATAAAAATCAAAACCTATATCTCTCATTAATCTGGTAAGTAATCCATATCCACCTGCGTAATCTAAATATCTTCCGTTCTTGTTACATATAAAATAAATACAGACGGACGCGACCTTTGCCATTTGAATGTTACGAGCCACAATCCCGGTGTCTGAGAGATTAATTGATGATTTATATGCCTCTTTCAGCCAGAATGCTTTTTGTGTTTGAATGAATCCGCAAGATGTACACTTATAATAATTTACATTGTGTTTGTTCAGAACCTTACCCTGATCGAAAAGGATGGATTTTCTATTACATATTTTACAGCGCATCAAAGTGAATAGATATTAAATTGTCAATATACTCAATAGACACTTACTAAGTTCTTTCTTATAGTTAGTAATCAGATGATAACTGTTTGTAAACTTACCAGATTGTATGCTTAATTCTTTTAATTTGCTACTATTAAGTTTCAGGACTTTGTCTATTAGTGCTGAAATATATTCTATGTCTATTGTTTTGATTATAAAGCCGAATCCATTGATGTCTATAGAACATTCCTTTGTTATTATTGGAATTAACCCCCCGTTTCCCATAACGTTAAGTATAGAAGGTGTTCCTCCTTCAGAGCATGATGGGAAAATAGCAAAACAACACTTAACGAGTATATTCTTAAATGCATCAGAGCTAATATCTACAAATCCATAAGTATGAATATTAGGCGTTTTGTATAACTCTTTGTAGTAAACCCTTTCAAATTCTACCTCATTTTGAATATTACCACATATATGCAGATGAATATTTGGTTTTGTAGGAAATAAATCGAGAAGTATATCTAACCCCTTGTGTATTAAACCAGGCCCGCCAAACCAAAGGAAGTGGTTCTTTGCCTCATTGAGATTTTTTTGTTCTAATATCTTGGTATAGTCGAATAGTTTATAATACGATGCAGGTATTCTGTATACCTTATTTTCATAATATCTTGTATATGATTCTACCGTATCGTCATTACCAAGAGCTATGATTGCGTCTGCTAAATGGATTTGAGCAGGCCATATTTTGTTAAGGGCTCTGGTAGAGGCAAGTAGCCATTTGCCTTTTCTTTTGTATAACTCTTTTGCCCTTTTCATTGTTGAGAAGTTTTGAGAATAGACACTTTTACCTGTGCTATAGAATATCCGTATTATTGAGTTGGTTAAAGGTGAATAGTAACTATTTTCTAAAGGATCACCAAAACCAAAAATGACAGAATACTTCGAATAGTCGATTGCTTTTCCGTAATTGAAATCAACTACGTCAACGTTATACCGAAGTAGTCGAAAAACGTCCGCAATTGCATATGCTTCTACGTTGTTGGTGTGGGCGTAGTTTGCTTTCTTGTGGCTAAAAGGGTGTGTGATATATGAAACTAAAACAGTGTTTTGATAATTGGTATTAAAATAGTTATGAACCAGCTTAGTTTTCAAAGCGTCGTTCATTGCTAAAAACAACCTTGAATTGGCACAACCTTTGATTGTCCGCTTTAAAGATTTTACGAACGTAAGCATTGACATATATGATCATTAAATAAATTATTAAAATACAGCACTATAATAGTGTCAACGCCTTGTTTCTTTCTTAGAGATGGTGTGCTCAAGTAAATATTTTAATTTTAGCTTTAATCTTGACGGCAAACGATAACATATGTTTAATATATTCTTTTGAATCTCATGGCTAACTTGTATGTTAGGTGTAACATATTGTGGATGTATAATATTTGTCATATCTATAGGCTCAGTATGGTAATTTTCAAATGGACTGGGCCGCGCAGATGTATGTGTTCCTGAACGCCCGATATTTTGTATCAGGTTTTTTAAAGGAAGAATACAGAGTGTGCTTTGGAATAAACATGTGAAATACCAAGGAATATCCCAAGTGTCTATTTTATTACTAAAATACAAGTCAAATTCTGCTGAAACATACTCAGAAAAAGAATTGTCAGAGTAGTATTGTGAGATAGTATTGTTTGTTCTAAACTGTTTCCATTTTAGCATACTAATATCAAACAATTTCCAGGCTCTTCTCCAAGATGCCCATCCCCACACTGGGAAATATCTTGAAAACACATATTTATCGCGCGATTTTACCCTACCAAGAAGAGAGTTGGTTCCAGAAATCATTGATATCCTTTCGTCGAAACGATATTTTTCCAAAAGTAGTTCACAATAAGGGAAGAAAGAGTTTTCTGGTAGGCAGTCGTCTTCAAGAATGATACCCTCCTTTACATGATTAAAAAACCAAGTAATTGCAGTGCTTACGGCAAGCCTACAGCCCAGATTGTTTTTGTGTAAAAGTGTTGATACCTTACATGGCCAGTCAACATTTTTAAGTATTTTACGAACTTGGTTGCATTTATCTTCATCGGTAGGATGATCTTTCCTTGGTCCGTCAGATGAAATAAATAGATATCTTGGTCTTATGGTTTTTATTGCATTCAGTACTTTTAGAGTTTCTTTTGGGCGGTTGAATGTTAAAAATAATATTGGTGTTTTAAATTGTGTTGCTAACATAACCACTAATATTTAAATAAACTTAATCCTCTTTTTACAGCATGTATGATATTAAGAGATTTAATCTGCAAGAAAAAATATTGACGAGTGGTAGTCCCAAACACTGCCATTGATAACATAGTGGTTACAAATCCAGATAAGAGTGCAACTAACACTGATGCTAGACTTCCGAAAAGTGGAACAAGTATTACATTAGCGACAAGTGAGATTACTGCACCTAGAGCAGTACTAAAAAGTATATATTTTTGTAATCCTTCAGCAACAAGAACACTGCTATTTACTAACCCAATAGAAACAAATATTCCACAAAATGAGTAAATTGATAACAAATACGGTGTGTCTGTGTATTTCCCGCCATACAATATCCTGGAAATAAACGGAGAAAAAAGCGAGAGAAATATGCTTGTCCCAATAGAAAGCCAAATTACAATATCGTATAAAGATTGTACTTGTCTGAAAAATAACTTTCTGTTAAATTTTGCTGAGGTTAAAATAGCAGGGAAAAGTGAATTTACAATCGATAAAGGTATAAAATAGAATGTTCCAACAATTGCTACCGCCGCATAATAATTACCTGAGATTTCGTTGTTTGTTAATTTGTTTAATATTACTTTATCCATCTGAGTATAGAGTGCCACAAAAAATCCTGATAAAAGTAAGGGTATTGATGACTTTGCTATATTTGTAATTGTTTTACGGGATATTCTTATCGGGAATATTGTGAACTTACGACTAAAGCTGAAAATGATTAAGAAAATGCTGATTACTAAAGTTTCAAGAAAATAAACCCATCCAAAATATTCAATAGATACTTGAAGATGTACAAGTATGATCTTAATAATAGAAGAAATTAGTAAAGCAATAAAAGTAGAGTAAAAAATATACCTTGTCATTACCTTTGCGTAAAACATGGAATTTAACGCGTAAAAAGCTTCTGATATAGAAGCTAAAGAAAATGCCAGAATGAGCATTCGAAGTTGACTTTCGGTGTGAGTCACTGCTGCGATAGTATTTACTGAGATTACTAATAATACGGTGCCAGTGATTCTTAGTAAAAAAGACGACCAAATGGTTCTATTTTCATGTTTAGTATCTCTAACAAGTAACTTTACAATTATACTATCGTGTGCTATAGCCAGTATTGGCATAAGAACCAGTATAAGGCTCTGGGCATACCCTAGTAAGCCGTAATTCTCTGGACCCAAATATCGTGCAATATATGCACCAACAAAAAGAGCAGCAATTAGCCTTATAATCTTTTCAAATAGAAGAAAAGTGGTATTAACTGAATATTTCTTGAGACCAATGAGGTTAATGTTTTTTATATAATCGACTAACGACATTTCTCGTGTATTTTTAAATCAATAAAATAATCACTACGTATGATGCTCAATATACCACTTGTATGTTGACCTTATACCTTCTTCCAAAGAGATTGAATGCTTCCATCCCAGTTTATGAAGACGAGTTAAATCAAGTAGTTTCTGATGAGTACCATCAGGTTTACTTGTATCAAATACTATTTGACCCGTATAACCAATGATGTTTTTAATTAAAAATGCTAAATCCTTAATGGTAATATCAACTCCTGTTCCGATATTTACAAATTCGCCTATATCATTGTAGTTTTTGTTTTGCATTAGAAATACTAAAGCATCAGCTAAATCATCAACATGCAAAAACTCTCTTCTCGGGTTTCCTGTGCCCCACACTGTTATGCTTTTTCTTTTTAAAGTACGTGCATCGTGGAACTTTCTTAATAGTGCGGGTAAAACATGGCTAGTTTTAAGGTCAAAGTTGTCATTCGTGCCGTATAAGTTCGTTGGCATTACTGATATGTAGTTTGTACCAAATTGCTCGTTATAGAACTTGCAGAGTTTAATTGCTGAGATCTTAGCGATCGCATACGCTTCATTCGTAGGCTCTAATATCCCTGACATAAAATATTTCTCTCTTATGGGTTGTTTGGAATGTTTTGGATAGATGCAGCTAGACCCCAAGTTGATAAGCTTTTTCACGTGACTTTTGTAGCTTGAGTTGATAATGTTTGTAGAAATCATAATATTTTGATATATAAAGTCAGCCGGACTAGTTGCATTTGCTAGTATCCCACCGACTTTAGCCGCTGCGTGAAAGACATATTCAGGTTTCTCTCGCAAAAAAAAACGCTCTGTCTCTTGTTGCCGAGTTAGGTCGAGTGACTTATGGTCTGCCAATAGTATATTTCTATAACCATCCTTCTTTAGTCTTCTTAAGACAGCACTGCCTACAAGTCCAGTGTGCCCAGAGATGTATATTTTTGAACTTTTGTTTATCATAAAAGATTAGGGTGTTAACCTTTAGTTTGTTTACTAGCTATGAGCAGGTCTGATTTCATCATGTCATTAACTAGCATCTCGAAACTATAACTAGGTTTCCAACCAAGTTTAGATTGAATCTTTGAAGAATCTCCAAGCAAGAAATCAACATCAGTTGGTCTAAAATATTTTGTATCAATTTCCACTAAAGTTTTGCCCGATTTAACATCTATACCTTTTTCCTTTACTCCTTTTCCTACCCATTTAATATTTATGCCGATATAGTTGAATGCTTTCTCAACAAATTCTCTTACGGTTCTGGTTTGACCAGTTGCGACAATATAATCATCTGGCTTTTTAGCTTGTAGAATCATCCACATTGCTTTAACGTAGTCTTTAGCATGTCCCCAGTCTCTTTTCGAGTCTAGGTTGCCCAAATATAACTTATCTTGCAAACCATATTTGATTCTAGCTACCGCCATTGTAATTTTACGAGTTACAAAAGTTTCGCCTCGAGTTGGCGATTCATGATTAAACAATATGCCGTTACACGCGAATATGTTGTAGGCTTCTCTATAGTTGACCGTTATCCAATATGCATATAGTTTTGCTACGCCATACGGACTTCTTGGATAGAATGGAGTTGTTTCAGTTTGTAAAGGTTCCATCACTTTTCCATATAGCTCCGACGTGGAAGCTTGATAGAATTTTACTTTATCTTGCATGTTTAATGTTCTAATAATGTCTAGTATACGCAGTGTGCCTAGGCCGTCTGTGTCTGCAGTATATTCAGGGAGGTCAAACGAGACTTGTACATGGGATTGTGCCGCAAGATTATATATCTCATCTGGTTGTACCTCTTTGATAATCCGAATGAGGCTTAACGCATCAGTCATATCTCCGTAATGAAGGAAAAATCGCACGTCTTTTTCATGAGGGTCTTGGTAAAGATGGTCTATCCTTTGAGTATTAATGACGGATGTTCTCCTCTTGATTCCATGAACTATATAACCTTCATGAAGTAATAATTCAGCAAGATATGCACCATCTTGACCTGTTACTCCGGTGATTAATGCTGTCTTGTTATTTTTCATTATATTGGTTGCTTTCACAGAATATATTGTTTTAGAAAGATATTCACACTGTTGAACAAGTTCAATCGTTACATATAGTAATACAATAAGAGTCTGAAGTAAAGAATTTGTATTGTATATGTGCTAGAATAAATTACTACCTCTATAAAATAACGGAAATGAAAAGGCTTGTGATGAACCTGTATAGAAAGATTTTGGCACGGGAATCGTGTGCAAAGTTCAATAAAATGGTTTTACATTTGAGTTTAAGATCACTTGGTATTCTGAATTATGAAAACGATGAGGTAAGTGGTGAAAAATATTTAATTAACACAGTGCTCCGTAAGATAATTAGTTCTAACGAGCCTATCCTCTTTGATATCGGCGCTAATATGGGAGATTATACAAGGTTACTATTGAGTAGTTTCCCTACGGCGACAATTTATGATTTTGAACCACATCCAGTTACATTTATGGCTCTGAAGGGAAGAACGTTGTCAAAAAAAATAAAGCTATACAATCTTGCGCTGGGGGATAAATGCGGTATGATGACACTTTACGATCGATCTGATTGGGACGGTTCACCTCTGGCTACGTTACACAGGGCTGTTATCTCTGATATCCATAAGAAGAAAACATTGAAATACAGAGTAAACGTTGACACTTTGTCCAACTTCGTGCAAAGAGCTGGTGTCCGATATATTGATTTTGTTAAGATTGATACAGAAGGTAATGAATTGGCTGTGCTACAGGGAGCGTTACCTCTATTGGAAAACGAGAGCATAGGATGCCTTCAATTCGAATTCAACGAGATGAATACTGTTAGCCGGGTGTTTTTTAGAGATATTAGAAAAGTGCTAAGCAATTACAAACTTTTCAGATTACTACCAAGTGGGTTATTGCCCCTTGATGATTCTATAGTGGAAACAGAGCTGTTTGCCTATCAGAACATTTTTGCCATATCGGAAAGATTTGCGAAAGAGTCTAAAAACTAAATTACTGGAGAGTCTTTAATGAAGAAAATATTAATAACTGGTGGAGCGGGGTATATTGGATCTAGTGTGTGCAAATACGTAAGTCAGAAGGGATATAAAACAGTCGTTTTTGATAATTTGCTACGCGGACATAGGAAGTTAGCAAAGTGGGGTACATTTATACAAGGGGATTTAACAAATGATAAAGATACCACAAAATTATTCACCAAAAACAAATTTCATGCAGTGATGCATTTTGCCGCACTTAGTAGTGTTGGTGAGTCATCAGTTAAACCCGACCTTTATTATCAAAACAATGTAATCGCAACAAAGAAGCTACTAGATAATGTAGTAATGCATAAAATACCGTATATAATATTTTCGTCATCAGCGTCAGTTTATGGAATAGCAAAAACCGTACCGGTGACGTTAGCGCATCCTTTAAGCCCAATAAACCCATATGGCAGAACGAAATTAGTTTGCGAATGGATGATTCAGGATTATGCTAAAGCATATGGATTTAGATATGTGATATTAAGGTACTTTAATGCAGCCGGTGCAGACATTGATAGTGACACTGGTTCATGGCATACACCTGAAACCGCATTAATTCCAGTTATATTGGAAGTGGCAACTGGGGAGAGAAACAGCATAACAATATTTGGAAATGACTATAATACTGTTGATGGAACTGGCGTCAGGGATTATATTCATGTGTACGATTTAGCAACTGCACATCTAAATGCACTCTCTTACCTCGAGAATGGGGGAGAGGCCTGTGTGTTAAATCTGGGAACAAGTAGGGGATACTCCGTAAAGCAAGTTATTGATACGGTTAGGAGAATAACAAAAAAGAAGATTAAGGTAAAGGTTGGAGAAAGAAGAGAAGGAGATCCTGCTGAGGTTATTGCTGATAACAAAATGGCAAAAAAGACACTTAAATGGAAACCTAAATATCATGACATTGGGGAAATTATTAGATCTGATTGGATTTGGCATGAGAAACTTGCTAAGTTAAAACGAGATTTAAAATGATAACAGCAAAGAAGTATATTCGGGAATTTGTAAAGCCGATTGTTGAAAAGATAACGAGATTCAGGGCTGGAAAACTAATGAATCGTTTCTCGTTTTTGGAAGAAGAAACTATTATAGATAAATATTTAGACCGATTACCGCTGTCAAATAAGTTTTGTGTTGATATTGCGGCATCGGATGGGATTTCAATGTCAAACACATACTTTCTATATAAAAAAGGTTGGAATGGGATTGCCGTAGAATGTGATCCAGTGAAATTTGCTTCGTTGTCAAATAGTTATAAGGTATTTTCAGATGTAAATCTCGTTAAGGCCAAGGTGACACCAGAAAACGTTGTTTTTCTTCTAAAAGCATGCCGATGTCCAACGGATTTCGCTTTTCTTAATCTTGATATAGACAGCTATGACTATTTTGTTTTAGACAAACTACTTGATAATTTTCGCCCAAGTTTAATTTGCCTTGAGATTAATGAAAAAATACCACCGCCAATTTCTTTTACTGTAAAATATATTCCGGAACATTTCTGGAAAGGTGATCATTTTTATGGACAAAGTATTTCAAGGTGCTACAAATTATGCAAGAAATACAATTACGACATTGTCGAATTGTGTTATAACAACATGTTTATCATTCCGAAGGAGATAAACAAACAAAAGGCTTTGTCGCCAGAGGTTGCTTATAAAAATGGCTACAAAAACAAAGCTGACAGAAGAGATAGATTTCCGTGGAATTCCGATATGGAGTATTTATTAAGCATGTCAAAAAACGACGGGAAAAAGTTTATAAACAATAAGTTTAATAAATACAAGGGTATGTATATATTAGAATAATTACTCTACAGTTACACTTTTTGCCAGATTACGGGGTTTGTCGATTGGGCGACCAAGGCCAAGTGCAGTGTAGTAGGCCAGCAGTTGTAGCGGAATAACGCTCAGGATCGGGCTAAAAAGCGGGTTGGTCTTCGGTATAGAGATAACCTCATCTGCCACATCTCCAACGTCCTTTTCCGACTTGTCAGTTACCACTATCACAGTGCCATCTCTTGCTTTAACCTCATGGATATTTCCGATCGTGGCTTTAAACACCTTGTCATCAGGCGCGACAGCAATAGCACAAACACCTTTCTCGATCAACGCTAAGGGTCCATGTTTGATGCCAGATGCGGAAAGGCCTTCAGAGAATACATACGCAATTTCCTTCATCTTCAACGCTCCTTCCATGGCTACTGGCATGGAAAGCCATCTGCCCATATAGATCAGGTATGGGCTTTTGCGAAGGCGCAAGGCTAGTTTCTTCAGGTTGTCGATATAGCTTTTGGTCAAAAATGTCTTAGTTTTACGTGGTAGGGTACTGAGCTCTTTCAAGAGTCGAATCGATTCTGTTTTCGTAACTTCCTTTCGTGCTCTTGCGAGCGTTAGTGACATAAGGAACCCAGTTAGAAGTTGTGAGGTGAATGCTTTGGTTGAGGCCACCCCGATTTCTGGGCCGGCGCGTAAATACGCGCCGGCATCGGTTTCCCGAGCCAATGATGAGCCAACCACATTAACCAGTCCCAGGCAAAGAGTACCACTCGTTTTAGCGATCCGAAGCGCTGCCATTAGGTCTGCGGTCTCACCACTTTGTGAGATAAAGATAGCTGTATCGCCGGGCTTCCACTGGAAATTACGATTTCTAACTTCGCCAGCATCCACGGAAACAGCAGGTATTTTCGCGAGCTCCTCAAACCACTGTTCGATCACCATTCCAGCGTAAAGCGAGGTTCCACAACCGACCATAACAATTCGTGATGTACTCACAAATCGCTTCTTGACATCGATTAGTCCGCCCAGGCGCGGATTGCCATGTGTAATGTCGATCCTTCCGCGAAGACCGTTTCTTAAGCTTTTTGGTTGATCGAAGATCTCTTTGATCATGTAGTGACTGAAAGCTCCTTTGCTCTCCCAGCCGCCGAGCTCGTCTTGGAGCTCAAAAACCACTTTGGAGTGATCGCCATTGCTTTTGTGAAGTAACACCTTATTCGGAGTAATCCTAGCGATTTCGTGGTCCTTGAGGAACATTATTTCTTTTGTAAACGATCCAAGACATACGGGGTCGGAGGCGATGAAGTAACGGTCCTTGCCTCGACCGACAACTAACGGGCTAGAGAGTCTGGCACAAACCAACTCTTCTGGATAGTCTTTATGAATTGCGACTAAACCATAAGTGCCTTTGACAATTTTTAATGTGTCGCAAACCGCCTCATATAGGGAATCGTTAGCATGCATGAACTCTTCAATCAAATGAGCCAGCACTTCAGAATCAGTTTGTGACTTGAATATATGACCGTTTTTTTGCAACTGTATTCGGATATCTGTGTAGTTTTCGATTATGCCGTTGTGTACAACGGCAATACCGCCACTGCAATCAGAATGTGGATGTGCGTTTTCATCTGATGGCTTACCATGAGTAGCCCACCGTGTGTGTGCTATACCAATGCCGGAAAGATCTGCCAGGTTTTTCGTCGCATATTTTTTGAGAACCTTAACTTCGCCCTTTTTCTTGAGAATGCTTAGCGAGCCATTCGCCTGAAGGTAGGCCACACCAGCCGAGTCGTAACCGCGGTATTCAAGACGTTCAAGGCCGGTAATTAGGTCTTTGACCAGAGTTTTGGAAGGTAATTTCTGTACGATTCCAAATATCCCACACATTGTGAGTTCAATTAAACAACATTTGGCCTGTGAACGCAAGTGTTTGTGTAAGGTATATTGAAAGTGTGCTCAGGAGAGGACTCGAACCTCCAATCCCTTATCGGGAACATGGTCCTAAGCCATGCGCGTCTACCAGTTTCGCCACCTGAGCAAAATACGGGAATAACTAATGTGCGCTATATTATATCTAATCTGAGGCGTGCTTGACAATCTATGTGGAGTTTGACTATAATACATTAATCACCAGGGGGAAAAGTCTTTAGGTTTCTGTGCCTAAAGCGCAACCCCCTTTTTACTTCTTTAGCTCAAGTTTACCCTTCAGAGTGTGCACGTAGCTCATATGCTTGCCGAATCTCCATAGAAGACGAGAGCAGGATAATCGATTGGGAACCAATAGACATTTTAATTTTTGCTTCCTGTCTAAGTACTCTACTAAACAGTGGAAATCGCCATCACCAGAGACAATTACGGCCTGGCTGTAGTTTGGATACTCTATCATCGAATGAAGAACCAGTTCGGCATCTACGTTTCCCTTCACGACAGGCTTACCGTTTTTTGTCACCTCTAATATCGGCTTAAATATCAGCGTGAAACCAAATGCTTTTAATCTTCTGTATAACTCCTCATTACCAGGCAGCTTTCCAATAAATACGAATGCCTTATTAACCTTGTGCTTGTCACTAAGATAGACGCGGAACCGTTTGAAATCTAGTTTCCATCCCTTATATAGGAGTTTCCTATTCCTTCTGATCGATTTACTAACTCCGAGGTTAAGGTTCTGGCTATCGATAAATGCATAAACTATCTCTTTCTTCATATTCTCTTTCTTCATATTGAAACAGTATAGCACTGCACGCAAGAGCTCAGAGAAGACAACTTTGATCGCGAATATCTTTGAACGCTGTCGCAAGAAATCTAAAAGTATCGGTGGATACAGGAGAATGTAGTTTTCAGCTCAAACCTTTGAAAAACGTCGATGCTGTCGATACGGAAATTTGGGTGTAAGGTTAGACCTTGAAAAGCTAAAACCCCCGCTAGTTTTGTCGATCATGTCGATCAAACCCAACGCGGGGGTATTCGGAAGACTCGTAAGATTACTTAACAGCCTCCTTGAGCGCCTTTCCTGCCTTGAACCGAACCACTCTCTTGGCCGGAACATTAACAGTACGTTCGGTGCCTGGAACTCGCTGTATCTTAGGACCAACTTTCTTGGTTAAAAGCTTACCGAAGCCGGTGATCAACACTGTTTCACCGTTCTTCAGCGCCTTCTTAATCTCATCAAATACCAAATCTACCAAGACTTTCACTTGCTTCTTGGTCAATTCTGGCATCGATTGGCTGATCTTCTCAAGTAAGTCGCGCTTTACCATACTGATTCACCTCCTTTGTAGGTGGTTAAGTAAAGTTGAAAGTCAGATTACTCTGTGACTTTCGATGGTTCACTATACACAGTACCAGAAAGGAATGCAATGTCCGATAGAAACGCGCTAGGAGCCAAAATGCTCATTATTCCAGTACTTCTATATAACGACTAGAAACCCAACCTGGCGTAGTGCCATTTAGTATGTGGTAGTAGCCATTATCGACCTGGTCGTAAAAGTATATATCTCGGATAGCAACCGTATCGATAATGCTGGCCGCTCCCGAGGCT